>OLZT01000084.1_pt1 | contig 46573 bp, 44 predicted proteins | sample 1644501 | NCBI WGS metagenome assembly OLZT01 (sample SAMEA103958140, study PRJEB25191) | human gut metagenome | biome: human-associated habitat [ENVO:00009003]; feature: intestine environment [ENVO:2100002]; material: feces | place: Germany | collected 2013/2015 | reverse complement strand
AGCTATCCCCTTGACTATGCCTGTATCAAAGGGTACGGGCTGATGAACTGGAACTAAACCATTTTTGAGCAAAGAAAGGAGCAATATTTTATGGCAATGAGCAAAATTGAACGTATCGACAAAGAGATTGCAAAGACCCGTGAGAAAATCACGGAGTACCAGAACAAACTGAAAGGACTGGAAGCGCAGAAAACCGAAGCGGAAAATCTGCAAATCGTACAGCTTGTACGCGCTATGCGGCTGACCCCCGCCGAGCTTGACGCTATGTTGTCTGGCGGCGGGATTCCCGGCATGACCGCCGCGCCGGATTATCCCGCAGAAACCGCAGACTATGACGAAGAACAGGAGGACACCGAGAATGAATAAAAAAATCCTTAGAACCGTAACCGCACTTTGCGCCGCCCTTATGCTCATGGGCGGCTTTTCCATGACCGCCTTTGCACAAACGCCGGAGGATACCACCGACGACAGCGGCGTTATCTACGAGGAACCCGAAGAAACCGCACCCCTTACCCCCGACGGGAACGCAACCCTTGTGGACGATTTCGGCGGCAACAAGCAGCTTATCACGGTAACGACCAAAAGCGGCAACTACTTCTATATCCTCATTGACCGGGACGACGAGGGCGAAAACACCGTCCATTTCCTTAATCAAGTGGACGAAGCCGACCTTATGGCACTCATGGACGACGGGGAAACGACGACGGAAACGCCCGCTGTCTGCACCTGTACGGAGAAATGCGAAACGGGAAAAATCAACACTTCATGCCCCGTATGCTCTACGAACATGACCGCTTGCAGCGGCAAGGAAGCCGAGCCGGAAACCGAGGAAGCCACAGAGCAGCCGGAGGAAAAAAGCAACACAGGCGGGCTTTTCGTATTCCTTATCGTGGCACTTCTTGGCGGCGGGGGCGCACTCTACTACTTTAAGTTTATGAAGCCGAAGCAGAGCGTCAAAGGCAGCACCGACCTTGAAGATTTTGACTTTGAGGATTACGACGAGGACGAGCCGGAAGCCGACGACGCAGAGGGCACGGGCGGCGACGGGGAAACGGAGGACGGGGAAGCATGACCCTCTTTACCGACAATCCCTTTGAAAAAATGATGATACAAAGACCTTGCGGGCGGCGCGACAATGCGCCGCCCGTTCCCAAATCCCCGGCTTGCGCGTCCTGTCCGTACCGGGCGCAATCCCCCTGTATCGGCTACTGTCTGAAACAGGTACAGGAGAAGCCCCCAAAGGAAACGCGCACCGCGCCGGAACGCTGAAAGGAGGATATTTTATTGAGCATAACGCTTGTAATCGCAGAAAAGCCGAGCGTGGCGCAGACTATCGCCGCTGCGCTTGGCGTGAAGAATAAGAAAGACGGATATTTAGAGGGCGGCGGCTACCTCATTTCGTGGTGTGTCGGACATTTAGTGCAGCTTTCCGAAGCTGCCGCCTACGGGGAGCAGTACAGGAAATGGAGCTATGAGAGCTTACCGATTTTGCCGGAGAAATGGCAGTACACCGTTTCCAAAGACAAGGAAACGCAATTCAACATCTTAAAGGAGCTTATGCACCGCGCCGACGTGTCCGAAGTCGTCAACGCCTGCGACGCGGGGCGCGAGGGGGAATTGATTTTCCGTTTTGTCTATGAAGTCGCCGGGTGTAAAAAGCCGATACGCCGCTTGTGGATTTCCTCAATGGAGGACGGGGCAATCCGCAGCGGCTTTGATAACCTCAAAGACGGGCGGGAATACGACGCGCTCTTTGCGTCTGCCCTCTGCCGCGCAAAGGCTGACTGGATTATCGGTATCAATGCAACGCGGCTTTTCTCCTGTCTGTATAACTGCACCTTGAACGTGGGGCGCGTTCAGACCCCGACGTTAAAAATGCTTGCCGACCGGGACGCGGCTATCTCTACATTCAAGAAAGAAAAATACTACCATGTGCGGCTTGCCTTACCCGGCGCGGAAGCGGCAAGCGCGAAGATCCGCGCCGCCGAGGAAGCCGAAGCACTGAAAGCCGCTTGCGAAGCGGCACAGGCGGTATGCGTTTCCGTCGCAAAAGAAAAGAAAACCGCAGCTCCGCCGAAGCTCTTTGACCTTACCTCTTTGCAGCGGGAAGCAAACCGCATTTACGGGTACACCGCGAAGCAGACCCTTGACTTAGCGCAATCCCTCTATGAAAAGCGGCTGCTGACTTATCCGAGGACGGACAGCAGCTATCTTACCGACGACATGGGCGGCACAGCGGCGGACATTGCCGCGCTGCTTTGCGGGAAGCTGCCCTTTATGGCTGGCGTGAGCTTCACGCCGGAGATTGCAAGGGTGCTGAACAGCAAAAAGGTATCAGACCACCACGCAATCATTCCCACAATGGAGCTTGCAAAGACCGACCTTGCGACGCTGCCGGAAAGTGAGAAAAATATCCTTACCCTTGCGGGGGCGCGTCTGCTCTTTGCCACCGCCGAGCCGCACGCCTACGAAACCGTTACAGCGGTTTTCTCCTGCGCCGGAGCCAATTTTACCGCGCGGGGAAAGACCATACTTAGCGACGGGTGGAAAGACCTTGAACGATGCTACCGGGCGACGCTGAAAACGAAGCCCGAAGCCGACGACGGGGACAGCGACGCTTCCACGCTGCCGGAGCTTTCCGAGGGGCAGACCTTTTCTGATTTTTCCGCAAAGGTTACGGAGCATGACACGACCCCGCCGAAGCCCCACAACGAAGCAAGCCTTTTGTCGGCTATGGAACGCGCCGGGAATGAGGACACCGACCCGGACGCGGAACGCCGGGGGCTTGGCACTCCCGCCACCCGCGCCGCTGTCATTGAAAAACTGGTAAACAGCGGCTTTGTGGAGCGCAAGGGAAAGCAGCTAATCCCCACCAAAGACGGGAATAACCTTGTGTGCATACTGCCCGACGTTCTCACTTCCCCGAAGCTGACCGCCGAATGGGAAAACAATCTGACGCAGATAGCAAAGGGAGCCGCCGACCCGGAGGACTTCATGCGGCGTATCGAGGACATGGCGCGGGAGCTTGTGAGAACCTACGCTTCCGTTCTGGACGGGAAACAGGATTTGTTTAAGACAGAAAAGCCGGAAATCGGCAAATGCCCCCGCTGCGGCTCTCCCGTCCATGAGAGCAAGAAAAACTATTACTGTTCTAACCGGGACTGCGCCTTTGTCATGTGGAAGAATGACCGCTTTTTCGAGGAACGAAAAATAGCCTTTTCTCCGAAGATTGCCGCCGCACTCTTGAAATCCGGCAAAGTGAACGTGAAGAAGCTCTATTCCCCGAAAACAGGCAAAACCTATGACGGAACGGTTGTTTTAGCCGATACGGGCGGGAAATACGTCAACTACCGCGTGGAGCTGCCGAAGAAGTAAAAACTGGAATAGCAAGCATAGGAAACGGGTACCCGTTTCCGTAAATCCCCGTTCTGCCGCCGACGCGCCGGACGGGGATTTTGCTTGTTGGGATAATCCCAAACCCTTATAAAACCCTGTAAAAATCTTTGGCAAAAACGCGCCGCTTCCGTTGTAGGCTATGCAGCCGCAAAAAGCCGCGTGAAGAAAGGAGGTTTTTCACTTATGGCAAGTTTACGGAACACCGTAAAGGACTATCAGGACGAGCTAAAAGACGGTATCGCATGGGTGGCGTTCTGGAGAGAGGGGCGTTCATGGAACGCCGACTATTTCTATCTGGAGCCGGACGACGCGATACAAGCCCTTGACCGGAGCCGCATGGAAGAAATCAGAGAAGCAGACCCCGCCGCTGTCATGCTCAATTCCTACTACTGCGGGCATTTGGGCGAGGATATGAACCTTGACGAACTGGCGGCGGGTGTGCGCTGGCACTATGAAAATGGCTACAATCAGCTTTCCGATTTTCTGGAAGCCCACGACGACAGACTGCCGCCGGAGGTTATCGAGGAAGCAAGAGCCGACGCCCACGCTGCGGGGCTTCCCTTTTCGGAAAAGCCCTACCGGGACGGGGAGGAACCCGACCCCTATATTTTTGACGGGAGCATGAGCATTGAGGACTACGAACTTATGCACCGCCTAATCGACGAAGAAAGGAGCAGACAACAGATGAGCGAACAATTTTCCGTTTTAATTGACAGTCGCACCCGTTTTGAAACAGGCATACCGGGCGGCGTGTGGCTCTCCATGCCGACTACGACGGAGCAGCTTCACGAAGCTATGAAAAGCGTCGGCATTACCGCAAAGAATCCACAGGATTTTTTCATCAATGGATTTGCAAACACCGAACAGCAGCCCTTTGACGTGCCGCTTCCCGTTATCCAGAGCGCAAGCCTTGACGAACTGAACTATTTAGGCAATCTGCTTTCCATGTTAGGCGACGAGGACAGAGAGAAATTTGCAGCGGCGGTCACGCTTGGAGAATACGCCGGGAACATCAAAGACCTTATCAACCTTGCACAAAATCTTGACTGCTACTGGATTTATCCCACCGTACAGAATGAAGCAGACTACGGGTATTACCTTATCGACGAACTGGACGAATTGGAGTTGCCCGAAGAAGTAAAAAAGTATTTCATGTATGAGGAATACGGGCGCGACGCTGCTATCAATGACGGGGGCAGATTTACCGAACAGGGCTATATCTACAACAACAAAAACACCTTTACGGAGTGGTACAACGGACGCGAGAACGACATACCGAAAGAATATAAGGTTATGAGCTTCCCGCAGCCGGAGCGTACAGAGCCGGAGCAATCTTACATGGACGCAGCCACGCCGGGACAGGAAGTGAGGGCAGCCGAACAGCCTACCGAGCCGCGCCCGGTTATCCCTATCGTGCTGACGAGCGAAAAGCCCGCCGAAAAGCTCAAAGAGATAACTGACCGCTTGGAACAGGGCATTACGGAACTCTTTGACAGCGAGCGTTACAAGGAATATCTGCGCGTCATGTCAAAATTCCATAATTACAGCTTCAACAATACGCTGCTTATCGCCATGCAAAAGCCGGACGCTTCCCTTGTAGCGGGCTTTTCTGCTTGGAAAAACAACTTTGAGCGAAACGTGATGAAAGGGCAAAAGGGAATTAAAATTATTGCCCCGTCGCCATTCAAAGTCAAACAGGAAATGCAGAAAATCGACCCGCACACCCAGAAGCCCGTTATCGGCAAGGACGGGAAGCCGGTTACAGAGGAAAAAGAAATCACGATACCCGCCTATAAGGTGGTAACGGTTTTCGACGTGTCGCAGACCGAGGGAAAGGAGCTGCCGGACATAGCGGTGGACGAGCTGACAGGCGATGTTGACCGTTACAAGGATTTTTTCGCCGCCCTTGAAAAGACTTCCCCCGTTCCGATTGCCTTTGAGAAAATCGAGGGCGGCTCACATGGCTATTACCACTTGGCAGATAAGCGGATCGCGCTCAACGAGGGCATGAGCGAATTACAGACCCTAAAAACCGCTATCCATGAAATCGCACACGCGAAGCTGCATGACATTGACCTAAACGCCCCGAAAGACGGACAGCCCCGTGTTGACCGCAACACCCGCGAAGTCGAAGCGGAAAGCGTCGCCTATACCGTCTGCCAACATTACGGGCTTGATACGTCGGATTATTCTTTTGGCTACGTCGCCGGGTGGAGCAGCGGGCGGGAGCTTGCAGAACTGAAAAGCTCACTGGAAACCATACGCAGCGCAGCCGCCGAGATTATCAATTCCATTGACGGACATATCGCAGAAATCCAAAAGGTACAGGACAAGGAGCAGACCGCCGAGCAGCCAACCGCCACGGAACAGGCAGACGCGCCGGAGCAGAAACAGCCGGAAACCCCCGCACAGGAAGCGGCACAGGCGCAGCCGGAAAAAGAAAGCATTTATAAGGTGCGCCGCAATCCTTACAGCGACAGCCGGGAAAACAGCTATATCTTACAGGAGTATGTTTTTACACAGGGAAATCCTACCGCAAAAATGGGCGACGCTCTGTATATCGGCACACTGGAAAAATGCCGCGAGCTTATGGGGCAGCTTGCCGCCGGGGAACTGACACAGGGACAGGTAAAGGAGCTTTACGCAAAGGCACAGGAAGCGGCACAGACCGCCGCGCCGGACAAAGACACCTTTTCCATTTATCAGATAAAAGGCGGCGACGGAACGCGGGATTTTCGCTTTGAACCTTACGACCGCCTACACGCGGCGGGGAATGTGGTGGATAAGGCAAACTATGAGCTTGTCTATTCCGCAGAGCTTACGCCGGGTACTTCCCTTGAAGATATTTACACCCGTTTCAATATCGACCACCCGAAAGATTTTAAGGGACACAGCCTTTCCGTTTCCGACGTGGTGGTGCTTCATCAGAACGGACAGGACACCGCCCACTATGTAGACAGTTTCGGCTATAAGGACGTGCCGGAGTTTTTACAGCCGGAGAATTATCTGAAAGCGACCGAGCAGACCACCGAGCAAAACGAAAATATGATTGACGGTATCATCAACAATGAGTCGCCCACGCCCACCGTTGAAGAACTGGAAGCAAAGGTTAAGGCGGGCGAACAGATTTCCCTTGTTGACCTGGCTAACGCAGTCAAAGCGGATAAGGAGAACGGAAAGGAAGCGAAGCCAAAACGGAAGCCCTCTATCCGGGCGCAGCTTAAAGCCGATAAGGAAAAGGCACAGAAGAAGCCCGCAAAGCAGAAGTCACAGGACTTGGAAAGGAGCTGACGCATGGGGAGATTGAGCAAATTTGAAGATGTGGACGTGTTCGCTTCCCTCAATGCGGTTTTGAAGCAGAACACGGGCTTTTATCAGAGCGATTTTGACATTGACAAAGAGATAATCGCAAAGGCGGCGGCAAGCCCCAACCGGGAGGATAAGACCCTCTTGTGGTTCTGCCGACCTATGGGGACGCATTGCTTTAGGGAGCGCGACGTGTTTCTGAAGGACACCGCACCCCACAACACATGGCGATTCTACATGGAGCAGACAAGCGACCGTATCCTTGCTTACGCAATCGAACTGACAGGCAAGGAGCGCGGGAAAATCAAAGGCAATCTCTATGAGCTTGACTATGCAAGGCATTATGAGCGCGTCAAGGACAGGGAGCTTGCCGCCGATACGGTGCGTCTGGTTTATGAGCATGGGACGCGGGACATACCCGCCGGACAGTATTTTACAGGCAATCCCGATACGGTCTACGGAAAATTTGAACGCTTTGAAGCAATCCCCAACGACCCGGACGCGCTGCAATTTCTCTTACAGGAGGAAAAGCGCAGCCGGGAGCAGCTTACGCCGGGGGACTTCAAGGTGCATATCGCCGCTTTGCATGACGGGTTGATTGAAACGGAAGCGCGGCGCATTGTGGGGGAAATGAAGCGGCGCGATACGCCGAACAGCCCCAACAAAACACATTTCATGGCGGAGCTTTCGACCCCATTCATGCAGCTTGCGAACACAAAGGACTTAGACCGCCTTTTCTCCATGCTGCCCTACAAGACGCTTTCTTTTTCCAAAATCGAGGGCAGACACGGAACGTATGCGCTGATTGATAAGGGCGAAAACAGGGATAAGGAAATACGAAAAGCCCGCCCCTCTATCCGGGCGCAGCTTAAAGCAGACAAGGAAAAGACCACCCCGAAGAAAGCGGCGGCAAAATCAAAAAATCACGATTTGGAGGTATGAGCATGATTAGATTAACGGTTGAGGAAACAAACCTTTTGAGCATTTACAACGAGGGCGGCAAGCGCGGGCTGATTGAGAATGTCAACGCCGCGCTGCCCTACATGGACGCGGATATGCGGGAGCTTGCACAGCGCACCCTTGCCAAAGTGGACGCGCTGACCGAAGAAGAATACGCGGAGCTTGCCCTGTATGCCGCTGATGAAGTATGAGCGGGATTAAGCGGCTATCGCCGCCCCAGAGCCGGAAAGTAAACAGCCTTGTGCGCCGGGAGTGCTGCAACTGCGACAACGGACACTGTATCTTGCTTGACGACGGGGACGAGTGCGTATGTCCGCAGCTTATTTCCTGTTCGCTTCTCTGCAAGTGGTTTCGGATTGCGGTGCTTCCCCTTGATAAGCTGCTCTATGCCGAACTGTTCCAGAGCGAGGACAGGCGGCGGTGTACCGTCTGCGGCGCGGCGTTTGCTTCAAAGTCAAACAGCGTCAAATACTGCCCGGACTGCCGGAAGCGGATTACCCGCAGACAAGCCGCCGAGCGCATGAGGAAACGACGCGCTCTTGTTACGCAATAGGGGCGAAAAAAGCCTTGATTTATAAGGCTTGCGGCGCGTGAAAATCATTAAGGCGATACTTTATACTTAAAGTGCCAAAATCGCGGTTCTACTGCGTAACATTCCAACAAAAAACACCCACAAAAAGACAGGGCGCGGAGGTCATTGACTGGCTTCCGCGTCCTGTTCTTTTTTTGTGATTCTTTATCCGCGCTCTGTTTCCTTTTCCCGTTCCGGCTGTTTCTCTGCCTGTAGAATGCTGTCTATGTTCTGCTTGATAACGTCGTATTCCCTAACCTGTTTTTTCAGCTTGCCATAATCAGCGTAAAGAGCTTCTTTCTGCGTCTGGAGCTTTTCATATTCTGCTTGCAGCGCGTCGAGGTTGGGGAGCTTCACAACGCCCGCCGCTTTCAGCGACCTTGCCGCAGCTTCATGTAGGATAATTGCCCGCTCCTGTCCGGCGCGGTACTTCTCCTTATTCTTGGCTTTGCGGTATGCGTCATAGACAGGCTTTGTCTTTTGGTAGGTGGAAACATTCTTCATCAGCACCGCCATATCTGCAAGCCGCTTTTCGACGCTCTTTAGCGCGTCGGCGGCCTGTTCGCTTTCCGTCTGGATTTCCGCGATTTTCGCGGTCAAATCTGCGTACTGTTCAATCTTGTGTTCCGTCAAGAAATTCATGGTCTTAGCCGCCTGTTTCAGATTGTGGATTTTCGCCCACTGTTCATAGCCCCGGCTCTGCGCCGCCTTGATACTGTTCTGAATATCAATCAGCAGACTAACGCCGTGATCCGCGCGTGGAGCTTTCGCCGTGCGGGTGCGTCTGCCCTCTATCCGTTCATTTAAGGCTTCCTCTGTATAGTCTGCGCCGAGGGTTTTCAAGCGGGTAAACCGTTCCTGTCCGGGAGCACGGCAGGAAATGTATTTCCCCGGCTTTACCTCATAGCGCGCCGCCTGTAAACGCTGTAATAATTCCTCAAAACTGGACACTTGGGGAATGAGCGCGTCAATGGCGGTTTTCAGCTTGCCTTTCCAACTGGTACCCGTCTTTTCCGCTTGATATTCCGCATAGCTCTTTCCCTTGCTTCCTTTGCCCGGAACGACGACGGACAATCCATTTTCCCGGCACAGCTTGTCGCTCATGTTGCGGATTCCGTAATAGCTGCGCTTATTGGAATTGTATTTGCGGTGGTCTACAAAGTTTGCCGCGCAGAAAATAATGTGATTGTGGACGTGTCCTTTGTCAATGTGCGTCGTGAGTACATACTCATGCTGCCCCTTTGTTACCGCGTCGGCAAGCTGCTTTCCGATTTTGTGGGCTGTTTCGTAATCCACTTCCCCCGGCTCAAAGGACTGTATCAGATGAAACGCTAAATTGTTCCCCTTTCCCAGAGCTTGCGACAGGGTATATTCAAATTCAATATCCGCTGTTTCGTATGAGCAGCCGAAAGAGGACACAAGCATTTTCCCGTCCGTCTTATCGGGATTTTGGATATAGTCAAGGGCTTTGCTCAACGTGCTTTTAATAGGCTTAATCTTTGTAACCGCCATATCTCCGCAAGCACCCCCTTTATTTCCTCTATGTCCTCTTGGTAGACGCTGCCCGTCGCGTTGACGCGCTTTGCAATCTGATTGATGTTCACGCCGATTTTCTGTATCTCTGCGGTCATTGCTTTTATGTCCGTATGGTCTACTTGGATAACATATCCGTCAATCGCTATTTTCCGCAGATATGCCGCCATATTGCGGGTAGGTATCAGCTTCATTTTTTCCTCAATCAAATTCTTTTCTTCCTCTGTCACATAGAATTTGATCTGTACCGTCCGTTTTCTGCCACTCATGCGCTTGTCGCTCCTTTCGTATCGAGGGTTTGGGACACTTCCCAACAAGCCATTTTGCGGGGCAAAATACGGAAGTGGGTACACACTTCCTATGCTTGCTACGAAAGTTTTTCCTACACTACCTACAACACCGAGAAAAGGAAAAATGACGGTCTTTTGCAAAAGAAAAACGCTGCAATCCCAAAAAAGATTACAACGCTTTCTAAATCCTATTCAGTTTTGCCGGACACATCTTATCTGCCCTCTTTTTCGACTTTGGCTATTTCCTCTGCTGTTGCGCTCACAATCCGTATGCCTGTATCACTCATATCGTCAAGGAGCGCGTCAAGCTGCCGCCGATTGGTGTCTTTCCCGGCGGGGCTGTCAAAAAGGAACTGGTCTACGGATATATTGTAACGCTGTATAAGCTCAAAGAAAATCTGCAAACTTGGGTGTTGCCCGTTGTTCTCAATGTTCGCAAGGTAACGCGGGGAGATATACATTTCGTCGCTTACCTTTTTGCGGCTCTCCTTGCGCCCTTTCCGAGCTTCTTTTATCGCTTCCCCAAAAGCCTTGAAGTCATACTTTTCTACTGGTCTTTTTGCCATATTCATTCACCCGATTACATTTTACTGTTCCCCTTTCCTGTTGGATATGCTTACACAATTCCTACTATGCACCAAAATAATTCATAATCAGACACTTGCTATTATTCGCCTGTCCGAGTATAATTATACTGATACTGTATGCAGAAAGGACGGGAGAATTATGGAATATATGTCTGCGCCACAGGCAGCGGAAAAATGGGGCATTTCAGAAAGACGGGTACAGATACTTTGCAGCGAGAACCGTATACCGGGCGTTTCAAAACTTGGGTATATGTGGCTGATACCAAAGAACGCAGAAAAGCCGATTGACGGAAGAACCAAACGCGGAAAGGAGCAAAAAAATGAAATCCTACAAAATAGTGATAATTGAAGATGAAGAATTGATAAGAGAAGAATTAAAAACGCTTTTAGTCAATGCGGGGTATGTGGTAGATTGCGTTATCAATTTTGCAAAAACAATCGACTACATTAAATCTGCTTTTCCCGACTTGATTTTGCTTGATATAAATTTGCCGGAGCAAGACGGGTATCGCCTTTGCAGCTCTATCCGCAGTTTTTCCACAACTCCGATTTTATTCATTACAGGACGTAACACAACAATGGACGAATTACAGGCATTAACACTTGGGGGCGACGATTACATTACAAAGCCCTATAACATCCCTATTCTGCTTGCAAGAATAAACCTTCTTTTGCGGCGGGGAACGTCCGAACAGATTAGTATAATGGAGCATAACGGGATTCAATTTAATTTGATTGCCGGGACGCTTACAGCAAACGGAAAAGAAATTGAATTAACGAAAACCGAGCTAAAAATCATGTACTATCTGTTCAAACATACAGGCGAGATTGTTCCCCGAATAGATTTAGTTGAATATTTATGGGACAATGAAATTCACATTGATGATAATACTTTAAGTGTGAATATCATGCGGATAAGAGAAAAGCTGCGTACTCTTGGGGCGGCTGATTTCATACAGACCAAACGCGGTATGGGGTACAAGATATGAAATTTTCAGACTATATGAAAGATAACCAAATTACATTACTTGTCTGTTTTGCCGGAGGACTGTTTTTTTCTGTTCTCCTTTTGGCTTTTGGCATTAGTCTGTCAGAAATGGCTTTGTTATGGGTATGCTTTGCAATCATTGTCTTTTTTACAATGTTCGCATATTTTCGGAAACAGCAAAAACGGATTCAATACTTGTTGGAAACAATGGAGACCTTGGACAAAAAATATTTAATTGCGGAGATTGCAGACAGACCAGAAACAGAATTAGAAAAAATTTATTTTCGGCTATTGAAAACTGCTCTAAAAAGTATGACTGATGAAGTGACTGAAATTCGTCGTTTGAATGTGGAATATAAAGATTTTATTGAACAATGGATTCACGAAATCAAAGTTCCTATTACGGGGGTTCAGTTATTATGTGAGAATAACAAAACAGAAATCATGCGAAAAATCATAGCACAAACAGAACTTATGGAGCAAAGTATTGAAAAGGTTCTGTTTTACGCGCGTTTGGGCAGCGTGGAAAAAGATTATTTGATTAAGGAAATTTCACTGAAACAGTGTGTGCTTGAGGTGCTGTCCAGAAATAAACAATTTCTGATCCATAATAGAGTATGTGTTCATACAGATTCTATTTCTGATTTTGTTTATTCCGATAGTAAATGGCTTGGCTTCATTATCAACCAGATTATTTTTAACAGTATTAAATATTGCAGTGATAAGCCGCCTGTTATCCAAATCAAATCAAAAGATATGGGGGATTATGTTACCCTGTCTATTACAGACAATGGCATAGGCATTAAGCCGAGCGAAGTAAATCGGGTTTTTGATAAAGGCTTTGTCGGCAGCAATGGAAGAATGAGAAAAAAATCAACTGGAATCGGCTTGTACTTATGTGACCAGCTCTGCTTGAAACTGGGAATAGGCATTGACATTGAATCCGAAGTTGGGTGCTATACGACTGTCCTGTTGCATTTTCCGAAAAGTAACCACTTGAATGTTTGATTTTATATCTTACAAAATTGTTAGATAAAATCAACCAACTTCTATACAATCGCTTTGGATTTCCGTATAGAATAGGGGCAAAAGGAGGAGTTTTATAATGAGTACAACAAAGAAAAAAAGAACACGTTTTGTAATAGGTATCATGCTGCTTTTTGCCCTCTGCCTGTTTTTTATGTTTCATATGGTGGGGAAAACAAAACAGCTCCGCTCAGATAGTGCGGGAGTTGAATTTGTAACTGAGGGGGAAGTAGTAACCTGTTTGAATGTAAGAGGAACTTTCCCCTACACGTCTATTGTTCCGAAACTTGCCGAAGAACGCAAAACCGATTCAAACGGGAATATAACAGAGACTTATGTGATAGAAGCAGAAATATCTCTGAATACGAAAAATACGATGAAACTCTATTTTGAAAGATTAGAGGACGCAACATATACCTATATTCTGAAATTTGCGGACAAAGATATAATCATTTCAAACGGAAAGGTGGTGGAATGAAAAAATGATAAATCGTCCAAAACCATTGCTTTGTGTAGAACATATCGAAAAATATTACGGTAATCAGGGTTCCGTCACAAAAGCCTTAAATCAAGTTAGCTTTTATGTGCAGCATGGGGAATTTGTGAGTATCATGGGGGCGTCTGGTTCCGGGAAAACCACCTTGTTAAATTGTATATCTACCATTGATACCGTAAGTGCCGGACACATTTTATTGGACGGAAAGGATATTACGACCATAAGCGAAGATGATATATCCGCATTTCGTCGTGATAATCTTGGCTTTGTCTTTCAAGATTTCAACCTGTTAGATACGCTGACATTGGAAGAAAATATAGCTTTACCTTTAACAATCGGGAAAATGCCGCCGAAAGAAATTACGGAGCGAATTAACCATATTGCACAGCGGCTACAAATCAGCGACACACTGAAAAAATTTCCTTTTCAAGTATCGGGAGGTCAAAAACAGCGTTGTGCTTTTGCCAGGGCAATGATATGTAATCCCAAACTGGTTATGGCTGACGAGCCGACAGGTTCCCTTGATTCTAATTCTGCCCGTATTCTGTTACAGATGATGTCAGAACTTAACAAAGAAACAGGTGCTACAATCCTCATGGTAACACATGACGCATTTTGTGCCAGTTATGCAGACCGCATTTTATTCCTAAAGGACGGGAAGATTTTTAATGAGATATTGAAAGGCGAAAAGACGCGGGATATATTCTATCACGAAATCCTTGACGTTCTCTCCCTCTTGGGAGGTGACAATCCATGCTAAAGGAATTATCAATCCGCAATGCGAAAAGGCAGTCAAAAGATTATTTGCTTTACTTCATCACACTTGCCTGTACGGTTTCCTTTATGTACGCTTTTAATTCACTGATTTTTTCGGATATAGTGAAAGCGTTTCCCAGTATCGGCGTGCTGCCTTATATGATTATTGTTGCGTCATTGCTCATTGTCCTTATTATGGGGTGGATTGTTGGGTACATGACAAAGTATATATTGAAAAAACGGAGCCGGGAATTGAGTATCTATATGATTTCGGGAATCCCTAACCGTTCTATATGCAGGCTTATTTTTTATGAAAACGCTTTGATTGGCATTTTTGCGTTTGTTATTGGGCTTCCTGTTGGCATACTGTTTTCCCAACTGTTAGAAGCGGTTCTTAGCTCTATGTTTGGTGTGATGTATGTCCTAAGGTGGAACTTTTCATTTAATGCCACAGCATTAACCTGTATCTATTTTTTGGCAATGCTCTTTTACGCTATACGGGGGAACAACAAATGGATAAGCAAGGTAACTCTTTACGATTTGTTGTATTATGAGCGCCAGAACGAAAAAAAGCTGCTGCATGACGGGGTATCTGCCATTGCACTGTTTTTTATATCTGTTTTGACAGGGTGTGTAGGAATTTTTCTGATGTGTACCGGGCTGCTGGGGAATGGTTATGATGTGCTTATAAGCGTTGTTTGTCTGGTACTGTTTTTATTTGGGTTTTTCCTAAGTGTACCCACGTTTCTCATTATGCAATTTGGCAATCGTGAAAAATGGAAATATGAAAAAAACAGGTTGGTACTATTTCGCGGCTTTACAGCAAAAATCCGTTCAACAAGCATTATCATGGGCGTTCTTTCCGTTTTGTTTATGCTTTCATTAACCTTTATGGGGGTTGGTACTGCTGTTTATATGATTGCAGACAAAAATATGGAACAGAGCGTATTTGATATAATGATTTTACACAAGGCAGAATTACAGGATTTTTCGGCTTATGAAAATGTTCTTGACCTTAACTTCCCCGTTCAGTCAAGTTATGTTTACAGCATTTATACGGATAACAAAAATAGTTTTCTTGCAGCGCGAAACGATTGTATATCAAGTACCGGACGTTCGGGCTATATGGCATACGCAGAATATCAACATGATACTTATATGAAACAGAGTGATTATAAGAAACTGCGCGAAATACTGGGGCTTCAATCCGTAGAACTCAATCCGTCTTTGTGTTATATCCATTGTGTTCCCGCACTTAAAAAGCCCTTTGAAACATTGCTTGAACAGGATAAAAGTCTGAATTGTGCCGGATATTTATTCGCAGAGGACAGCATATTTTGTGAACCATTCAGCCAGATGGACACATACGGAAATGGTCTTGACTTTTGTATCATTGTTCCAGAACAGGCGGTTAGCCAAATGACGACACTATATAGTCTGCTGTCTGTCATAACAGAAACGCCGCTTGATAGCCGCGATTTGCAAAATATCGTTCAAATGTGTGATGGTCTTTCTATGCTAAAACGTAATATTGGGAAAACTGCGTCTGACGGTAGCGGTGTGACAGCTCTGATTGATAATGTTGATTATTTGTCCGGCAAGTGGGTAGATAAAGAAAGTTTGACACAGCTTTATGCTATGGCTATTTGCTTATTTTACCTTTCACTGGTCTTTGAAATCACTGGTGCGGCAATTTTGGCGACGCAAATTCTTAGTGACAGGGAGAAGAAACGACGACAGGACTGTATTTTACAGCAGCTTGGAATGAATAGGCGGGATATTGAGAAACTAAATAATCGCCAGTTGTCAATGATGTTTTTACTCCCTTTGTTACCCGCTTTGATTATCAGCAGTTGCTTTGTATATGTCAGTGCGGGGAAAATGCAGTTGAGTGCGTTTCATCTCCCTGTATTTTCAAACAACTTGTGGATAATCGGCTCTCTTAGTATTGCATTTGTCTTTTTTATATTGCTCTACGGAGTTTACTATATTGCTGCCCGGATCAGTTATAGGCGGCAATGACGAGATAATTAAATAGATATTTCATCTGCCGAGCGACGGCAAAAGAAAAAAAGCCGTCGCAGAGCAGAAGCATTTTCACGCGCCTACTATTTTTCGGCGGCTTTGATTTTCAGAGCCGCCGATTTTTTTGTCTATGTGACGACCTGTAATCATTCAGATATGGCGGCTTTAGGAGGTAGCCGCCATGAGTGATAAACCATACCGACAAATCTTTACATTCTCTGACTTGTTAAAAAAAGCCCGACCACCGCCGGGGACATTTCTACCCTTAAATATGAACTGTCAAATCATCTAAATACCTTAGTTAATTCCTATGCGTTCATCTGCATTTTGCAGACGGGCGCATTTTGCATTTTTTCAAAAGTTTTTTTGAAAAAACGCCAAAAATCAACGTCCAAAATCAAGTTTTTCGGTTTGAGGGATTACGAAAGGGGACATTTCAAAATCCACCGCTTTCGCGGCTGCGAAAGGAGGTGAGAACATGAACGAACCTATTCGTACCCAATGGCAAATCCGTTGTGCTTTTAATGGCTTTTGCAAACTGGCGTTAAGGCGGGAAGCTATGAACGCCCACAGGGACACGAAGCAGCGGCAATTACGCGAAATTCCTTTTTCCGATTTGTCGCCACAGGAAGAAAAACAGCTTTACGTTTGCGACGAATATTTTACAGACGATAAAGCGCAACAGTCTTTCGTTGTCGGCGGCAAGGAGATAACTGCGGAGCTGCTTGCCGAAGCCCTACACAGTTTGCCGGACGAAAAGCGGGAAACCGTACTGCTCTATTATTTCTTTGATATGAGCGAACGGGAAATTGCGAAATACTGCAATATTCCGAGGACAACAGTACAGACCCGCCGGAAAAGCTCTATGAAGCTGCTAAAACGCTATTTGGAGGAACGCGCCTATGACTACGAAGATTAACAATGAGAACGCTGAAAGCGGCTTGTTGCCTTACCCGGTAATCATAGCCGCAACTAAGGGCGACCCGGAAGCTATGAAGATTGTCGTACAGCATTACGAAAGTTACATAGCGTCCCTGTCTATGCGGAAGCTCCGCGACGAGCGCGGCAATATTTATTGGGGCATAGACGAGGACATACGCGACCGCTTGCGGTCACGCCTTATGAGGGCTGTCCTGTCATTTGAGGTCTAAGTAAAAAGTAATCTGCGTTCCCCTTTCCGCAGATTGCAAAACTTGACCGTTTTTGAACCTTGACAAAGAAAGCGACGCAGGAGAATGGCGGCGCAGCATAGGGCAAATCAGATACATTCGATATGTGGGGAGCCATTGGGCTGATACGCGATGACCGAAAGGAGGGAGAAACACCGAGCGGGAACTATCAGCGTTCCATAGCAGACCTTGGCACGTCTGCCGCCACGATCCGCATATCGGTATAATGATACTCCCTTATAGCTATAATCCGAGCGTTAGAAGCGTCGCAGATAATGGGTAGGGCTGCATGAGAACCATGCGGGGGTGCAATTCCCGTGAGGCTTGCCGAAGCTGTCTGATTAAAGCCCCTTTTTGATATTGTAACCATTTTATTTTTTCAAGAAAGGGGGACACCTTACATGAATTATACTGATGTTCCTATTTGGGAAAAGTACACGCTGACGATTGAGGAAGCGTCTAAATACTTCCGCATTGGAGAAAACAAGCTGCGAAAGTTAGCAGAGGAAAATCCGGCTGCCGGGTGGGTCATTATGAATGGCAACCGTATTCAAATCAAGCGGAAACAGTTTGAAAAAATCATTGACACATTGGAAGTTATATAGTGAAATTGAGCCTTGAATGTGGTATAATGAATACAGGCATATCAAGGCTCTTTCCGTCATGGAAAGGAGCATGACGCACAATGTCGGAAAAAAGACGCGATAACAGAAACCGTATCTTACGGACAGGAGAGAGCCAGAGAAAAGACGGAAGATATGCTTACAAATACATTGATACCTTTGGGAAACCGCAGTTTGTGTATTCTTGGAAGTTAGTACCTACCGACAAGACACCCGCCGGGAAGCGCGACGATATTTCGCTTCGGGAAAAGGAAAAAGAAATCCAGAAAGACCTTGACGACGGGATAGACCCTATCGGAAAGAAAATGACTGTCTGCCAGCTTTACGCAAAGCAGATACACCACCGGGCAAACGTCCGACCGGGTACGAAACAGGGGCGCAAACAGCTTATGCGGATTTTGGAAGAAGATAAACTTGGAGCTTGCAGCATTGAGAATGTGAAGCTGTCGGACGCGAAAGAATGGGCGTTACGAATGAAAGACAAGGGATATTCTTTCAAGACTATCAACAACCACAAGCGTTCCTTAAAAGCTGCTTTTTACACAGCCATACAGGACGATTGTATTCGCAAAAATCCGTTTGACTTCCAGTTGAACACGGTTCTGGAAGATGATACGGAGCCAAAGGTACCCTTATCCTCAACACAGGAATCCTCGCTTTTATCCTTTATGCAGAATGATAAGGCCTATCAGAAATATTCCGACGAGATTATCATACTGTTAGGGACAGGGCTCCGTATTTCTGAGCTCTGCGGGCTGACGGAAACGGACATTGACTTTGAGAAGAAGCTAATCAATGTAGACCACCAACTTTTGAAACATTCCGAAGCGGGCGGCTATTACATTGAAACGCCGAAAACGAAAAGCGGCACCCGTCAAATCCCTATGAGTACAAAGGTTTGTGAAGCATTTAAGCGTGTGCTGAAAAACCGCAGACAGGCAATGCCGGTTATCATTGACGGGTACAGTCGTTTCTTATTCCTCAACAGGGACGGAAAGCCGAAAGTGGCTGCAAACTATGACAGTATGTTCCGGGGGCTTGTGAAGAAGTACAACAAGAGCCATGAGGAAGCCTTACCGAAAGTGACAACGCCGCATACCTTACGCCACACGTTCTGCACCAACTTAGCAAACGCGGGAATGAACCCGAAAGCGTTACAGTACATCATGGGACATTCCAACATCAATATGACGCTGAACTACTACGCACACGCTACACCGGACAATGCAATGGCAGAAATGGAACGGTTGATTGCTTAGTAGTAAAAGCTGAATTTACTACTTTGCCTACTACCTTTGAACAGGAAAACGTGAGGGGATTTAAGGAGATTTAAGAACATCTTCCGTAACAAGAAATGCCGGAAAGCCTTGAAACATAAGGCTTTGGCGGCATTTAAGAACTTCTAAAAAGATAATCAATTTTCTATAATAGATTTAAGCAAAATATTTGTCCACAAACCGATTGTATACCGCGTTCCTGGGCTTGCCCATGCGGCAGAGCACCGCATCGGACACGTGCTCCGGGGCGACCTTCAGCTGCCCGGAGATGTGGTACTGCACCAGCTCCCGAAAGAAGGTGTCCTTGGAGTCGGCCAAAAGATAGTCAAAGCGAATGCCGCTGCGAACGAAGACCTTCTTGACCCCGGGAATTTTCCGGAGCTTGCGCAGCAGCGCCACATAATCGCTGTGGTCGGCGTTCATATTCTTGCAGGGGCTGGGGTAGAGGCACTGCCGCCCGCCGCAGGCACCCTTGGTCATCTGCTTTTCACAGGCCGGATGCCGGAAGTTGGCGGTGGGGCCGCCTACATCGTGGATGTAGCCCTTGAAGTCCGGGTCTTTGACCATTTTTTCTGCCTCGGTCAGAATGGATTCGTGGCTTCTCACCTGGACGATACGGCCCTGGTGGAAGGTCAGGGCGCAGAAGGAGCAGGCGCCGAAGCACCCCCGGTTGCTGACCAGACTGAACTTGACCTCCTCAATGGCGGGCACACCCCCCAGTTTTTCATAGCTGGGGTGATAGGCCCGGCAGTAGGGCAGGTCATAGACCGCGTCCATTTCCTCCATGGTCAGGGGCTTCTGGGGCGGGTTCTGCACCACATATTCCTTCCCGTAGGGCTCGGCCAGCCGCTTGGCGGTGAAAGGATCACAGTTGCCGTACTGGATCTTGAAGGACTCGGCGTAGGTGCGCTTGTTTTTTTGCAGCTCTTCGTAGCCGGGCAGAATAATCGTGGGCAGGCTTTCGTCCAGCTCTCTGCACTTAAAGACCGTGCCGTCGATATAGGTGATGTCCTTCACGTCCATACCGGCGTTCAGGGCGTCCGCAATTTCCACGACGCTGCGCTCACCCATGCCGTACATCAGCAGGTCCGCCTGGGAATCCAAGAGGATGGAACGCTTCATGGCATCGGACCAGTAGTCGTAGTGGGCCAGGCGGCGCAGGCTGGCCTCAATGCCGCCAATGAGAATGGGTACATCCTTGTAGGTCTGCCGGATGAGATTGCAGTAGACGACGGTGGCGTAGTCCGGGCGCTTGCCCATGACGCCGCCGGGAGTGAAGGAGTCCGTCTTCCGGCGGTGCCGGGTGACGGAATAGTGGTTGACCATGGAGTCCATGTTGCCGCCGCTGACCAGAAAGCCCAGCCTGGGGCAACCGAAGATGTCGATGGACTTGGGGTTGCGCCAGTCCGGCTGAGAGATGATGACCACGCTGTAGCCGTGGCTTTCCAGAATGCGGCTGATGATGGCGTGGCCAAAAGAGGGGTGGTCTACGTAGGCATCGCCAATGACGTAGACAAAGTCCGGCTGCGCAATGCCGCGCTCCAGCATTTCCTGCTTGGTGATGGGTAAAAATTCCATGTATTTCTCCATATTACGCGCCCAATGCGCGCACTCTTTCCATTAGCTTTTGATAGACCCAGCGGTTCATCCAGGGCTCCGTGACCCTTTCGGCTACCTGGGATACGGGAAACCAGGCAACGCCGCTGTTTTCGTCTGGCTTCATGCGAAGCGGTTCCCTGGGGTCTGCCTCCAGAAGATAGGTTACATTCAGGTGCAGATGGCTGGAAACATAGCTTTCCCGTTTGATATGGCCGTCTACGGTCAGGGCTTCCAGAGAAAAGATGCCGTCTTTCAGCACCCGCAGGGTTTCAAGCCCGCTTTCCTCCCGGGCTTCCCGCAGGGCCACGGCCAGAAGGTCCCTTTCCCCGTCGGCATGCCCGCCTGTCCAGGCCCAGGAACGGTAGATGTTGTGATAAATCAAAAGCACCTGCTGCCGGTCCGGGCTGACGATCCAGGAGGAGGCCGAAAAGTGGCCGACGGTATTCGCCCTGGTAAAGGGGTCTGGTGTGGAATCCAGCCAGGAAAGCATCTGGGCCTTGTCCCGCTGCTCCTGTTCGCAGCCCGGAGTGAATAATTCAATTTCAGAACGAATATCCATTATTTCTTCGTGACCTTCTTTTTGGTGCCGTCGGGCTGCAAAATGTAGGTGTTTTCCAGCTGCCCCACCAGATTGGCCTTGACGGAGTCAATATAGATGCGGCGCAGATTGTCTCGTTCGGCCTGCTCCTCCTCCGTCAGAGGGCCTTCCTTTGCTTTTTTTGCCAGAGCGTTGATCCTGGCAATGACTTCATTCATATTCATAACGGATTCCTCACACATATTTCTGAATGGTGACCGCGATGCGGTCCTTCTTTGTCCTTCCTCCGATTTGGGAGAGCTTGATTTTTCCCAGCCCCCGGACGGAGATTTTGGCTCCTTCGGAAACGGTCTTGTCCGGCTTTTCGCAGGGCAGACCGTCAATGCTCACTTTCCCGGCGTTTACATAGTCCGCAGCCAGAGACCGGCCAATGCGGAAGCCGGAGGCAATCACGCTGTCCAGCCGAATGGATGCCATAGTGTCCCGAATCTCCTGAAATTCCGGCTCCGGCATGGAAAGCCCCAGCAGGGGCAGCTGCTTGAGGTGCAGCTTTGTCCGGCCCGCTTCCCGGAGATTGTCCAGCACATAGGGGGCAATCTCGGCGGTCACAAAAAACAGACACCGGCCCGGCTCCACACAGATATCCCCCACGGTTTCCCGGGCAATGCCCGCGCCCATCAGCGCACCAAGAAAATCCCGGTGGCTCAGCTTGTCCGCTTCAAAGAAGCTTGCCTCCAGGCAGCACAGAGGGCTGTCGTCTTCATATAAGGCACTTTCCTCCAGGTAGTCGGGAAGGTACACAAGCATTTTCCGCTCCGCATCCTCGTAGCCTCCGAAACGGTACAGCCCCGGCAGATTCCCAAAGAGAAAGCCTGCCAGCTCCAGCTCCCTGGGAGCCAGGAAACAGGTATTGGCCGGAATACTTTTGCGGACTCCGGCATTTATTTTGTCCCAGAGCTTGGCAAGCAAAAGCCGGTCCTCTGGATTTTTTGCGATTCTTTCAATTCCACTGCGTTCCATAGCATCACCTTCTTCCATTATAGCATAGATTCGCCCCACTGGGAAGAAGTTTTTCTTGTACCCTGGGGCAAAATCGTGTATAATAACCGGAAACGAAGGAAAATGAGGAACGAAATATGATCGTTGGTATTATTGGCGGCGGTGCTTCCGGTATGGCGGCGGCGCTGCGGGCGGCGGAGAATCCGGCATGCCGGGTGATTCTGCTGGAGCGGCAGGCCCGGGTGGGCAGAAAGCTCCAGGCAACCGGCAACGGCAGGTGCAATCTGACCAATCTCCATGCCGCCCAGGGTGGCTACCATGGAGATGACGCGGCCTTTTCCCGCTATGCCCTGGAGCGGTTCTCCCCGGAGCGCACCCTTGCCTGGTTTCGGGAGCTGGGGTTGCTGACTGTGGCGGAGGCCTCCGGTCGGGTCTATCCTTTTTCGGATCAGGCCAATTCCGTGGTGGATGTGCTGCGGTTTGCATTGGAAAAGCCCAATATCACCCTGAAAACCGGTTGTGAGGTTCAAAAAGTCCGGCGGGAAGCTGTGGGCTTCACCCTTGAGACCGGCGGCGAATCCCTGCACTGTGATAAGCTGATCATTGCCTGCGGCGGCCTGGCAGGCACGAAGCTTGGCGGCTCCATGTCCGGCTATAAGCTGCTGCGTTCCATGGGCCATGGCTGCACCCGTCTGCGCCCCACATTGGTCCAGCTGAAAACCGACTGGCCCGGGGTCAGCGCTTTGAAAGGCGTCCGGGCGGAGTGTCGGGCGGAGATTTCCAGGGATGGAGAACCCTGGTCCGAAAGCAGCGGCGAAATCCAGTTCACGGAATACGGCCTGTCCGGCCCGGTGATTTTTGAGATTTCCCGGGATGTGTGCCAGAGAAAAGGGGACTGGTTCTGCTGCCTGGACCTGCTGCCCCAGCTGACCGAGCAGGCTCTGGCGGAGATGCTGCTTGCCCGGCGGAAAACGGGCCTGAATGCCGGGGAGCTGTTCACGGGTATCCTCCACAACCGGCTTGGCCGGGTGCTGGTGCAGGAGACAGGCATCGGCCTCAATACGCCCATTGCCCAGCTGCCGGAGAAGGCCCTGCACCAGGCGGCGGCAAATGCCAAGTGCTTCCGGGTGCATCTGACGGAGCCCCTGGGTATGGACAGCGCCCAGGTTACGGCGGGGGGCATTGTAACGGCGGAATTTGACGAAAAGACCATGGAGAGCAAGCTGGTGCCCGGGCTCTATGCCTGCGGTGAGGTGCTGGATGTGGACGGAGACTGTGGCGGCTACAATTTGCAGTGGGCCTGGAGCTCTGGCAGCCTGGCGGGAATGCACGCAGGGGAGGCAGAATCATGCTGAGAATTCGAGACATTGCCATGGGGCCGGAACAGGACGTGACGTCGCTGCTCTTTGAGGCGGCGAAAATTCTGCGTGTTTCCGCCTCGGAGATCCAGAGCGTCAGCCTGGTCCGCCGGTCTGTAGACGCCCGGAAAAAGCCGGATGTGAAATTTATCTATACCGTAGATGTGGCGCTGAAAAGCGGCGAAGGGAAAATTCTGAAAAAATGCGGCAGCAAAAAGGTGACTCCGGCTTCTAGAGAGCGCTATAAGCCTCCGAAACGGCAGCCGGAACGGGAGAAACGGCCGGTGGTCATTGGCTTCGGCCCTGCCGGAATGTTTGCCGCCCTGATCTTAGCTCAGGCAGGCCAGCGGCCCATCGTCCTGGAGCGGGGGGAGAACGCAATTTCCCGCCACGAAAAGGTGGCGGCCTTCTGGAAAGACGGAACCCTGGACGCCAAAAGCAACGTCCAGTTCGGCGAGGGCGGCGCGGGGACCTTTTCAGACGGCAAGCTGAACACCGGCGTCAGCAATCCCAGAATTCACTGGATTTTGGAGCAATTTGTGGCTTTTGGGGCCCGGGAGAATATCCTCTATGATGCCAAACCCCATGTGGGCACGGATGTGCTGCTGGAGGTGGTGCAGAATCTCCGCAAAAAGATCATTGCTCTGGGCGGCGAGGTGCACTTCCAAAGCCGGGTGACGGATTTCCTGCTGGAGGGAGGACGGCTGTCCGGCGTGAAGCTGGCAAGCGGGGAGGAGATTCCCTGCGACAGGGCCATTCTTGCCATTGGCCACAGCGCCCGGGATACCTTCGAGACCCTGCTTTCCCGGGGTATCCCCATGGAGCCGAAGCCCTTTGCCATGGGTGTGCGCATCGAGCAGCGGCAGGAAAAAATCAACGAGGCCCAGTACGGCGGGCAGAATGCCCATCTGCCCCCGGCGGACTATAAGTTGGTGCAGCACCTGGAGGACGGCACGGTGTATACCTTCTGCATGTGCCCCGGCGGCTTCGTGGTGGCGGCAGCTTCGGAAGAGGGCCGCACCGTGACCAACGGCATGAGCTACGCGGACCGGGACGGGGAGAATGCCAATGCGGCATTGCTTGTGACCGTGAACCCCGCTGTTTTTCCGGAAAAGGGCCCCTTGGGCGGGATGTACTGGCAGCGTCAAATAGAGCAGGCGGCCTATCAGCTCACAGGCAGCTATTGTGCCCCTGCCCAACGGGTAGAGGATTTTTTGGCAGGGAGACCCAGCAGCGGCCCCGGCACCGTGAAGCCCACCTACCGTCCCGGTGTTACCTGGTGTGATCTTCATGACTGCCTGCCAGCGTGCATTACGGGCCCACTTGCCCAGGCCCTGCCGGAGCTTGACAGGAAGCTGCATGGCTTTGCCGACCCGGACGCGGTGCTCACCGCCCCAGAGACCCGCAGCTCCTCCCCGGTGCGCATTCTCCGGGACGAGACCCGGCAGTCCGCTATTCGGGGGCTCTACCCCACGGGAGAGGGCGCGGGCTATGCCGGGGGCATTATGTCCGCCGCCATTGACGGCATCCTGACGGCTGAGGCAATTTTGACAGAATAGGGCGGAAAGATGCTTTTTTCCTATTGACAAATGATCGGAATGTGGTTAGAATAGCAACGATATGCAAAGACAATGCGGAAACCAAGCAGCGTTTGGCACCTTTAGAGAGAAGGGGACGGTGAAAGCCCTTCGGTGTTCGGCTGCACGCCACTTCCTGCGTCACCCGGGATGACCGGGGCGGGAGCTCCCGTTACAGAGCGTCTAAGATGCCCATTTTTGGGTAAATTAGGGTGGTACCGCGGGTAAATTCTACCTCGCCCCTAAATTTTGGGGGCGGGGTTTTTGTTTTGCAGAAAAAATGGAGGTTAGAAAACCATGAGTACAAAGCCTTACGGCGTAAACGAACTTCGGGAAATGTTCCTCTCCTTCTTCGAGAGTAAGGGCCATCTGCGCCTGCCCAGCTTTTCCCTGATCCCTCAGAACGATGCTTCTCTGCTGCTGATCAACTCCGGCATGGCGCCTATGAAGCCCTACTTCACCGGTGAGGTGGAGCCCCCCCGCCACAGAGTCTGCACCTGCCAGAAGTGCATCCGTACCGGCGATATCGAGAACATCGGCAAGACCGCCCGCCACGGCACCTATTTCGAGATGCTGGGCAACTTCTCCTTCGGCGACTACTTCAAGCGGGAAGCCATCCACTGGAGCTGGGAGTTCCTGACCGAGGTCGTGGGCCTGGATAAGGACCGGCTGTATCCCTCCATCTACGTGGATGACGATGAGGCTTTCAAAATCTGGAATGAGGAAGTGGGCGTTCCCGCAGAGCGGATTTTCCGCTTCGGCAAGGAGGACAATTTCTGGGAGCACGGCTCCGGCCCCTGCGGCCCCTGCTCTGAGATCTACTACGACCGCGGCGAGAAGTATGGCTGCGGCAAGCCCGGCTGCACCGTGGGCTGCGACTGCGACCGATATATGGAAGTCTGGAACAACGTGTTCTCCCAGTTCAATAACGACGGCCAGGGCAATTACACCGAGCTGGCCCATAAGAACATCGATACCGGCATGGGCCTGGAGCGTCTGGCCGTTGTGTGCCAGGATGTAGACAGCCTCTTCGATGTGGATACCGTCATGAACATCACCAATAAGGTCACGGAGATTACCGGCGCTTCCTACGGCCAGAGTGTCAAGATGGACGTGTCTCTGCGGGTCATCACGGACCATATCCGGGCCTCTACCTTTATGATCGCTGACGGCGTTCTGCCCAGCAACGAGGGCCGGGGCTATGTTCTGCGCCGTCTGCTGCGGCGGGCTGCCCGTCACGGCAAGCTGCTGGGTGTGAACCATCCCTTCCTGTATCAGGTGGTGGAGACCGTTATCCACGAGAACGAGAGCCACTATACCTATCTGCGGGAGCGGGCTGCTTATATCACCAAGGTGGTCAAGGTGGAGGAAGAGAACTTTGCCCGGACCATCGACGGCGGTATGAAGATTTTTGCCGATATGCTTGCCGAGCACAAGGCCAAGGGCGAGACCGAGTTCTCCGGAGCCGATGCCTTCAAGCTGTACGATACCTATGGCTTCCCCATTGACCTGACCCTGGAGATGGTGGCCGACGAGGATATGACTCTGGACCAGGTGGGTTTCGAAAAGCTCATGCAGGAGCAGAAGGTCCGCGCCCGGGAAGCCCGGAAGGCTCTGGGCGATCTGGCCTGGGCCGGCATTGACCTGGGTCTGGACAACACCCCTACCAAGTTTGTGGGCTACGATGTGTTCAACTGCGAGAGCAAGGTCCTGGCCATCTGCGTGGGCGATGAGGTCTCCGGTGCCATTTCCGGCGGCGAGAGCGGCATCCTGGTGCTGGACAAGACCCCCTTCTATGCCGAGATGGGCGGCCAGGTGGCGGATACCGGCGTGATCATGCTGGGCGAGAGCCGCTTTGAGGTCACCAATGTTCAGAAGGACAAGGGCGGCAAGTTCCTGCACTACGGCAAGCTGAACCGTGGCACCATCCACGTAGAGGATATTGTATGTGCCTCCATCGATGTGGACCGCCGGAAAGCCATTATGCGTGCCCACTCCGCCACCCATCTGCTGCAAAAGGCACTGAGCAGTGTTCTGGGCGACCACGTCCACCAGGCAGGTTCTCTGGTAGAACCGGATTACCTGCGCTTTGACTTTACCCACTACGCACCCATGACCCGGGAGGAGCTGAACAAGGTCAATTCCATTGTTCAGAACGCCATTCTGGAGGGTTACCCCATTGTGACCCGGGAGATGCCCATTGAGGAAGCCAAGAAACTGGGAGCCACCGCCCTGTTCAGCGAAAAGTACGGCGATGTGGTACGGGTGGTCAACATGAGCGGCTACTCCGTGGAGTTCTGCGGTGGTACCCATCTGGACAATACCGCCAAGGTTGGCCCCTTTGAAATCGAGTCCGAGGGCAGCGTTGCCTCCGGTGTTCGCCGGATCGAGGCCTATACCGGTAAGCTGTGCCTGAAAAAGCTGGAAACCAACCGGAGCCTGCTGACCGAGGCTGCCGGACGGCTGAAGGTCAAGCCCATGGAACTGGCCGGAAAGCTTCAGGGCCATCTGGACGAGATCAAAGAACTGCGAAAGGTTATTGAGCAGTACAAGGCCAAGGAGGCCTCTGGCGATGCAGAGCGGTTCCTGTTCGGTGCCCATGAGATCAGCGGCCTGAAAGTCATGACCGCGGTGCTGCCCAAGGCAGATGCCGCCAGAATGCGCCAGATGGGCGACCTGCTCCGGGACCGTGAGCCCGGTGTTGTAGCTGTCCTGGCCTCTGTCAAGGACGACAAGCCCACCTTCCTGGCAGTCTGCGGCAAGGAAGCTGTGAAGCGGGGCATTAAGGCCGGTGAGCTGGTGAAGCTGGTCTGCACCGAGTGCGGCGGCTGTGGCGGCGGCAAGCCCGACAGTGCCATGGGCGGCGGCAAAGACCCCGTGAAGGTGGACAACGCCCTGGCTCTGGTCGACGATTTCGTTTCTCAGAAAGTGTAATCATGGATTTTTAGGCGCAGCCCCAACCGGCTGCGCCTTTTGCGAAAGAGAGATGGCGAAATGTGCGCTCTGTTCTGGTTCTCCATGGGCGCTGCCTTGAGCTGCTGCGTTGGGCTCTGGCTGCTGTGGGATGCTGTGCCGCTGCTTCTGGCGGGAGCGCTTCTGCTGGCCGGGAGCCTTGCCGTCCTTTCCCGGCGTTTCCGCTGGCTGCGCCGGGCAGCGGCTGCGGCGCTGGGGCTTTTGCTGGGCAGCTGTCTGCTGCTTACCTTACAAAGGACCTATTATGAGCCATTGCTTGCCCTGGATGAACAGACCCTGCCAATCGTATTGACGGCCAAGGCCGACAGCGTGCCGGGGCTGTATAGCCAGAGCGTCCGGGCAGAAATGAAGATCGGCGGCAAACGCTACTGTGTGCAGGCCTATCTGGGAGACGGACAGACGGCTCAGGCCGGCAACATACTCCGCGGAGACTTCCGCATTCGGGTGACCCTGCCCGGCGGCTCTAAGCAGAACGCCGTTTCTTTTGGCCGGGGCATCTTCGCCCAGCTCAGCACAAAAGGAGCTATCGCCGTAGAGGCGGGGCAGGAGAACCGTCTGCGTTACCTTCCCCAGCGTTTGGGTGCCCGGGCCAAAGAAGCTGTGGAAGCCTGCTTCCCGGAGGATACGGCGGCCTTTGCCAAATCCCTGCTGCTAGGCGACACGTCGGACCTCTCCTATGCAGAGGAGACGGCGCTGCGCATCAGCGGAATCCGGCATATTGTGGCGGTTTCCGGGCTGCATGTGGCAATTCTTTTCGGATTTCTATGGGTGCTTTGCCTCCACCGGCCATGGCCGGCTTTCCTGCTGGGTGTGCCGCTGCTGGCGCTCTTTGGGGCTATGGTGGGCAATACGCCTTCCGTGGTTCGGGCCTGCCTGATGGCTGCGCTGCTGATTCTTGCGCGGCTTACCCGCCGGAGCTACGATTCCTTGACGGCCTGGGCCTTTGCGGTGCTGTGGCTGCTGCTTGGCAATCCGCTGGTGGTCGCGGCGGCAGGCTTCCAGCTGTCGGTGCTCTGCGTGCTGGGCATTCTGCTGTTCCAGCGGCCAATTGCGGAAGGCCTTTCCCGGCTGTTTGAAAAACTGCCCGGCGGAAAGGTGCTTTCCGATTCCCTGGCGGTGAGCCTCAGTGCCACGGTGCTGTCTCTGCCTGTATCCGTCTACTATTTCGGTACCGCCAGTCTGATCGGTCCCGTAACCAATTTCTGCATTCTATGGCTGCTGCCCTTTGTTTTCGGCGGAATTCTGGCGGTGTCCATTCTGGGGCCTGTTTTTCCGGTGCTGGGAACCGCACTGGGCTGGCTGACGGCCTGGCCTATCCGGCTGGTGCTCCGGATTGCCGGGATGCTTTCAAGGCTTCCCATGGCAGCGGTGTATACCTGCAATCCCTATGTGGTCTACTGGCTGATCGGGGTCTATGTTTTGATTTTGGCTTGGTTTCTTTTGGGCAGAAAAAGAGGCTGGGTTTTCGTTTCTGTAGGAGCTGCTTCGCTTGCGCTCATTACGGCTCTTTGGAGCTATGGTCCAAGGGCGGACGACTGCCGCCTGACGGTGCTGGATGTGGGCGAGGGGCAGACACTGCTCCTGCAAAGCGGCGGGCAGAGCGCGCTGATCGACTGCGGCGGCTACTCTGATACGGTCTGCGCCGACAGAGCGTGGCAGATGCTCCGCAGCCAGAATCTTTATGATTTGGATCTTCTGCTCTTTACCCACTTCGACCGGGATCATTTTGGCGGCACGGAGAATTTTCTGACCCAGATTCCGGCGGAGCGCGTGATCCTGCCGGGAATCTCTGAGCTGCTGCCCTTGGGGCAGGTGGTCACAGAGGACTGTGTGGTTCCTTTCGGAAAGGGCATTCTGCACATCTATCCCTATAGCGGCGGCAACAAGGAGCAGGAAAACAGTATGGCCATCTTGTTTGAAACGGAAGACTGTGGTATACTGATTACCGGTGACCTGGATGTGGCAGGGGAGCGCCGCTTGGTGAAAAACCATGCGCTTGGAGCGGATATTTTGGTGGTGGGCCACCACGGGTCAAAATATGCCACCTGCCCGGAATTATTGGACGCGGTGCAGCCGAAGCTGGCTGTCATCAGCGTTGGCGAAAACAACTATGGCCATCCCACCCAGGAGGTCTTGGACCGGCTGGAAGAGGCTGGGTGTACCGTCCGCCGCACAGATCAGGAGGGCACCATTATCATCAGGAGGTAACGCCGTGGTCAAAAAACAGGCGTCCGGCAGTGAATTGCAGCTGCTGAAAACCCATATTCGGGAGAAGAACCCGGAAAGACTTTATATTTTCTTCGGCGAGGAGACCTTCCTGCTGGAGCACTACTTAGGGAGCCTAAAAAAGCTGGTGCTGGATGCGCTGACGGAATCCTTCAATTACCATCGCTTCAATACGGAGACCTTCGATCTGACGGCTTTTTCCGAGGCAGTGGAGAACCTGCCCATGATGGCGGAGCGAACTCTTGTGCAGGTGGAGGACATCGACCTGTTCAAGATGAACGAGACAGACCGGGACCGGATTGCTGCGGTGCTGTCGGACATCCCGGAGTATTGCGTGGTGGTGTTTGTCTATACGGCCTGCCCCTGGAAGCCGGACAAGCGGATGAAAAAGCTCTGGGAGAGCATTGACAAAAACGGCCTCGTGGTGGAATTTGCCAAGCAGGACCAGCGGGATCTGATCGCCTGGCTGACCCGGCACTTTTCCGCCCACCAGAAGCGCATCTCCACGGAGCTCTGCGCCTATCTCATCGACATTACAGACGGGACCATGACCTCCCTTTTGGGAGAAATTGAAAAAATCTGCGCCTATTCGGCAGCGGATACCATTTGCAAGGCGGATATTGACGCAGTGACGGAGCCTGTGCTGGATGCTGTTGTATTCCAGATGACGGACCTGCTCAGCGCCGGACGCTATGACGAGGCGCTGCTGAAATTGCAGCAGCTGCTGAAAATGCAGCAGGAGCCTCTGGCCATCCTGGGCGCGGTGGGCAGCCATTTCCGCCGCCTGGGCACGGCGCGGACCCTGCTGGACAATCGGAAGACCTCCGCAGACCTGCAAAAGCTCTGCGGTCTGCCGGATTATCCCGCCCGAAAGACCATGGAGGCTGCCCGCCGTGTTTCGGCGGCGTTCTGCCAAAAAGCGAATACGCTGGTGCTGGAGACGGATTATAAAATCAAAACCTCCTATGACGATGCCCAGCGCCTTTTGGAGCTTCTGCTTCTGAGCCTGGCCCGGGAGGCGCAGAATGGTTAAAGTGCAGCAGGCCATCCTGGTGGAGGGCCGATACGACAAAAATACACTGAGCCAGATCGTGGACGCCCCCATTTTTGAGACCTCTGGCTTCGGCATTTTCAAGAATAAAGAGCAGATGGCCCTTCTGCGCAGGGTGGCGGAAAGGCAGGGATTGATCGTCTTTACGGATTCTGATGGCGCAGGCTTCGTCATCCGGAATCACATCAAAAGCGCCATTCCCGGGAAATACCTGCTCCATGCCTATATTCCGGATATTCCCGGCAAGGAGCGCCGGAAGGCGGCCCCTGGAAAAGAAGGAAAGCTGGGCGTGGAGGGCATGACCCCAGAGATCATCCTGAAAGCCCTAAGGGATTGCGGCGCGACAATGGACGGTACTGCGCAGGAACCCCGCAAAGCCATTACCAAGCAGGATTTCATGGAGCTGGGGCTCTCCGGCGGGCCTGGGAGCAGCGAAAGAAGAAAGGCGCTTCTGAAAAAGCTGAAGCTTCCTGAGCATATGAGCAGCAATGCCATGCTCCAGGCGGTGAATCTATTATACAGCCCGGAAGAATTTGAAGCACTTGCGAAAACCATAATCCCATAATGGAGTAAGACCATGGTAGATATATCAGTCAAAGATTTGAATAAATTCTTCGTCATCGGAGAAAACCTGTTGCAGGGCCTTTCCTTTGAAATTCAGGAGGGAGAGTGTGTGGCCATCCTGGGCCGGAACGGCTGTGGAAAGACCACCCTTTTCAAGATCCTCACCGGGGAGATGGACTATGATGGGGGAGAGGTCTATGTCAATCCCAATAAAAAGCTGGGCCTCATTTCCCAGATCCCCAAGTTTCCCACCGGCTACACGGTAGAGGATGTGCTGCGCACGGCTTTTTCGGTGCTGACGGCCACAAAGAAGAAGATGGAGGCCCTGGAGGCCGCTATGGCCCAGGGGGCGACCCAGGAGCAGCTGCGGGAATACGATACCCTGGTGAATCGCTTCCAGTCCGGCGGCGGCTATGACATGGATGTGGACGTGGATAAGATCTGTAACGGCCTAGGCATTACCGCTGAGCAGCGGCCACAGCTCTTCGACAGCCTGTCCGGCGGGGAAAAGACCCGCATCAATCTGGCAAGACTGCTGCTGGAAAAAACGGACATCCTGCTGCTGGACGAGCCCACCAACCACCTGGACCTGAACAGCGTGGAGTGGCTGGAAGCCTATATCAAGGCTTTTAAGGGCACGGTGCTGACCATTTCCCATGACCGTTATTTCATTGACCAGGTGGCAGACCGGGTGATCGAGATTGTGGATGGCCACGGGGAGTTCTATTCCGGCAACTATTCCTTCTATATGGAGGAGAAGCAGGCCCGGTTTGACCTGCAAATGAAGCAGTATGAGCAGGAGCAGGCCAAGCTCAAGCAGCTGGGCTATACCGTGGAGCGCATGAAGGGCTGGGGCATCAACAACCGGACGCTGTACCGCCGGGCCATGTCCATCCAGCACCGCATGGAGCGCATTCAGAAGACCGAGCGGCCAAAGGCCGAGCGGACCATGAAGGCCTCCTTCGGAGAGAAGGATTTCTCCGGCGATGTGGTGTTCAAAATGAAGAACGTATCCAAGTCCTTTGGAGACCGGGTGCTGTTTTCGAATGTGAATCTGAACGTGGAGGGCGGCGAACGCATTGCCCTGCTGGGAGACAACGGTACCGGCAAATCCACCTTTATCAAGTGCCTGCTGGGCGAGGAGGACTGCCAGGGCAAGATCCAGTTCGGTCCCACGGTAAAGTGGGGATATCTGCCCCAGATCATCCACTTTGACCACCCGGAGCGCAGCCTGTACGACACCATGCTCTATGAGAAAAACCTGACGCCCCAGATGGCCCGGGACCGGCTGGGCGCATTCCTGTTCCAGGGCGAGGATGTGTTCAAGACCGTGGGCACCCTGTCCGGCGGCGAACAGTCCCGGCTCAGGCTGTGTATGCTCATGGACGAAAGAATCAACCTGCTGATTCTGGACGAGCCCACAAACCACCTGGACATCGCCTCCCGGGAATGGGTGGAGGCTGCCATTGAGGAGTTTGAGGGCGTGCTGCTGTTTGTCTCCCACGACCGGTATTTCATCGAAAAATTCGCCGAGCGCATTTGGCTTTTGGAGGACGGCGCCATTCGGGATTTCCGCTGCGGCTACAAAAAGTACCGCTCCATTCTGGAGCACGAGGCCCAGGCCAGGCAGCTGCCTGCTGCGCCTGCGGCCCCGAAGCAGAGGAAGGAAAAGCCCAGATCCGGCCCCAAGGATTCCGACAAGCTGGTGAAGAAGCTGGAACGGGAGATCGAGAAGCAGGAAAAGGTTGTGGCCGATCTGGAGGAAAAGATTCAGGCGGCCGCTTCGGATTACCAGGAGCTGAACCGCCTGATGGGGGAGAAGGAAGCGGTGGAAGAGAGCCTCATGGAGCTGATGGAGCAGTGGGAAGCTGCTCAGGAATAACAGGACGTGTGGGCCGGAAACCCGCCATTGACAGAATGTGTATCCCAGCATATAATAATCATTGTGAATCATGCCGAAAAGGCAAAAAACAAGCGTAACAAGGAGAATTGAAAATGAGTTCCTGCAACGGAAATTGTTCCAGCTGCGGCTCTGACTGCAGCGATCGCAAGGCGGAGAGTCTGCTGGCTCAGCTGAACCCCAAGTCCAGTGTGAAGAAGGTCATTGCGGTTGTGTCCGGCAAGGGCGGCGTGGGCAAGTCCACCGTCACCTCTATGCTGGCGGTTGCCATGGCCCGGAAGGGCAAGCGCGTGGGTGTGCTGGATGCGGATATCACCGGCCCCTCTGCGCCGACGGCCTTTGGCGTCAGCGAGTGCCAGGGCGCCAACGATGACGGCCTGTACCCTGCTTTGACCCGGGGCGGTATCCAGGTCATGTCCATCAATCTGCTGCTGGATAACCCCGGCGACCCCGTGGTCTGGAGAGGCCCGGTCATTGCCGGCGCTGTCAAGCAGTTCTGGACAGATGTCATCTGGGAAGACGTAGACTATCTGTTTGTGGATATGCCTCCCGGAACCGGTGACGTGCCTCTTACCGTCTTCCAGAGCCTGCCGGTGGACGGCATTGTCATCGTCACCAGCCCTCAGGACCTGGTTTCCATGATCGTTACCAAAGCGGTCCGTATGGCCGAGATGATGCACATTCCCGTTCTGGGCTTCGTGGAGAACTATTCCTACCTGGAGTGCCCGGATTGCGGCAAACGCATCAAGGTCTTTGGAGAAGGCCACCTGGATGAGGTCGCCCAGAACCTGGGCCTGCCTGTGCTGGCACGACTGCCCATTGACCCCAAGGTTGCCGAGGCCTATGACAATGGTCTGATGGAGACCATCGATACGGACCCTGTCAATCCCGTCATCGAAGCAATCGAAAAAGCGGAATAAGAGATGAGCCGACGGAATGTCCGTCGGCTCATTTTTTGTAAAACAAATAAAATTTATTGAAAAACGATAAATAATTATTGACAAGCGGAGCCTTCTGTGCTATCTTGATGCCATCAAGACACAGGAGGTTTTTTATGGAACAAAGAAATGATGCCGGGAGCATTTTGCTCAGCCGGATTTTGGTATGGGTATTCGGTGCACTGATCCTTGTGCTGGACTGGGCAGTGTGGCCCCTTTCCCAGGTGCTCATGCGCGTGCTGCCGGTGTTCGACGGCGGAGACGCGGTGCTTTTGAAGGTGTGCCTGTATGTGTGCAATGTGCCGGGGTTTATCCTGCTGTACTGCATGGATGTGCTCCTGCGGAATCTGCACAGGGGGCAGGTGTTTGAAAGCAAAAATGTTCGGCTTCTGAAAGTCATCAGTGTTTGCTGCTTTATCGCCTGCGTTGTCTGCCTGGCGGCCTGTCCGCGGATTTATTCCCTGGGCTTTGTGGCCCTGGCCGCCGGATTTATGGGGCTGATCGTCCGGATCGTGAAAAACGTTTTCGCCAAGGCCATCCCCATGCGGGATGAGCTGGACCTGACGGTCTGAGGAGGCGGCTATGGCAATTGTTGTGAATCTGGATGTTATGCTGGCAAAGCGGAAAATGGCCGCGGGAGATTTGGCAGAGCGCATCGGCATTACCCCGGCGAATCTGTCCATTCTCAAAAACCAGAAGGCCAAGGCCATCCGTTTTTCTACGCTGAATGAGATCTGCCGGGTGCTGGACTGCCAGCCGGGGGATATTCTGGAATATCAGGAGGACGAACCGTGAAAAGACGTTTCTTTCTGCCACTCATCGCCTATTTTATCGGCTGGTTCTATTGGAAGACCGTGTTGGGCCCCTGGCCTGTGCTGATCTTCGTTGCTGCGTTTTTTGCCTGGGGCTTGGCCATTGGTCGGGAGAAGCGGAATCGAGGCCCTATGCACTATCTTTGGGCCGGGGTCACGGCGTTGATCGGCCTGGCCATCACCATGAATCGCTGCCGCGCCACGGCAGATTGGAGCACACTGGCCCTCCATGTCTCTGCCGGTCTCTGGGCCCTCAGCTATCTGGGGGCTGACCGGGGCGGGGAAGACGCATTAGGCTTTGCCTGGGACTGCGCGGATGCCTTCCTCCTGCTGCCCTTCGGCAATTTCTTTGGCCGGATCACGGATACCGTATCCGGATTTGCAGGGCTCCTGAAACTCCGGGATGGAGAAACGGGCAAGAAAAGACGGCGGGATTTTTGGTTGGCAGTGCTGTGCCTGGTGCTGGCCCTTCCGCTGCTTGCGCTGGTTATGAACCTTTTGTGCGAGGCGGATGCAGGCTTTGAAAAACTGATTCGGGGGTTCCAACTGAATTTACGCCTATCGGAGAATTTCCTGAATGAATGCTTCTGGTTCCTTTTGGGCCTGCCGGTGGGGGCTTACCTCTATGGACTTCTCCGGGGCGCTGCCCGGCGGCAGGAGACCCGCCGCGTTTCCCGGGAGCGCCTGGAAAAAATCCGGGTTGTGCCTGCGTCCGGCGCCAATCTGGTACTGGGGCTGTTTGCGGCAGTGTATTTTCTCTTCTTCGGCGTTCAGGCGGGAAATCTGTTTGCGGTTTTCTCCGGCCACGTTCCGGGGACACTGACGGCGGCAGGCTACGCAAGGTCCGGCTTCTTCCAGCTCTGCGCCGTGATGGCGATCAACTTCTTCCTCATCTGGCTGCTGTCCATTTTGGCAAAGCAAAACCGGGCAGGGAAGTGGCTCCAGGGATTGCTGATGGTCCAGAGTGCCTTTCTGGCGGTGACCGCCGGGGCGAAGCTTTGGCTCTATATTTCCCGTTTCGGCTTTACGCCTCTGCGGCTGTTATCCGCCTGGGCTGTCATCGTCCTGACGGCTGGCTGTATTCTGATGCTGCGCAGCCTGATGACCGGAAAGAAGAGCTTTCGCCTTTGGCTTTACTTTGCAGCCGGAAGCTTTACCGCACTGTGCTTTTATTGAGAAATGGAGGCGGCCGCTTGGCGGAACTAAGATAACAAAACCGGGGCATAGCGTGAAAATACGCCATGCCCCGGCTTTTGGTTTTCAATAAATGAATTTAGCCGTATCCATTTGTCATCAATATCCACGGGCCGCCTTCCGAACGTGCAAGCCACCATTGCCAGTCGGTATATTCTTCATCGGGCTCCCACGCCCCGCTGTTTTCCTTGGGGGAGTGGAAATCACTTTGAAACAGAATGCACTGGTCAAACTGTTCCTTCAGATCATTTGCCTTTGCCAGTTCATTCATCCATGCAATGTTTTCGGAATTGCATTTTTCGTCCGATACATAGGAAATGCTGTGAAGTTCGCAGCCCTCCCATGTGCTGAAGGTGTCCGTGATCAACTGTATTGCTGCATTCATATCTTCTTCTGAATAGAGTGCGGAATTTCCGTAATCTATTTTCACCTTCTCAATAGACGCAGCGGTGGAAACGGATGGTGCCGCTGTGACATTCTGATGTCCGCAGCCGGATATACCCAAGATACAAATCGCTGTCAGAAGGAAGACCAAGCATTTCTTCATAGGAAAACCTCCAATATTTCATTTTGCGGAGTCTGGGAGATGTGCTTTTTCCGTCAAAAGAAGCGCAGAGCGCGGAAAGGCGGCAGCGCTCCGCGCCTTTTGGCGTGTTGTTATTTAATCGTACCCTCGCCGCCCATCAGGGCGGTCATTTCTTCTATACGCTCCAGCGGGAAGCGCGGCTCGCATAGAGGCTTTAACGCAATGGACATGAGCTTCATGGGATTGTCATCGGCGGCGACACGGTTGGAGCTCAGCATACCGCAGCGCTTGCAGCGGTGGACGATGGCCCATTCGCCGCCCTTGCGCACCCAGACCGCAATGGGCTATAGGGATCGATTCTAAAAATGGCTGCCCCGGTTTTGTGCTCCGGGGCAGCCAATGCTATGCGGTTTTCAAAATGCCTTAGCCGACTTCCACGTAGTCCATGGAGACCCAGCCCTTATTGGTGCAGCCCCACACGGTATTGTTGATGGTGAACTGGGCGTAGATTTCTACGCTGTCGCCCTGACTATAGGAGCCGACAACATCGTAGTTGGTGCCCGGGCCGCTGCGGATGTTCACGTTGCTGCCGGATACGGTGCCGGTGCCTGCGCCGTCACCGGTGGTGCCGTCGATGTAGACATAGTCCAGGCTGATCCAGCCGTCCTTGGTGCAGCCCCAGGTGGTGTTGCCAATCTTGATCTGCTCCAGAATGTTGACGCGGGTCAGGTTGCCATAGCTCTTCACGGAGTCATAGTTGGTGCCCGGGCCGCTGCGGACGTTCAGGGTGGTGCCGGTGACCAGGCCCTTGGCGGTTTTGGTGCCGGTGGTGCCGTCCTGGTAGACGTAGTTCAGGCTGACCCAGCCCTTGTCGGTGCGGCCCCAGCCGTTGCTGGTTTCCAGGATGGTGATCCGGTCGCCATAGCTGTAGGAGCCCTTCTGGGCGGCGGTGGTTGCGGCGCTCTCGCGGATGTTCAGCTGCGTTGCGGTGACGACGCCCTTGGTGCCGCCGGTGGTGGTCGTGGTGCCGGTTGTGGTTCCGGTAGTGCCGGTATTGCCGGTATTGGTGGTGCCGGTGGTCGTGCCGAAGCTTACGTAGTTCAGACTGATCCAGCCCTTATCGGTGCGGCCCCAGCCGTTGCTGGTTTCCAGAACCGTAACCTTGTCGCCCTTCTTATAGCTGCCAACCACGGCGGCGGTGGAAGCGGCGCTCTGGCGGATACGCAGCTCGCTGGCCGTAACAGTACCTGTCTGGCCGGAGGTAGTTGTGGTGGTTGTGCCGCTGCCGGCAGGCGCAGTGGTTGCGGTGGTCGCGGTGGTTGCACCGGTGGTGTTGCTGCCTGCGGGGGTAGAGGTGGAGCCGGTCAGAGTGACATTGGTCATATCCAGATAATCCGTCTGCACCCAGCCCTTTAGAGGAATATAGGCCCAAGTAAGGCCGGAAGCGGGGATGGTTTCCACGCGGTTGACGGTCACTTCATCGCCGGCATCCAGCGTATGGACGATATTGGATTCCAGGCTGGGAGAAGCATAGGTATTGACCTTCTCCTTGACGACGGCCACATTCTCCTTGGGAGCTTCCGTAGTAGCCACGGTGGTTGTCTCCGTAGGGGCGGAGGTGGCCTCGGTGGTTGCGGTGTCTACCAGATTGGGACCGGAAGAGGGATCTGTAGAAGGACCGGCATCCTTCTTAAAGCAGCCGGTGAACATGGTCGCGCACAGGAAAGCGGCGGCCGTAGCACTGACAAAACGCATGACTTTCCGAGAATTGGTCTGACTGAAGGGGTAAATCATTGTGTTACCTCCCTTTCTTGTTTTTCTCAAACGTATTATACCTTGCTTTGGTGCCCATTGTCAATAGGATAAGATTTATTTAATAATACAATCTCGCCCATTTTTGGGCAAACTATCCAGAGAAATCGGAAAGGGAAGTCCGGAAGATGAAGGAATCGACAAAGATTTTCCTCCTGCTTTTTCGGTGGAAGCCCTTGACAGAGTAACCCTTAAAATGGTAAAATAACCGAAACGCTGAGAACGGGAAGAGTACCCCGCAGCCCCTTTCAGAGAGCCCCGGCCATTGGCTGTAAGCCGGGATATTGGGCGCGGGCGAAGGTGCGTCCGGGAGCGTTAAGTTCATAAAAGCGATAAATGAGAGTGGAACCGCGGCAATGCCGCCTCTTGTACTGGAAAAGTATGAGAGGCGTTTTTTATTTGTCCGGAATAAGGAGGAAGAAACCATGTACCTTTACAATTCTCTTTCCCATAAGAAGGAGCTTTTTATCCCCAGAGACCCTGAGCATGTCAAAATGTATACCTGTGGCCCCACGGTCTATCACTATGCCCATATCGGCAATCTGCGCACCTATATTATGGAGGATGTGCTGGAGAAGAGCCTGCGCTATATGGGCTACGGTGTGAAGCGGGTTATGAATATCACAGACGTAGGCCACCTGTCTTCCGATGCCGATACCGGCGAGGACAAGATGCTCAAGGGCGCCGCCCGGGAGCATAAAACCGTTATGGAAGTGGCAAAATTCTATACGGATGCCTTCTTTGCTGACTGCGACAAGCTGAACATCAAGCGCCCGGATGTGGTAGAGCCTGCCACCAACTGCATTGCAGAGTATATCCACATGGTGCAGACCCTGCTTGACAAGGGCTATGCCTATCTCGCCGGAGGCAACGTGTACTTCGATACCTCCAAGCTGGAAAAATACTATGTCTTCAACGACCACGATGAGGAAGATCTGGCCGTAGGCGTCCGGGAGGGCGTGGAAGAGGATACCAACAAGCGCAATAAGAATGACTTCGTGCTGTGGTTTACCAAGAGTAAGTTTGAGGACCAGGCCCTCAAGTGGGAATCCCCCTGGGGCGTTGGCTATCCCGGCTGGCACATTGAGTGCTCCTGCATCTCCATGAAGCACCTGGGAGAGTACCTGGATATCCACTGCGGCGGCATTGACAATGCCTTCCCCCACCACACCAACGAAATCGCCCAGTCCGAGAGCTACCTGGGCCACCCCTGGTGCAATTACTGGTTCCATGTGCACCACCTGAATACGGACAGCGGCAAGATGAGCAAGTCCAAAGGAGAATTCCTGACGGTTTCCCTGCTCCAGGACAAGGGCTACGACCCTATGGCCTACCGCTATTTCTGCCTGCAGAGCCACTACCGCCGGAATCTGGTGTTCTCCTGGGAGAACCTGGACAATGCTGCCGGGGCCTATGAAAAGCTCATTGCCAGAATCGCAGCCCTGAAGCAGGACGGCGAAGTGGATATGGCCGTTTACGAAAAGCTGAAGGAAAAGTTCCTGGGTGCGCTGAACGGGGACCTGAATACCTCTCTGGCCATTACGGCCCTCTATGATGTGTTAAAGGAAAAGACCAACGATGCCACCAAGCTCTTTGCCCTGGCGGACTTTGACAAGGTGGTCTCCCTGAATTTGATTTCCGCTGCCGAGACCCTGCGCAAGAAGCAGGAGGCCGAGGAGGCCGCCAATGCCGACCCTGAAATTGACGCCCTGGTGGCGGCAAGAACCGAAGCCAAGAAGGCAAAGAATTTTGCAGAGGCAGACCGCATCCGGGATCAGCTGAAAGCCATGGGTGTGGAAATCATCGATACGCCCCAGGGCGCGAAATGGAGAAAAGTATGAAGCTCATGATTTTAGACGGCAATAGCGTCATCAACCGGGCCTATTTTGGGGTAAAGCCCCTGACCACCCGGGACGGACTCTATACCCATGCCGTCTATGGCTTCCTGAACATCTTAGAGCGCATGGAGAAGGAGGAGAACCCGGACGCGGTCTGTGTCGCCTTCGATCTCCACGGCCCCACCTTCCGGCATGAACGCTACGAGGGCTATAAGGCCAACCGCCACGGAATGCCCGAGGAACTGGCTCAGCAGATGCCGGTTATGAAGCAGGTGCTCACCGCCATGAACATCCCTATCTATTCTGCCCAGGGATGGGAGGCCGACGACGTCATCGGCACCGTGGGCAAAAAATGCGGCCAGGAAAATTGGGACTGCGTCGTCGTCACCGGTGACCGGGATTCCTTGCAGCTCATTGACGACCATGTGAAGATCAAGCTGGTTATCTCCAAGCCCGGCCAGACCACGGCAACCCTCTATGATGAAGCCAAATTCCGGGAGGAATACGGCTTCGCACCCAAGCGCATGGTGGATTTGAAAGCCCTCATGGGGGATCCTTCCGACAATATCCCCGGTGTGGCCGGGGTAGGCCCCAAGACGGCCACGGACCTGCTGCTGAAATTCGGCACCCTGGACGGGGTCTATGCCAACCTGGAGGATGCCTCCATCCGCCCCAAGCTCCGGGAGAAGCTGGAGGCGGGAAAGGACAGCGCTTACCTTTCCTATGAGCTGGCAACCATCATTCCAGAGGCACCCATCGAATTTGAGCCTGCGGACGCGGTCCTCAGGGAATACAACAAGCCGGAGCTCTATGCCCTGTTCCAGAAGCTGGAATTCGTCCGACTGATCGACCGCTACGGTCTCCGGGGCGCAGCAGCGGAAGCGGCAATTCCTGCAAAGGCAGATGTGAAGAACCTGCCCAAGGCGGAGGTCCTGCCGGAGAGGCTATCCAAGTGCGCCCTCTATTTTGCGCCGGACGGCAGCCTGGGCATTGCCTGGGAAGATGGCGTGTGCGCTTTGACGCCCATGGAGCTGCACATGGCGACGCTGCCACAAATGGAGGCGCTGGTGCTCCATGATGCCAGGGCCTCCATGCACCTGCTGGAAGAGGTGGGCATTGCCTATGGCAGCGTGTGCTTCGATACAGCGCTTGCCGCCTATGACCTGAACCCCTCTCAGTCGGACTATCCCGTTTCCAAACTGGCAACTACCTTCCTGGGCAAAACCGTGGAGGATGGGGATGCCGCAGCCTGTGCCGAAGCCGTCTGGCTTCTGGCAGAGCCGCTGAAGCAGGAGCTGGAAAAGCAGGGCGAGACAGCGCTTTACAATGAGATCGAGCTGCCCCTGTGCGCCGTGCTCTACCGAATGGAGCGGCTGGGCATTGCCATTGACCGGAACCAGCTGGCCCAGTTCGGCAAAATGCTGGAAGAGCGGATCGCGGACTGCGAGGCATTGATTTACGGCTATTCCGATGGTCCCTTCAATATCCAGTCTCCCAAGCAGCTGGGAACCCTGCTCTTCGAAAAGCTGGGCCTGCCCGCCGGGAAGAAGACCAAAACCGGCTATTCCACCAATGCCGATGTGCTGGAAAAGCTCAGGGACAAGCACCCCATTATTCCGGCCATTATGGACTACCGGATGCTGACCAAACTCAAGGGCACCTATGCCGACGGCCTGATGAAGGTTATTGGCCCCGATGGGCGTATTCACACCACCTTCCAGAATCTGGTGACGGCCACCGGGCGGCTTTCCTCCACAGACCCAAATCTGCAGAATATCCCCGTCCGGACGGACCTGGGCGCGGAGATCCGGAAGATGTTCGTCCCCAAGCCGGGCTGCGTGCTGGTAGATGCGGACTACAGCCAGATCGAGCTGCGTGTGCTTGCCCACATTGCGGACGATAAAACCATGCAGCGGGCATTCTGTGACGGCCTGGACATTCACACGGCTACGGCCAGTCAGGTCTTTGGCGTGCCTGCGGACCAGGTGACGCCCTTGCAGCGCCGCCACGCCAAGGCAGTCAATTTCGGCATTGTCTACGGTATTTCCGAATTCTCCCTGGCGGAGGACATCGGTGTCAGCCGGTACGAGGCCAGAGACTATATTGACAGCTACCTTGCCAATTACCATGGCGTTCGGGACTATATGAAAAAAGTGGTGGAGGATGCCAAGGAGCGGGGCTATACCGAGACTCTTTATGGCCGACGCCGATATATCCCGGAGCTAAAGAGCAGCAATTTCAATGTCCGCCAGAGCGCGGAACGGATCGCCCTGAATACCCCCATCCAGGGCACCGCCGCAGACCTCATCAAGCTTGCCATGATCCGGGTGGACAAAGCTCTGGGAGAAAGCTTCCCAGAGGCGAAGCTTTTGCTCCAGGTCCACGATGAGCTCATCGTGGAGTGCCCGGAGGACCAGGCTCCCCAGGTGGCGGCGCTGGTCAGCCGGGAGATGGAAAACGTGGCCCAGCTGAAAGTGCCTCTGACGGCAGAGGCCAAGTTTGGAAAAAGCTGGTACGATGCAAAATGATTGAGTTTGCGGAAATGCAGCCCCGCCATGTGCCTCAGGTGGCGGCGCTGGAAAAGATTTGCTTTGCAGACCCCTGGAGCGAAAAAAGCGTTGCTTCTGAGCTGGAAAATCCCTTGTCCTACTGGCTGGTTGCCATGGATGGGGAGAAGCTGGTTGGCTATGTAGGCTCCCAGACGGTGCTGGGGGAGACGGACATGATGAATGTGGCCGTTTGCCCGGACTACCGGCGGCAGGGAATCGCGGAAGGCCTGATCCTTGCCCTGATTGCTGATCTGAAAGCCCGGGAAAGCCATTGCCTGACCCTGGAGGTTCGGGATTCCAACGCCTCCGCCCGGGCTCTGTATGAAAAGCTGGGCTTTTTGGAAATCGGGCGGCGGAAGAATTACTATCGCAATCCCAAAGAAGACGCGCTGATCCTTCGAAAGGAGTGGAGCTTATGAATATTTTGTCGGTGGAGTCCTCCTGTGATGAGACTGCCGTTGCCATTGTCAGAGACGGCCGGGAGGTGCTGACGGACTGCATCGCCTCCCAGGTGGACCTGCACAGGCTCTATGGCGGTGTGGTGCCTGAGATTGCCTCCCGGAAGCACATCGAGGCCATTTACGGCCTGGCAGACCAGGCCCTTATCAATACGGGCCTGACCCGGGACGACATTGATGCCGTGGCCGTGACCTATGCCCCGGGGCTGATTGGCGCCGTGCTGGTGGGCGTGAACTTTGCGAAAGCCGCTGCCTTCGCCATGGACAAGCCCCTGATCCCGGTGCACCACATCCGGGGCCACATTGCGGCCAACTACCTGGCCTATCCCGATTTGGAGCCGCCGTTTTTGTGCCTGGTGGTCTCCGGCGGACATACCATGATTGTAAATGTGCTGGACTATACGAAGATGGAGATTCTGGGCACATCCCTGGACGATGCGGCAGGGGAGTGTTTCGATAAGGTAGCCCGGGTTCTGGGAATGCCCTATCCCGGCGGTGCGGCCTTGGACAAAATGGCCCAGACCGGCAATGAGCATACCTACAGTCTGCCCCGCAGCAAGCCCGGCGAGAATCCCTACAATATGAGCTTCTCAGGTCTCAAGACTGCTGCCCTGAACCTGATCCACCACGCCGAGCAGCTGGGGGAGGAGATCCGTATTCCGGACCTGTGCGCCGCCTTCTCTGCGGCGGTGTCCGACACTTTGGTGCCCCGGGTGGAGCTTGCCATCCGGGAGACCGGCTGCAAGAAAATCGCCGTTGCAGGCGGTGTGGCGGCCAATTCCCGGATTCGGCGGGACATTCTGGCCGCAGCGGAAAAGCTGGGGGCTCAGGTCTATATGCCCCCGCTGAAGCTCTGCGGGGACAATGGCGCCATGATCGGTGCCCAGGCCTATTATGAGTACTTAGCCGGAAACGTTGCCGATATGTCCCTGAATGCCTACGCAACGAAATCCATTCTGGGAGAGGCGCTGTGATGCTGCTGATTGCAAAATCTCTGCGGGAGCTTTCTTTTCCAAAGCTCATGGAGGTCTACATGGAGGGCAACCGGGAAAACGGGGCGGACCGCTACCCCGGGGAAACCCCGGACCGGCAGCTGGCCCTTGCAGAGGAGGACTTCCGGGAATACCTCAGCCAGGTGTTTTTTGCCGCAGAGGGTGCCGCGTATTTCATTCTTGAGGAGGCAGGGCGCTACGTCAGCGCCCTGCGCTTGGAGCCCTATGAGGACGGCCTCTTGCTGGAGGCCCTGGAAACCGCCCCGGAAGAGCGCCGAAAGGGCTATGCCGCTCACTTGATTTGTGAAACGGCGGCGCATTTGAAAAAAAGCGGCCCTGTCCGCCTGTATTCCCATGTACTGCGGGGGAACACCGCTTCGCTGCGTACCCACGAAAAATGCGGCTTCCGGCAGATTTCCGACTGCGCCCGGTATATTGACGGCTCCGTAAACCGTCGGGCGGTGACGATGTTGTACACGGAAAATTGAAAAAACAGGAAAAAAAGCTTGACAAATGGCAGGGTCTGTAGTATCATACTAAAGCTGTCCGTGAGACGGCACGAAGCGAGCAAGCGCATGGAGAAGTCGCGTAGCTGGCCGAGCGCGCACGATTGGAAATCGTGTATACCCCAAAAGGGTATCGAGGGTTCAAATCCCTCCTTCTCCGCCAAAGAAAAGAGCCTTCACCCTTTGGGTGAGGGCTCTTTTCTTTGACGGAAATAAGAAGTAGGGATTTGAACAATCAAATGCAAGTGTCCGGTGGACACTTGCTGAATGCCGCCCAGTCGGCATTCATTCCTTAGTGTCCCAAATCCCTCCTTCTCCGCCGCCCGGATACGGCACAATCTGACTTTTTCGCGGCAAGTGTCCGGTGGACACTTGCGAATGCCGCCCAGTCGGCATTCACTCCTTAGTGTCCCAAATCCCTCCTTCTCCGCCAGGCAGGGGAGGAAGTGGAACAGCGCCGGAATGCCGTCCAGGCAGTTCAATGATTTCCAGTTTGCAGAAGAAATGAACGTTTTGAGAGGAATACGACATTCAGTAATTCGTTTGGAGGAATCTCTTTGGTTGAAATTCGAAAGGTTACCGGCGGAGACGAAAAAAATCTAGCCTATATTCAAACGGAAAGCTGGAAAGCAGCTTTCCGGAGCATTTTACCGCCGGAAATGCTGGACAGGTGTACAAATTTTTCCAAAGCAGAGGCGATGTATCAAAAGCTGTTGGAGGAAAAGAAAGGCAATGGGTATATTCTCGAAATAGACCATAGACCGCACTGCATCGCCTGGTGGGATGCGGCGAGAGAGGAAGCCATGGCGGGATACGCGGAATTGATCTGCATCCATTCGCTTCCGGAAAATTGGCACTGTGGCTACGGAAGTAAAATGATGGATGCGGTTCTGGCGGATGTCGCAAAGGCCGGATATACGAAAATCCTGCTGTGGGTGTTTGAGCAGAATGCCCCAGCCATTGCGTTCTATAGAAAGCACGGCTTTGCCGCCAGCGGAAGAAAGCAGCCTGCCTTCGGAGCGGTAGAGGAAATGTATGTGAGGATGCTGTAATTGCGTCCGATGATCTCCGGAATACCAAATGGAAAAGAAGAATGCCTCCACCCATAGCTGGGTGTACGTAAGACAGTATTGCGCTAAGATTGACGAAGCGGCACGAAA
>OLZT01000082.1_pt1 | contig 47625 bp, 42 predicted proteins | sample 1644501 | NCBI WGS metagenome assembly OLZT01 (sample SAMEA103958140, study PRJEB25191) | human gut metagenome | biome: human-associated habitat [ENVO:00009003]; feature: intestine environment [ENVO:2100002]; material: feces | place: Germany | collected 2013/2015 | reverse complement strand
CCTTTACGAAAGCAGTTTCTAATATGGCAATTATGGATATTACGGATATTGAACCACTTCTTATGGCTGTTTATGAACTGTTGCAGGAAAGCGGAATTTTTGTCTTTGCAACGCAACACCCTTGTTTTGTCACGTTGACTGAAAAATATATGACACCGCACAGTTACTATGATATAGCGATTGAAGGGCAACCGAAAGAGCAGATTTATTATCATCGTTCCATACAAGATATTTTTAACCTTTGTTTTAGAGCTGGATTTGTCATTGATGGATTTTATGAAGAATGTTTTAAAACCAACAAAGAAATTCCTATGGTAATGATAGTAAGGCTTAAGAAGGTAAAACGTGATAGCTTAAAATAAATTCAAGTTTGTCGGGTAAATAGCAAACCCAGCCGAGCCAGTCAACGGTCAAGATGAACGGCGCATATGCGCAGCCGTTGACAGCCCCGCCCGCCTTTGCTGGTAGGCAATCAAGGGGCGACAGCAAGAAGTGCCACCGCCCCGCACTATTATTCAGAAAGGGGAATTTCCATGACCGACCAGATAGCCTATCAAGAATATATCCAGCGCAGGTACAACGCCTTTTGCAAGACTGTTATCCGCTGTGCCGCCTTGGACAAGATTTTGAAGCTTAAACGGCAATGGGAACGGCAAGTTTCCCTTGACTATCTGATGAACGAGAAGTTTGTCCAGTTTGCCGCGTCGGAGCCGGACGAGGAATACCCATTTACCGTCTGCGGTCAGACCGTCCTGCTCTGCAACGCCGCCCTTGCCGACGCGATCTCTGTTTTGCCGGAGCAGACGCGGGAAGAAATCCTGCGCTATTACTTTCTGCGCCAGCCGCAGCGCGTGATCGGCGCGTGTATTGGCCGGTCACGCAGCACAGCGGGGCGGCATATCCAGCTTGCCTTGCAGCGGCTACGCGAAGAAATGGGGGTGAGCCGGTATGAGTAGACTTCTCCCCTATGAAACAATCCTCAAAGCCCGTGAGGGCGACCCAGAAGCCGTGAACGCTGTCCTGCTCCACTACGCCGGATATATCCGCTATTTCTCAAAAGTGAACGGGCAGGTCAACGCCGAGGTGGAGGACTATGTAAAGCAGCGGTTAATTGACTGTCAATTCAAGTTCCGGCTTGACGAACCACCGGACAAGTCATAAAAACTGAATACCAGCCGCCACCGACGCGGCCAGCGAAAGCAGTAAGTCTTGAAAAAGATTTACTGCTTTTTTTGTTGTCCGGCTCCGCTCCCGGCCATTTTGCCCCCTGCCGGTTGTAGTAGTAAGCGAGGAGGGAATTTTTCTGCCCTGGTGTTTGGCATTTGGAGCATTTACCCGTAGTAGAGGGCAAAGAGAAAGGATTTCTCCAACACCGGGTAGAAACCACTGCGTCCGGTGTCATTTTAGCGAAAGCGGGCAGGAATGCCCTTTACAGGATTAGTAGTAGCAGAAAAAGAGAAACAAACTTTTGTGGTTGCAGTTTTCCAAAAAAGTGGCGGACGGAAGTGAGAGAAAGTTTGCAGTCACGGAGAGCAAGTTTCTACCACGGTGCCAAAATCCGCAATTCTGCAGTTTTGCCCCTCGCGGGAAACTTGTTGGGGAGTGCCTTCCCCAAACCCTGCTCATGCGCCCTTACGGGCGAGAAAGGAGGTCACACCATACGGCATCAGCGGTGGTAACAACGCACTCTCCCGCAATTTTATGAGTGATGTCTGGACTGACGGAAAAGGCATTCGCTACAGCAAGCCGAACTGCCCCCGCATAGAGCTTCCGTGGACGAAGGTGGTCAAGTATTACGATGCTCTGGCAGAATCCGGGCAGCTCATTCCCCCAAAGGAAGCAAGCCGGCAGAATCATCCCCAAGAAATCACTTCCGAGGCATCCGTGGAAACTCAGCCAGAAACAGCAGAGACATTGCCCGCAGAAACCGCCGAGCTTTCTTCAAAAGAATCTGCGCCCGCTGAATGGGCTTACAACGAGATAAAATCCGCCCACCCGGATGACATTGTGCTGTTTCAGGTCGGTGACTTCTTTGAGATGTATGGTGAGGATGCCAGACAGGCGGCGAAGCTGCTTGAACTGACGCTTGCCACAAGACCCGTTCCGGGTGCAGGTCGAGTGGCAATGTGCGGCATTCCGGCGCACCATCTGGAGCAGTATACAGAAAAACTGCGGGAACAGTTTGATGTGACCATAGCTGCCATTCCTGAAACCGACACAGAACGGCGCATCTTTACCCTGCGCTCTGTTGACCATGAGGCAGAGGCTGCCATTAACGCACAAGAAGCCGAATTTGGAGCAGACGGTACACGGGTGTTCCACGCACCCGATGCCGATTTGCCCCAGCCTACAGTGCAGGATTATCTTGACCGATACACCCCGGTGGTAATGACGGCGGTTTCGGAGGATACGGCCTATCGCAATGCCTGTGGACACACTGACCGGGAAAACGCCCAAATCGAGTGCAACGCCGCCGTGCGCCGTGCGGTTCTCCAGATGAAAAACACGGAACTTCTCAAACCGTTTTTGGATATGCCGGAATTCCGCAGCCGCCTACACGGTGAAGTCTTTGACGGAACCTATGCACAGCTCCATGAGCTTCTGCGCCCTCTGTCTCAGGATGATATTGACGATGCCCTGCGCCGTTGGAATGGGGATATTGCCAGCAAGCGGGCAGTTTACAGGCACATGAGTACCCATGGTCGGGAAAGCGATACTGCTGCATGGCTGGAGCAGGAATTCAGTGCTGAGAAAAAGCCTTTTATTGTCCGTCCCGGCAGCCCGGAAAGCTATGAAATGCCCTGGACAAAAGTACAGCGCCGGATTGCCCAGCTTATCCGAACAGAGAAATTCTATACCGAGGAAGAACAGGATCGCCTGGACGATATTGACCCCATCGCCATCCGGGAACGACTTGCCGAAAGCGGCATTATAGATGGTAAAGTGGTTGACCCGGAAAAGCTAAACAACAATCCCTTTATCCGTATGGTCACGGAGGATGTCCAGCGGATTTCCGACGAAGAATTTGCCAAAGAACATCTGATCCCCGGTGAATCCACCTTTGAGATCGACGGGCGAACCTTTCTGGTTGACCGGGTAAATCTGGATTCATGCTCTGTAAATTTTCAGGATATTACCTTCTCCAATGCTACCGGCTTTCCTATTTTCCGCACGGAATCCATTGCTTTTATAAGAAAATATGTCGAGGAACAGGAAAAGCAGTCGGTTCAACCGGTAACATCCGCCGAAACAGTAGCTGTCTATCCCGGCGAAAAAAACAATCTTCCCTATGATGTTGTCGTGCAAACACTCCGCACAGAGGGAACCCCGCCTCCCATCCAAAACACTCCGGTGTCCATTCCCATTGACGAAAAGTGGCAGGAATTTCCCAGTGTTGCCGATGCGGAACAAGCCTCTTATGAAGAATACAAAGAAAATCTCCGCAGGAATGCCCGCAACTTCCGTATCACGGATGATGGCCTGGGCACCGGTGGCCCCAAAGCAAAGTTTCAGGCCAATATGGCTGCTATCCGTCTGCTGAAAAATTTGGAGCAAGAGGGGTTACAGGCCAGTCCGGAACAACAGGAAATCCTGTCCCGGTATGTGGGTTGGGGCGGTCTGCCGGATGCCTTTGATGACAGCAAATCCGGCTGGGCTTCTGAATATCAGGAGTTGAAAGCTACCCTTACCCCGACAGAATATGAAGCCGCCCGCGCATCCACCCTAAACGCCCATTACACCAGTCCCACGGTCATCCGGGCAATCTATGAAGCGGTTGGCAATATGGGTTTTCAGACCGGCAATATCCTGGAGCCGTCTATGGGCGTGGGCAACTTCTTTGGGATGCTGCCAGAGGAGATGCAAAGCAGCTGTCTGTACGGCGTGGAGCTGGATTCCATCAGCGGGCGGATCGCCAGGCAGCTGTACCCCAATGCCAATATCACCATCGGCGGTTTTGAAACCACCGAGCGAAAGGACTTTTTTGACCTTGCCATTGGCAATGTACCCTTTGGGCAGTACAAGGTCAACGATCCCGCCTACAACAAGCTGGGTTTTAACATCCACAACTACTTTTTCGCCAAGGCGCTGGATCAGGTGCGTCCCGGCGGCATTGTGGCCTTTGTAACCAGCCGCTATACCTTGGATGCCCAGAACCCCAATGTCCGGAAGTACCTTGCCCAGAGAGCGGAGCTGCTGGGCGCTATCCGGCTTCCCAACACCGCCTTCAAGGCCAACGCCGGTACGGAGGTGGTTTCGGATATTCTGTTCCTGCAAAAGCGTGAGCGGGCGCTGGATTTGGAGCCGGAGTGGGTGCATCTGGGGCAAACCGAAGACGGCTTCGCCATCAACAGCTATTTTCTGGAACACCCGGAAATGGTCATGGGCAAAAACAGCTCCGAAAGCACCGCCCATGGCATCGACTACACCGTGGAGCCCTTGGAGGATGTTTCTCTTGCGCAGCAGCTCCATGAGGCGGTACAGCACATTCAAGGCAGCTACCTGGAAGCAGAGCTGCCCGATCTAGGCGATGGCGATGTAATTCAGAACACCATTCCCGCTGACCCGGATGTAAAAAACTATTCCTACGCTCTTGTGGATGGAGAGGTGTATTTCCGGGAAAACAGCGTTATGGTGCGGCCTGAGCTGAGCAATGTAGCCAAAGAACGGGTCAAAGGTATGATTGGGCTGCGTGACTGTGTTCGAGCACTCATTGACCTTCAAATGAACTACCTGACTCCTGACGCTGATATTCGTGAAAAGCAGGCAGATCTGAACAGTTTGTACGATGGCTTTTCTAAAAAATATGGTCTCATCAATTCCAAAGGAAATCGTATGGCCTTTTCAGATGACAGCTCCTATTACCTGCTGTGCAGTCTGGAGGTGCTAGATGAGGACAACAAGTTCTTTCGGAAAGCAGATATGTTTACAAAGCGCACCATCCGTCAGGCCCACGCTGTCACCTCTGTAGATACCGCATCGGAAGCTCTGGCCGTATCCATTGCAGAGCACGCCTGTGTAGATATGGATTATATGTCCCAACTGTCTGGAAAGTATGCCGCCGATCTGGCCGCGGAACTCCGTGGTGTTATCTTCCAGGTTCCTGATTTTTCTGAGAATTCCATTCCACACTATGTCACGGCAGATCTGTGTGTTGACAATGTGCTGAGAATCTGGCGGGAAGGTGCCGCCGACAAGCTGACCCAGTTAATTTTTTGTGATATTTCGACACCGAAATCCCAGGCTCCTGTCAGAAAAACTTTGCCGGAACAGAGTGACTTTCCTAGCACACAAAGTGCCGATCCGCTTGCCGCGCTCAATTCCTCCGATTCCTCCTTTACGGTCTACGATGACATTCGCGGAAAACTGATTGCGGGCGGCATTCCGGAGGAACAGATTGCGTTTATTCACGAAGCCAACACCGAAGCCCGCAAAAAGGAACTTTTTGCCAAAGTGCGCACTGGGCAGGTGCGTGTTTTGATGGGCAGCACCTTCAAAATGGGTGCCGGTATGAACGTCCAGGATCGACTGATTGCCTTGCACGACTTGGATTGTCCCTGGCGTCCCGGTGATTTGGAGCAGCGCAGTGGACGCATCATTCGTCAGGGAAACCGCAACAAGCAGGTACACATCTATCGGTATGTCACAGAGGGAACCTTTGACTCCTATCTGTGGCAAACAGTGGAGAATAAGCAAAAATTCATCAGCCAAATTATGACCTCAAAATCTCCGGTGCGCTCCTGCGATGACGTGGATGAAACCGCTCTGTCCTTTGCGGAAATCAAAGCATTGTGCGCCGGGAATCCGCAGATTAAAGAGAAGATGGATTTGGATATTGAGGTTTCCCGGCTGAAGGTTCTAAAAGCAGACCATCTGAGCCAGCAGTTCCGCATGGAAGATAATCTTCTAAAATACTTCCCGGAACAAATTCAAAAGTTGCAAAGCATCATCGCCGGACTGGAAGCAGACATTCATCTTGTAGAATCCCATCCGCATCCGGAGGATGGGATTTCTCCCATAGTCATTGACGGGAACGCACTTTCGGACAAGGAGGCCGTCGGAACCGCCCTGCTGGATGCCGTCAATAAGGCAACCGGATTGGAGCCTGTTTCAATCGGCACTTACCGTGGCTTCCAAATAACAGCCACATTGGAAAATTTTGGAAAAGACCGTATTCTGACTTTATCCTCCGCGCTTTCTCACCAAGTGACCCTCGGCAATGATGCCCGAGGCAATCTTATTCGGATTGACAATGCGCTTAGAGAGCTGCCGCAGCAGCTGACCACTTCCAAAAACCAGCTTGAAAATCTTCAATCGCAGATGGAATTTACAAAGGCAGAATTGGGCAAGCCATTCCCGCAGGAAGCTGAATTGGCGCAAAAGAGTCAACGGCTTCGGGAAAAAGCAGATACCACTGCCTTTGAGTTTGACCGCATTGCCAAGGATTTCAAAGCCGCCGAACAGCGGCTGGTAGAAATTGCTGCCCTGAAAAAGCATATTGTAAACTACGCAAAAACGAGAGATGCGTATATTGCCTATCGGAAAGCCGGGTATAGCAAAACATTCTTTGAGGCCCACCGTGAAGAAATCACACTTCACAAGGCAGCAAAGGACGCTTTTGAAAAAATGAACGTCTCCAAGCTTCCAAAGGTCAAAGCACTTTCCGAAGAATACGCTTCTACCCTGACGCAGAAAAAGGCCCTGTATGCGCAGTACAGACTTGCCAGAGAGCAGATGCAGGAGTATCAAAAGGCACTTCACAACACAGAGGTGTTCTTTGAACTGTCCGAAAAAGAAGCTGCCTGCCACCAACGCGAGCATGAAAAGGAGAACTCCGAGGAACCCAATCATAGCTGAACATTGGTATCCAACGAAAAACGAGGGCACAGGAACAGTGCAGCAAACTGTTTCCTGTGCCCTTATTTTTCTATTTGGATTTCTTCAAGCATTCTGCAAGAATGCGCAGCCATCCCGTAGCGCCGGGATGATCTTTGGGGCTTGGGGAATTTTCCCCAACAAGCATTTTTCGTCTGGGTGCTACCCAGACACTGCTTGCCACTAGAAATTCATCTCGTTTTTCCACGCCGCTGGCGTGTCATTTCGTAACTCAGTCTCACCAATTCCTGAATCTGATTTTCCGGTACTGTATCATCCAGTAAAATGGTGATCCACCGCTCCTTATTCATGTGGTAAGCCCGAAAATATCCGGGCTGGCCCAATAATGAACCGATAATTCTTGGGTCACATTTTACATTCAACGCATCAACGACACCATCACCAGGCAATCCCAGCTTGGAACGCTCTATCTCCATTACCAGGCCATACCACTTTCGACTGTCCTTGTGTCGCAGCACAGCATTCCAGTCTTGCCAGGGATAGTCGGGGTCTGTGTCGTACTCTTCCTTTACCCACTCAAACAACTGCTTTCTTGTCATGCGCTATCCCTCCTTTATCGGCACCAGATTCCAAATTATATCTGTTAATAGAATATCATATTAAGAATCTCCGAACAACACAATCGTGAAAATTTAATCTTTCTCTGCCAAACATATTTTGTGCCAATGCCAATAGCGAATATTTGTTCGGTATGTCAATTGAACAGAAAGCGGTTCTATGGTATAGTGTAGTCCAAGGAGCTGATACACATGATTCAAAAATATAGAGTTGGCGACATTGCCTATCTTATCGAAAGTGGCCGCTATATCCGGGAGGGTAAAATCACCTATATCTGTGGTGACATCATTACCTTCAAATTCACAGACTGCAGAGGAGCTACCAAGGTAAAAGCACATCGGCTATTCCCCACGGAAGAAGCCGCTATGGGCTATATTGATAAGAGCAAAACCCTGACCTCCAATCACCTAAGGGCCGTGATTGGATAGCAGAATATCTCCAAAAGTCAAGTCTTGTTTTCCCTCTCTCTGATGGTATAATGAGTTTCAGTGCGCAACACAGGAGGAATGACTTTATGTCTGTAACCATCCACGCCCATACGCTTCAAGAATATTTAGACCAAGCCACCCCGGTGCTGATGGAGATTCCCGGATTGTCGGAGCTGCTTTATGCAGATGGCGATAGTTATGATCGGCTTGCCGAAAAATATCCCGATGCTGTATTTGCTCTGATGGCTATGAACAACCTGTTCCACCATGACCAGGAATTTTCGGAAATCCATCAGGAAGCGTTTTCCTCTATTCTGAATAGAGAGGATATTCCCTCTGTGCAATTTCGATACAACCGCCGTATGGACGCTTACCTGCAATCGCATTTGTGGGATGATTAATTTATGGAACAAAAGCCAATAAAGCCATACAAGCAGTTAAAACAAAAGCAGAAAGCAAAAATTTCCGACTATATGTATTTGGAAACACAAGCCTTTTGGCAGGCTACTCAAAGGATGCCATCAGCCGATTCGGAGCTGCAAGCTGTGGCGCAGAAAGTGTACGACCATATTGTGAGCTTTCGAGTAGCATACGAGGAAGTGTACGCCGCATATCTCAAAAAGCTTCCGCACATTATAGAGCGTCTGGAAACAGATGGGCTTCCGGGGCACATTCGCAGTCATGTAGAAGTCAAAGAGTTGCAGCATGTCCGTGCTGCTAAGAAGGTAGGTAAGCCACGGAAAAAGCAGGTCAAAAAAGCTGTGGAAGCGAAACCGCTTGAACAGGACGATACATTCTTCTATATTGCAGGCTATACCTCTGGCGGTGCGCCCTATGGTGTTACCTGGGAAGAAATGGGACTGGAGCCTTGGGAAAATATGGAATAAGAAGGCCATATATTTTTTCATTTGGTTTCTCCTCCCTGCTCCGTCTTGCCGTAGACGGCATCGATGATTTCATGGACGTACTTGTATCCGGCGGTTCCGGGCTGATAGGTATTCTCGTTCTGTTTTGCGATATAGCCGATGGACCGGCTGACGCAGCCGCCGTAGAGGGTGACGGTTTCGCCGGTGGTCACATCCTTCAGCTTGATATAGGGCCGCAGGGTCAGCGTATCCTTGCAGTCCTCCAGACCGAAGCCCACCAGGACGTTGGTGTACTGGATCATCCCGCCGACTCTGGCAAAAACGGGGTCAGCCTTGCCCTTTTTGTAGGCGAAGTTGTGGCTTTTGCTGTTTTCCAGGGTGGGGGTGCCTACGCCCCGCATGACCACGGTGCCATATTCTTCCAGGGTGTAGCCTGCCAGGCCCTGGGCACCAGTCAGGGCCGTTCTTGCATTCTCGCCGATGCCGGTGATCATGCGGATGCCCTTGGTGCCGGTAAGGCGGATGGAGCAGCCGGCGTAGTTCAGAAGATTCGCAAACTCGGTGATTTCCTCGGCCTTTGCGCCGCCTTCCTGACGGGTGATACGGAACACCTGCATTCCCGTGGGATAGTTGGTGTAGGAGCCCGCCGGGGTGCCGTCCTTAAAGGAGTAGATGGTCAGCAGATCGCCGGTTTCCGGCAGATTGACATAACGCTGCGTAGGTATTCTTTGCAGGTAACCCGCCATTTCCTCAATGGGATATTCCTTCCCATCGACGGTCACGGTGGTCTTGCCCTCAAATTCCTCCCTATCTGTCACGTCCAGGTAATTGGCAGGTGTCTCGACGGTGTAGGTAACGCTGATGCTTAGGTATCCGCTGTACAATCCGCTGTAATACACCGCGAAACTGTGTTCGCCGGGCGTCTGGCACTGCAAAAACTCCGGCTTCAGCGTCAGGGTAAACGGTTTGTCCATCTCACCGCTGGCCGTCAACAACGAACTGACACCACTCCCGATATAAGTGCTTCCCTGGCGGATTCCGTCAAATTTCCGGCTCTGGCCGTTGACGGTGAAGCTCAGGGACTTGCCGCTGCCCTTGTACCAGGTCTGGCCGTCGCCCTCGGTAATCGTCCAGGCGTCCAGCTGGGCTTCCAGCCGAACCAGCTTGTCAAGCTTTGTGCTGTCCACCAGGGTCTTCTGGTGGTCGGTCAGGCTGTTGTAAGCATCCCGGGCGGGCTTGATCTGGGTATCCTCCACGGTCTGCTGGTAAGGCTCCACGGAATCCGGCAGGGCATCGATCTGCGCCTCTACCGCCGCCACCTGATCCAGAACCTGACGCAGCTGCGCAATCCGAGCCAGCGCATCGTTAATTTCCTTCTTCTCCGGCTCGGTGGCATAGGTCACATCCAGACCCTTGAGGGTCGCTTCCACATCGTCCAGGGTGGCACGGTCGGATTTCTGAATTGATTCTTCCAGAATGCCGTACAGGGGCTGGGTCAGGTCGGTAAGGGGCTTCATGTACACGGTAATTTTGGCCTCGTTGCCGCACCGGTCACCCGCCGTGATGGTATAGGGACTGCCGTAGTTATCCAGCCGCTGCTCGATCGGATTCTCATTTCCGCCATTCGGAACCACTCCGATTGAGCCTTCCGTCCTATACCAGTCCGGCATACCGTCGTCAAGAATCTTCAGCATCTGGGTCACATAGTAGGTTTTCCCATTCTCCACGCCGGAGAAGGTGGGCGGATTGCTTTCCTTGACCAGCTTTCCGGTGCAGGCGTAGCCCACATTATTCGCCTTGTCCAGCGCCTTGACGTAGAGGTAGTACTCCCCGTTCTCGGTGATAGGCACTTTGGCTTGATTCGTCCCGGTCAGCGGAGCCGACACCCAGGAAGCGGTGTCCATTTCCGCCAGGGTCAGCGGCTTGTCGGACAGGCAGTACCAGATGCTGGCCACGCCGGAGCCACGATCCGATGCCGTGATCAGGAAATCCCCGTTCACAAAGTCGTCCGCCGGGTTCTCCCGGAAGCCCTCCCACTTGACATAGTAACCGCTGTCCTTACGCAGTCTGCCCCGGATGGAGGCTTGGGGTGCCACGTTGTCCGTCTTCACGCCGGTGACGGTGATGGTGATATCGTTTGAGACGTTAGTCAGCGTGACCGCACCACCCATATCAAACGTCAGCCCAATTTTCGAGCTTCCTTCTTGCTTCCAGACACCAAAATCCGCAGCCTTGTACGCGCCCACGGGATTCAGTTTGAAGGTCAGCACCACATCCTCGTGCCAGTCCAGCTGGGTCTTGCTTGCCGTCAGGGTGTAGCCTTCCTGATTGGTCGGCAGGATGACTTCCAGCTTCCGGCCGGGCTGGACGGTGACCTCCTGAATAGCGGAGGGCAGGTAGTTCTTCGTCTCTGCCAGGCGGATTTCATAGGTGACTCCCGGGATAAGCGTATGAAAGGTCTCACCCTGGGATGCCGATATCGCTTCGAAGGTCGCCTCGCCCTTCTTCCGGATTTCATAAACGTCTGCGGAGGGCAGCAGCTTCACGCCGCCGTCGCCCTTGCCGGAGATGGTTTCGTTGACCACCGTAATGTTGGCGGTCTGGGCGGCCTTTTGAATCGTGACTGCCAGGCTCAAACTGGCTGTGGTGTAGTTGGTTCCTGCCGTCCAAGTCGCATACAGCATGTAGGTACCGGCACGTGTCGGGTTCGCACCCACTTCCAGTCTGTAACCGTCTCCTGTTATCCAATAGTAGCTGAACGTACCGTCCGGGTGATTGGAGGTGAAGTTCTCGGCCTTGGGGGTGGGAACCGTGTCGCCGTAGGTAAACTCGGTGGGATAGTCCTTGTTTACCAGAGTTCCCGGAGCCTTGGTCACGGTGATCTGAATGTCCTTACTCAGGGTGTAGTCGCCCACGGTGACGGAAACCCGGTAGGTATACTCGCCCGCGTTCACGCCCGCAGGCAGGGTGAAGCTGGTTCCGACTTCCTCCGTGAAGGTCTGGACAGTGCCGTCGGACTTTACCTCAGACCAGGCGTAGCTGGCAGTTTCGCCCTCGCTCAGCGCGGCGGAAGCGGACAGGGTCACGGTCTGGCTCTCGCCGTAGGGGACAGAGGTTTTGTTGGCGGTGAGGGTCACGCTCTTGACGGGGACTTCCTTCACAGCTACTTTTTCCAAGGATTGAATCGCGGCCGCATCTGCGGCGGAAATCCAGGTTCCGTCATGCGCAATGTAGGCACCGCCCTCGGGCAGCAGGTCTGCTACGGAGCCGATTTCAACCCACACTACATTGAAGTGGATGCTTCCGGCGGTATCGGCAATGGTCACCTTTGCGCCGTTCCACACCTCCAGCCTCTCCATTCTGGACATGTCACTGCCTCTGTTTACAATCTGCAAACTGCTTCCCTGAATGCATGTCAGGTCGCACGCCAGATTCTTGCCGTTCAGATCCAGGATGCCGCTTATCCTACCAAAGGGGTGACCTTCCTCCACGGGTACATCTGCCGTCTTCGGTATCGATGGCATAGTCGCAGCTGGACGATGCATCGTTCTTGAATATGCCGCCTCTGATCTTGACAGTGGCAGTATTGGCCGGGATGCACACCTGACTGGCATAGGTACCGCTCTCAATGGTCAGGTTTCCGCCACGCACCAAAATCGCTTCGGTGTTCCGGTTGTCTATGCCGCCGGCATTGTTGCCGGAGCTGTCGCGCAGGGTCAGCTCCGCCGCCCCATCCAGGGCGATTACGCTATTCGGGAGGTCTGGCTGACCGAAAAGGGTGTGACCCTTCCAGTCAATGGTGATCTTGCCGCCCCCGAATGTGAGCGAGTTGGTGCCCTGCATCACCTCGTCCTTCAGGAGGGTCAGCAGCGCGCCGGTCTTACCATTGGCCGCGGCGGCGGCATCGGGGAAGGTATTGAAGAAGGTGGTCTTCCCATTCACGGTCAGAGAGGCCGCCTTCTGGTAGCCGCAATCCGGGCACAGGCCGGTGGTTTGATCGATATTCTCATGACCGCATTTCTTGCCGCAGTAGGGACAGGCGGTGTCTGCCGTCAGGCCGTCCGGGTGGGTACATTTGACGATCTCCACCTTGGTGGAATCGTCCATGTCCGCCAGCTTCACCATGCCGGTGCCGGACTGGTAGGCATAGCCATCGGCCAGCAATCCCGCATAGTCCGCATTGGCATTGAAGTGGATGCTGTCAAAGCTGCCGCCGGACAGCTCTACCTTCCCCATGACGTAGCCCAGCTTCAGTCTGGTGGTGGAGCCGCCGGTCATGGTCAGATTGCCCTGGGCAAAGATGCCACCGTTAAAGATGCCACTTTCCACCTTGGCATGACCGTTGTAAATGTTGAGGGCGTACTGCTGGGGGGCATTTCCGTCACTGCTTCCGATGAAGGTGACGCTTTTCACGGTCAGCCCCGCTTCGGCCGCCGCGCCCGTTTCGCCCACCGTCACCGCCGGGCTGGACTTGGCGGTGCGGGTATTCTGCACGGTGCCGTTCTGGATGGTCACATTCTCTGCCAGAATCAGCAGCACCGGCTCGCCATCGGCATCGCCGGTCAGGGTATGGTCGCCCAAATTCAGGGTCACGGATTTGTTAATCTCCACGGTTTTGCTGCCCTGGTTGAAGTCGCCCCGGAGGGTGATGGTGTCCCCGGCGTTGGCGGCGGTCAGAGCCTCTTCCAGGCTCTTATACCGGGTCTGCTCGATGGCGTAAGGCTCGAGCAGCGCATGGCAGACGGTGCAGTAGCCGTTGTTATCCACCGTGCCCGCATGGTCACAGCTGCGGCCGCACTCGCACTTACCGTTCACATACTTGCATGTGTGCGCCACCACCTGGATTTCGCCTCTGAGGTTTTCCGGATTGGAGGCATCCACAATGCCCTGGTCATTCCGGAAGGCGAAGCCAGCGTCCAGCAGCTCCAGGGCCCGGTCGGCGCAGGTAGAATCCAGCCCCCCATCAAAGTGTCCGCCCTGCAGGTGGGTGGTGCCGAGGAAGACAACCGGCAGCTCAAAGCGCGTGTTCTCTCCCAGTACGGTCAGCTCAAACTGGGCGTCAATGAACGTATCCTTATAGTGAATATTCTCCAGAATCAGCTTTCCGCCGGCAACGGTCTGAATCACTCCCAAGGTGCCGTTTTTCAGGGTGAAGCTGCCGTAGGGGAAGTTGCCCATTTTCAGGCGATTCAGGGTATGATCCTGCAAATCCAGGATCACGTTCTCGCTCCCTGCCGTGTAGTTGCCTGCGTTCATGTCTCTGGACAGCACGTCCTTCGTCAGGTAGAAGGTTCCGCCGCTTGTCAGGATTCCGCCGCCTACCTCAGCGTCGCCGATTCCGGAAGTATCCACGGCGTAGTATGCGCCGTCCTCGCGCACCAGCAGCGGATCCGAGCTGCAAGGTTCCCCGCAGTTCTTGCAGGTGCCGTCAGGGTTCGCCCGTTCATGTGCGCAGGTGTTGACCGTCAGGGTGACGGTCTCGGTATCCACGCTATAGGTGCCGACGGTCAGGGTGCAGTAGACCTTGGCGGAGGACAGCCAGGGCTGGTCGGCCACCGGGGTCAGCTTCTTATCCGAATAAAGATTCTTCAGAGAGAGGGTCGGCTGGGTGAAGCTCTCCAGCACGGTGTCATCCTCCAGATTCCACTGGTAGGTGATGGGGTCGGTCAAGCCGGCGGCCAGTTTGGCAGTCACCTGGATTTCCTTGTCGCCCTGCCAGGCATCCGGATTCCCGTCCTTGCATCTGGCGGAGGCATCCTTGGGCTGGGTGGTGACGGTGATGGGCGCACCGAGAACGTTGACGGTGACGGTCTTGGAGACCTGGGTTCCGTCCGTGCCGGTGACAGTAACGGTCAGGCTGTAAGTGCCCTGCTTCACGGTTGCATCCGTTGTCACCGTCAAAGTCTTGCCGTCGGTGGAAAGGCTCTCCGTCAGGCCGGAGTGGTCTCCCGCCCACTGGGCTTTCAGGGTGGTCATATCCACTTTTTGGGCGGAAATGGCAAAGGTGGCCGTCTGATCGGCAACGCCCTCATAGAGGTAGCCCTTCTGGGCCTTCACCGAGAACAGGGGGCCGGAGACCTCGCCGATGTAGTAAGTCTTCTTCTTAGCATTACCGTTGATATCGCCGATATCTCCCACGTCCATATCCGCTTTCTGCGCGTCTCTCTCGTCGGAAGACAGAATGGCCAGATTGCCGGGATTGCTCGCGTACCTGGTTCGCATTTCGATGCCATAATCATCGCCGGTGGCGTAGAGGGAACCGCCATATGTATACAGAAAGGAGCAGACAATACCGGCATTCGAGCCGCCGTAGGCCTCCAGCTTTCCGCCGTGCAATTCCACAGAACGAACGGATATGGCGTTATACTTGCCGCCGCGGGCCGTAACAGTGCCGCCCTCAAGGCACAGGTTTCCTTTGCCATTTACGTAGCCCGTGTAGGCACTGTCAAAGATGGCGCCGTTGCACATCCAGGTATCGCTCCTGCCGCTGCCGATGACCGTCAGGGTGCCGTTGCCCTTGATGGTCAGCGTGCAGTTGTTCAGATCCAGAGGCGCGTCGCACTCGATCTTGTTGTCGCCCACCAGCGTCAGGGTGGTGTCCCCGGTGAGCTTGACGGGGATGGTAAAGGTCTGGTTGTTCCAGGTCACCTCGCCGGAGATTTCCTTGACATCATCCGCCAGGGTGGACACCTGGCTGTTTACCCAGCCGAACAGGGCTTCCAGCTTCTCCACGCCGGTGATCTGCGCCTGCTGGGTCTCGCTCAGAGCATCAAAAGCGGAGTACGCCGCTACCAGCGCGTCCAGGTAGCTTTCGGACATATCCTCCACGTCCGGCAGCGCGTCGATCATGGCCTGCACCGCCGCCACGGCCTCGTCTTCTGTGGGCGCAGGCTCAGTGGGAGCCTCTGTTGGGGCAGGAGCCACCGTGGTCTCCGGGGCAAGTGCCTCGGTGGGGGCCGGGGTAGGCTCCGCCGCCGGGGCTTCCGTAGCGGGAACTTCCGCCGCCGGGGCTTCCGTAGCGGGAGCTTCCGTTGCGGGGACTTCCGTAGCGGGAGCTTCCGTGGCCGGGGCCTCGGTGGAGGCTTCCGTAACCTGGGTTGGCTCTGTCTCCTGGGCAAAGGCCGGAGCCGGGAGCATTCCCACCACCAGGGTCAGTGCCAGAAACAAACTGAATAATCTTCTTTTCATACACAATTCTCCTTTTTTCGGAAAATAGGGACTACTTTTTGACGATGGATACTTGTTGCTTGACGTTCGTTAGAAATATGTCATTGCGAACCAGCGTCGCAATGACACCCTCTATTTTCCCACCGGCTTGCAATGACATCCGTTATTCGGCGGCTTACACATCCTCCGGGATCAGCTTCAGCCGCCTGGCGGCGGTTTTGGCCTCGCTTCGTCTGTTCACGTCCAGTTTTTCCAGAATATGGCTGACGTGGGTCTTCACCGTGGTCAGCTTGATGTCCATCATCTGGGCAATCTCGGCGTTACTCTTGTCCGCGCAGATCAGGCGCAGGATCTGCTTCTCCGTGGTGGTCAGTACATCGTTTTTCCCCAGCCGGGGCTGTAGGAACAGGGGGTCGTTGGCGTTTTGCAGCCGGACCTCGGCCAGAAGCCGCTTGTACCACCGGTCGTTCCCGGTCCAGGGAAGCTCTGCCAGCAGGGGCAGAATGGCCGCGCCGTAGACGCTGAGGCTGCGGATAAAGCCGAATTCCGCCGCTGTGGTCATGGCCCTTGTCAGCTTCTCCTGCCAGCCCTCCCGGCGCATCCGGTAGAGGGCCAGGGCTGTGAGCGCATCCACATGGATGCTGTCTATGTACCGGCAGCAGTTTTCGCAGTAGGGGCCCAGGGGGGCCAGGGTCAGCAGCGCCGCCTCGGGTGTCCCGTCGGCCAGCTCTACCTGGGCCTGGGTCAGGTACTGGTAGCGCTTCATCACGTTCAGGTGCATGGGGTCCCTGGGGGCCTTCTCCCGGTACCATGTGTCGGCGCTGTCCAGGTCCCCGGTGTGCAGGGCAATGCGGCACAGGGCCGCGTCTATATTGGGCAGGAACCGGCTGTGGCCCTGGTCTATAAACCTGGCCCGGAGGGCCTCCAGCGTCCGGCGGGCATTCCCCGGCTGGCCGGTGGCCAGATAGTTCCGGGCCAGAAGCCCCGTGGCGGCAAACTCTATGTCTGGGGTGCCGTTTTGCTGGATCTCGCTCATGCGGGACACCAGGGAAAGCATCCGGCCGCCGATGTCCTCGCCCTTTTCAAATTTGCTCTCGGCAATGGCGCAGTCCCCCAGGCAGACCCCGTCCTTCCCCAGGACCGCTTCCACGGGAATGCGGACGGTCTTATAGAGCAGGTCGTCCCGCTTGCTCCAGGGGGAGAAATCCTTGCCGCCGTTCATAATGCTGGGCAGGGCGCTGGTAACGGAGAAGGGGGGCAGATTGACCTCCTTGCCGGTCATCAGCCGGAACACCGCCGGGATGGTCTCCGTCAGGTTGTCCACCTTCCGCTGGGGCAGGGAGATATCCAGCCAGGCCAGGCGGCTCCGGGCCTGCTTCCCCGCCGCGTCGTGGGGGTCGCACTGCCGGGCGAAGTCCTTTAATTTCTTGTACCAGCCCTCGGAGCCGGCATAGTCCATGCTCAGGGCGCACAGCATGCTCATGCCCTGCATCAGGGACGGAGAGGCCAGGATCTCGGACTCCGGCAGGCTCCGATAGTACTTTTCCATTTGGCTATAATGGCCCATGCCCGGATGCAGCTCTGCATTGCGGATGAGGATCTCCGAAACCTTGGCATGATCCCCGCCCTTTGTGTAGCAGTCCAGAGCGTGGGAGTAGTCCTCTTTCAGCTCGAAATACAGTCCGCCCCGGTTAAAGAGGGCCTTCCGCTTTTCCGGCGAGTAGCTATGGTCCATCTCCCACAGGAGAAACTCCCGGAACTGGGGCCAGAAGCGGTACTGCCGGAAACCGTCGTAGAGCAGCATGGTGGTATAGCGCTGGAGCCAGTCCAGCATCTCCCCGGCGTGGGCATTGCCGGAGACCATCCGGGCCATTTCCAGGTTAAAGCTCTCAAAGGGGGACAGCTCCAGCAGGAACCGCCGGTAGGGCAGGTCCAGCCGCTGATAAATCGCCGTCTCAAAGTAGCGGTAGACCTCCTGGTAGGACCGGCCCACAATCTCCTGGCTAAACCGGGCCCCGGAGGACATATTCTGGGCCGTGATGGCCACCCCCAGAGGATAGCCGATGGACTCCTTCAGGATCCCGGCGATCTCTCCGTCGGTGACCGGCAGGCCGCTGGCATCGAACAGCTGCCGAATATCCTCCCGGTCGAAGAGCAGGTCCTTGGGCCCGATCACCGTCATAAGCCCCGCGTACTGGAAGGCCATGAGGCAGCCGGGCGGGCTCCCCCGGGACAGGAGCACAAAGCGCTTGTCCGGACTGCGGCGAATGAGGGCGCAGAGGGCCTGCTGGTCCTCCTCTTCCTGAAAGAGCTGGAAATCCTCCATCAGCAGAATGTCCCAGTCCTTCTTGGTCTCCAGGTCCGCTCCCCGGGCCGACTCGCCCTCCAGCTTCCAAACCCGCCTTCCCTCCAGCAGGGCCTGGGCCACAGCGGTCTTGCCGAAGCCGCAGGGGGCGCTAAAGAACAATATCCGTTCATTCTTTAGAAATTCCTGAAATTTCTGGCTGATTGCCGGTTTTATGACCATCTTTTTTGTCATAGCCGCAATTCCTTTCCCAAAGCCGGAGGGGCCTTTTTACAGTTTGACCGTATCATAGCACAGTTTTTGAAAAAAGAAAATCCTACCAAAGTATGAGGCCGTTGTTCAGGGCTGTCTCAAAAAGACGAAGTGCCCAAACAGAAGAAATGTCATTGCGAACCCAATGTCACTAAGTTAAGCCAAAATGCCCCGCTACACTCAAAATTGAGCTGCAGCGGGGTGCTTTTTTGTGTTTTTCCCAAAAAACACTTGACAAATATGCAATTTCGTGCGGCCATTTTGCTAAGTGCGCTTATGCCACATATTCGCTTCCACGATCTTCGCCATAGCTGTGCAACGCTTCTGTTTGCCCAGGGTGTCCCCATGAAGGAAATTCAGGCGTGGCTTGGTCACAGTACCATCGGAACAACCGCCAATATTTACACGCACCTGGACGAGAATTCCAAAATCAATTCTGCCAATGCAATTATTGGCATTTTGGAGCAAAAAACGGACACTCAGAGCATTTCATCTCCGAGTGTCCGCTCCCAAAATGGTGCCGCCAACGGGAATCGAACCCGTACGGTTTTTGGGCCGAGGGATTTTAAGTCCCTTGTGTCTACCAGTTCCACCATGGCGGCCTGTTTACGTCCGATATCATAGCACAGAATCGAATTGCCGTCAAGGATTTTACAGCTGGTCCAGGTTTCTTGTAAAGGGCTCCAGGCAGTTGTCCAGGAACCAGCGGACCTCTTCCCGGCCTGTGGCTTCCAGGGCGGACAGGGTTTGTGTAGAAGCTGTGGAAAACTCCAGGTTTCCGGCCTTCAGCTCCTCCAGGCATTTGATGTGGGCGGAGAGCTTATCCGCAGCCTTGACGATGGGGTTCAGGTCCTCGTCGTTTTCCAGGACATAGCTTTCGTAGCACCCCCGCAGCTCCGGGGGGAGCATATCCAGCAGACGCTGCCCGGCCACCTGCTCCACAGCCTTATAGGCATTGCGGATCTCGGGATTGTAATACTTGATGGGTGTGGGCATATCGCCGGTCAAGATCTCCGAGGCATCGTGGTACAGCGCTGCCACGGCGCATTTGTCCGGGTCTGGGCCGGGCAGGTGGAGAATCTCCCGGCGGATCAGGGCCAGGGCGTGAGCCAGCACCGCCACCTGGTGGCTGTGCTCCTGGATGTTCTCCGAGAAGCTATTGCGCATAAGACCCCACCGGGTGATATAGCGCATCCTGCCAAGGAGCGCATAGAATTCATTTGCCACAGGCCATTTCCTCCAGCATAGGAACCAGGCAATTCACAGTCTCGCAGTACACGGTCCCGCCGATCTGCTCTCTGTCCCGGAAACCCCACAGGACACTGAGGCAGGGCACCCCGGCATTTTTCGCCGTGCGCACATCCACCTCGCTGTCGCCTACGTAGATGCACTCCGTCACGCCAATGGCGTCCATGGCTTTCAGGACCATGGCCTTATCGGGCTTTCTGGGGCAATCCGCTGTCTCCCCCAGGGCAAAAATCCCGGGGAAATAATGCGCGCACAGGGGCTTCACCGCCGCATCCGGCTTGTTGGACACGATAGCAATGGGGTATTTCTCCTTCAAAACAGCCAGCGCCCGCTCGATTCCCGGATAGGGAGCCGTTTTGATCTGGCAGTGGGCGGGATAATAAGCCTGAAAGGCTTTCAGCACCGGCGCCGGGTCGCAGCCTTCCGGGACAGCCTGGGCAATGAGGTTTGCCGCCCCGTTGCCCACAAAACGCCGGACCTCCTCCAGCGTCCTGGCAGGGTGGCCGAAGGAAGCCAGGGCAGCGTTGGTGCTGTCCGCCAGGTCCTCTAAGGTATTCAGCAATGTGCCGTCCAAATCAAAAAGAATGCCGATGCTCATACCAGACCTCCGTTTTTCATAAGGCGGATATCCTCTCCGATGAAGGGAACCCGCTTGAAGCTGCCCCGGAGCCGGGAGGCGATCTGGGGCGTGTAGCGTTTGGCAATGTCGTCCGTGGTCAGGTTCGTGGAGATAATCGTGGGCTTGCCAAGCAGCAGCCGGTCATTGATGATCCCGTAGAGGGCCACATTGGTGAACTGGCCGGGCATCTCCGTACCCAGGTCGTCCAGAATCAGCAGGTCGCAGTGGGTATAGCTCTCGGTCTCCTGGCGGGCCTGCTCGTCATTCATGAATTTTGCCCGCTCCATCTTGGTAAACAGATGGCCCGCGGTCTCATAGGCCACGCTGTAGCCCCGGTCCGCCACGGTCCGGGCAATGCAGGCGGACAGGAAGGTCTTCCCCAGCCCCGGATTGCCGGAAAGCAGGAGATTGTCCGATTTATCCGAGAAAAAGACGGCATAATGCTTGCATTCCCGGAAATTCTTCTCCGCCAAGGTCCGAGGGCTGACGCCGTAATTGGGGTCTACCCGGTCGGAATAATAATCCAGCCGGAAGCTGCCAAAGCTATCCCGGCTGCCGGAGAGGATGGAGACCTCCTTCTTCTGCTCCTGACGGCACAGCTCCCGCAGGCACTCGCACATCTCCGCGCCGATATAGCCGATGCCGCCGCACTTATCACAGATGGGCGTCTCGTCCAGGAAGCCCTCCTCGAAGTTCTCCTCCACCAGCCGTGCACGCTCCTGCTGCAAAGCCAAATTCTTGTCCCGCACCGCTTCCAGCTCTTTCTTGCCGTCGGTGCCCGCCTGGAAGGCTGCCATAGCCGCCTGGGCCATGGTCATGCGCAGCTCCCGGTCGATCTCCCGAATCCTGGGAACCCGCTCATAGGCCTCTGCCAGGTGCTGCCGGTCCTCAGAGGCCCGGTCCTCCCTGGCCTGGGCCAGACGGTCCCGGGCGCGGCGCACCACTTCCGCACTATATCCCATGGCTTATCCCTCCTGAAACATCCGTTTGATGGCTGCGGCTTCGTCCGCGTCCAGAGGACGGCGGTCGGACTTGGCATCCGTCTTTCTGTCCCCTGCCTGGACCGCCTGGGCCGTGTGGAGGCCCTGGCCGTGCCAGCACTGCAAAATCTTATTCATGTACGCCCAATTGAGGCCGCCTGTATTCAGGCAGGTCCGCTCATAGGCCATGGAGATGGTCTCGTTGTCAAAGCCCATCTCCAGCCAGCTCTGGGCATAGCGCTCCTCTGCCGGGGTCAGATTTCTGCCCCGGATTTGCAGGGCCTGCATGAGCTGGGCCAGCCGGGAGGCCCGGACATTCTGGGCCTGGATAAAGGCCGAGGCCTCCTCGATGGAGTCAATCCCCCGCTCCGCCCAGGCATAGGCCTCCTTCTCAATGGTTCGCAGGCTGGGATTCCGGGAAGAGCCCCGCTTCCGCGCCCGCTCCTTGCAGTAGCAGATGAGCATCTGGATCACCTCGGCGGGCAGATTCAGATACCGCACGAAGCCCAGCAGGATTTTCAGCTCTTCCGTATTCAGGCTCCGGCCCAGCAGGCGCTGAACCTCCCCATAGAGTGCCCGGAAGGAATTGTCCGAGTCCATGGCAGAGAGCACATCCCGCTCGGTATAGTCCGGCCGCTCCCCGGGGGCTACGCGGATGGGCCGCTCCTCCGGCCACAGGCCCAGCTGCCGCAGGGTGGCTGCGGCGCAGGAAACCCGCCCGGCGCTTAAAGAAAGCGCCCCCTCGGCAAGGCTGGGGTCATTGCCCGCCTGCACATATAAATACAGCAGCGCCGCCTCCGGGCTTGCCGCCCCTAAGAGCTTGCGCATATCATTTTCCGAAACAGTGACAGCATCCGCAATCATGGTTTTTCCCTCGAATTTCTCATCATGTAGCACCATTATACAGAAAGCCAGGCAAATTGTCAAAAGCTATCTTTTTCCACAGAAATTTCACAGAAGCAGCAAACACATAGGCTGCTTTTACCCATTCTTCCGGCTCTCCAGAAACTCCTTATCAAAATGGACATTCAAATGGGGGTAGGTCATGGGGATGCCCTGCTCGTCGAAAATGTCCTTGATGCGCTGGTTGACCTTGAAGTACACATCCCAGTAGTCCTCGGTCTTTGCCCAGAAGCGCAGGGTGTAGTTAATGGCATTGTCCCCATAGCTCACCACTGCCGCAAAGGGAGCAGGCTCCAAGAGGGCATTGTCCACAGTCGCCGCCAAAACCAGAGCATCGATGACCTTCTGGGTGGGGGCGTCATAGCCCGCAGAAACCTGAATTTCCGCCCGGCGGGTATCGTTGGCGGAGTAGTTCACCACTTCCGAGGCCAGCACCGTGCTGTTGGGGATGCAGACCACCTTATTGTCCACGGTGACAAGCCGGGTATAGCTCATATCGATCTGGGTCACGGTACCGGACTGGCCGCCGATATCCACATAGTCCCCGGAGTGGAAGGGATGGGTTGTCAGCAGCGCAAAGCCGCCCAGCACATTGGTCAGCATATTTTGCAGGGCCAGAGACACAGCCAATGTCAGCACACTGGCCAGCGCCACCACGCCGGTGACATCAATGCCGAAGCTGGTGGCCAGGCTCAGGCCCAGCAGCAGGTATAGCCCTACCCTCGCAAGGGACAAAATCAAGCTATAGGCCGCCTTTTCCAGCTTGGACTTTTCCAGGGCCCGGGTCAGCAGCCGCATGACGGCTTTGATGACCAAGATACCCACCACCAGCGTAATGAGCGCCGTAAAGGCCTTATCCACAAGCCCCTGGGAAACCCAGCTTTTGATCAGTACATTCAGAGATTCCATTTTTGCTTCCTCCTTTTTTACACGCATTATAGCCCGTTTTATTTCCTGAATCAAGCGCTTTCCCCCTATTTCCCGCATACAGTTGCTTTTTATGGTCAATATCTATAAAAGTTTACAATTGGAAGCGCAAAAAGTCCGAAATTCTTGTGAAATACAAACTCTTGCATCCGAAAAATGCCATGCTATAATAGCATGGCAAAAGAAAGATTTATATGAAAAGAGGCATTTCGTTATGGAATACTTGCTTGCCATCGGTCTTGCCATGTTTGCAGGACTGTTTCTGTCCCGTCTGACCTCCAAATTCAACCTGCCAGACGTGACCAGCTATCTGGTTGCCGGCGTGCTCATCGGGCCGCTGTGCCTGGGCGCCCTGGGCATCCCCAACCTGGGCCTTCCCAGCTTCGACTTCGTGGAAAAGCTAGGGCTCATCAGTGATGTTTCCCTGGGCTTCATCGCCTTCTCCATCGGCAATGAATTCCGGCTGGAGGAACTGAAGCACATTGGCCGCCAGGCCACCATCGTTGCCATTTTCCAGGCGCTGTCCGCCACCATCTTTGTGGACGTGGGACTTCTGATCCTGCACCTGTTCCTGGGGGACAACCTGCCTGTGTCCACCTGTATCGTGCTGGGCGCCATCGCCACCGCCACGGCTCCTGCCGCCACGGTGATGGTCATCAATCAGTACAAGGCCAAGGGCCCCGTGACCAACATCCTGCTGCCCATCGTGGCTCTGGACGATGCCGTGGGCCTGATCGTCTTCGCCGTATCCACCGGCATTGCCAAGGCCCTGATTTCCGGCTCCATCAATCTGGTCTCCGTCATTGTGAACCCGCTTATTGAGATCGTTGCTTCTCTGGTTCTGGGTGCCGCCCTGGGCTGGGTTTTCAGCGTTGTGGAAAAGTTCTTCAACTCCCGCTCAAAGCGTCTGAGCCTGGCCGTGGCCTTCGTGTTCCTGTGCACCGCCTTCTCCAAGATCGAGCTGACCTTTGGCAACGGTGTGGAGATTGGCTTCTCCTCCCTGCTGGTGTGCATGATGTGCGGAACCATCTTCTGCAACCTGTGCGACTTCTCCGATGAAATCATGTACCGGACCGACCGCTGGACCGCCCCTGTTTACGTTCTGTTCTTCGTGCTCTCCGGTGCAGAGCTGGACCTGCGGGTCTTTGGCAGCGCCGCTGTTGTGGGCATTGGCCTGGTATATATCCTCATGCGTTCCACCGGAAAGATCGTCGGTGCCAGCGTCAGCTCCCGGCTGGTTGGCTGCCCCAAGACAGTATGCAAATACCTGGGCCTCACCCTGCTGCCCCAGGCCGGTGTGGCTCTGGGTATGTCTGCCACTGTCGCCGCTGACTTCGGTGCCGAGGGTGCCATCATGCGCAACATCGTCCTCTTCTCCGTGCTGATCTACGAGCTGGTAGGCCCCATCCTGACCAAGATTGCCCTGACGGATGCCGGAGAAATTTCCCCCAAGACCATCTCCAACCGCGGCGTCCTGCCCGAGGAGATTCACAAGAACGGGTAATTTCCACAAAAAGTAATGCGCTGCGAAGGCTCGCAGCGCATTATTTTTATGCCTTTGGCACATAGTCCAGAGTATCAAAGCAGGGGTCGTATCTCCCCGGCTCCATATGGTAGAGCTTTGCAATATAGTCGCTGGTGAAAATCTCCTTGGGGGTGCCTATGCGGTCGATTCTGTCGCCGCTGACGCAGACCACCGTATCGGAGACCCGGTCCGCTAGGTCCAGCTCGTGCAGGGACATGAGCACCGCCAGATTTTTTTCCCGCACCATGGTCTTCAGGATTGTCAGCAGCTCCAGCTTATAGCGGATGTCCAGGTAGCTGGTAGGCTCGTCCAGGACGATGATCTCCGGCTGCTGGCACAGGGCACGGGCAAGCAGGATTCGCTGCCGCTGGCCGTCGCTGATGGCCTCAAAGGGCCGGTCCGCCAGATCGGCGCTGTGCACCAAAGCCATGGCATCCATCACAATGCGCTTGTCCTCCTTGCTCAGCAGACCCAGAGCCCCGGTATAGGGGTAGCGTCCGGTGCTGACCACATCAAAGCAGGTCATGAGCTCCGGGTGCACCCGCTGGGTCATGAGAATGGCCATTTTCTTAGCGATCTCATTCTGCCGCAGCTGCTCCATGGGGCTTCCCTCCAGCAGCACCGTACCGGACACCTTGGACAGTTGCCCAACAACGGTTTTCAGGATGGTGGACTTTCCGGAGCCATTGGGGCCGATAAGGGTCACGATCCTGCCCCGCTGAACGCTGAGGCACACCTCCCGGATCAGGGGCTGCCCGTCGTAGCCAACGGTCAGATTTTCTGTGGATAAAAAGTCGCTCATTCTCTGGCCGCCTTTCTTCGAACCATCATATAGATGACCACCGGTGCGCCAAATACGGCGGTTACGGAGCTGATGCTCACCTCTGTAGGCGCGAAGGCCGTCCGGGCGATGAGATCGCACATCAGGCAGAAGGCCCCGCCGCCTAAGAAGCAGGCCGGAATCATCACCATGGGCTCTGCCGTCTTAAAAAGGGTTTTCATCAGGTGGGGCACTGCAATGCCCACGAAGGAAATGGGTCCGGCAAAGGCCGTCACACAGGCAGAGAGCACACTGGACAGCAGAATCAGCGCCGCCCGGAAGGCTTTCAGGGGTACGCCCATATTCTGAGCATAGACCTCTCCCATCTGGTAGGCCCGGATGGGCTTGCTCAGCAAAAAGCTCAGGCCCACGCCCAGGGCACAGACAATTGCCATGGCACGCACATCCGTCCAGGTCCTTCCGGAGAAGGAACCCACGGACCAATTGTGCAGGTTCACAATGTTGGAATCATCCGCAAAGGTCACAAAGAAATCCGTCAGCGCAGAACAGATATAGCCGATCATAACGCCGCAGACCACCAACAGGCTCATTTGCTTCACCCTCTGGGAGATGATCAGCACGAAGCCCATGGAAATCATGGCGCCAAAAAAGGCGGAGAAGATCAGCGTTGCCGAATTGGTTACCATTCCGCGGCTCAGCAGGAAAATCATGGTGATGGAAACCGTCAGCTTCGCACCGGAGGAGATACCCAGCACAAAAGGACCGGCAATGGGGTTATGGAAAAAGGTTTGCAGCAGGTAGCCGGAAACCGACAGTGCTCCGCCCAGAATCAGCGCCGACAGCAGCCTTGGAAGGCGAATGCTGCAGATAATATTCCATTTAGTGCTGTCCTGGCTGCGGCCCAGAAGAATCTGCCGGATTTCTGCCGCGGAAATGGACACGCTTCCGGCATGGAGATTCCACAGCAGGAAAACAGCCACCAGCAAGAAAAGCAGCACAAAGCCCCATATTCTGTGTCCTCTTTTTTTCACACGTGTGCCTCCTTATGTCAGCTGTTTCAGAAAATACAGCTCCCGGCCATTGTCCTCTGCCGCCGTATTCACATCCAGAATAAAATTCCCCAGAGCCAGGGATTCCTGATAGAAATTCTTGGTAACGCACCAGACCTGGCCGGTTTTCACCGCCTTGCAGTCCGCCAGCAGCGGCGCTTTGGACAGCAGGGCATTCATATCCTTCAGTTCTCCATCCACCGTGCTGTTGTAGATGAGCATATCCGCATCCACTGCCGCATTGTAGAAGGCCTCCATCTGAATGGTCTGGGAGGAGGTGGCACCGGCATCCTCATCTTCTTCGAAGACAATGGGCGTGCAGCCTGCCAGGGAGATGGACTTGGAAATATAGTCCGAGCCCTTGCGGACACTCACCGCCCCGGCGGCCGTGATGTAGAAAAACGCCACGGTCTTTCCGGTAGACTCCTGATTCATAACCGGCGTCAGATTATTCATCAGCGCGTCAAAATAGCTTGCAGCCTCGCTGTCCTTCCCCAGAAGGGCTCCATAGAATTTGATCCACTCCATGCGGCCAAGGGGATGGCTTTCATAGCTGGAGCGGTCCACAATAACGGGAATACCCAGGCCCTGGATCTGCTCCATGACATCCGGCGTATGGTAAATCATGGTATTCTCGATTGCCAGGTCACAGCGCTCCGCCAGAATCGTTTCATAGTCCGGCGCAGAGTATTTTCCGGCATACAGGAGCTTTTCCTCTGCCATGGCCTGCTTTGCTTCCGGCAGGTACCAGCCGTCTTCCTTCAGGCTGCTGAGCCGTACGGTATCCACGGCATCCAGCTTGCAGAAATAATCCATGGCTGCGCTGGAAACCACATAGATATGCTCCAGCGGCTGCTTCAGAACAATTACATCCGCCGGGACACCCTGGGGCACCTGGGCGCCTTCCGGGACCACCAGAATGGTCTGGTCCGCACCAACGGCGATCTTCCGGTATCCGCTGGCCTCGTCATAAATGGCGAAGGTTTCTGCATACTGCATGGGCCGGGGCCCGGTAAATGTCAGGCTGTCCCAGCTGACTGTTTGGGGTGCAGCCGTGGTCTGCGCGGTTGTTTCCGCACTTTGCTGGGGTGCGGCGGCGCAGCCGCAGAGCAGCAGCGCCGCCAGAATCAGTGCAAAAAATCTTCTCATTTCAGTTCTTCCAGCGTGGAGGAATCCAGGAGAATGGTGTATTCAATCTCGTGGGGGGTGCTCATGGCCACAGTATCCGCAACCACGGCAATCTTCACATCCAGTGCGGTTACGGGAATTTCGAAGGAGGAGCCGCCCTCGTTGCTGACAGGCTCGTACTTCACGCCGTCCACGATCATATAGTCATATTTGCTGCTGCTGAGAACCACGGTGGCAATGCCCTTGCCATCGGTCACGGTCAGCAGTGTGGGGTTGACCAGGGTGGTTTTGCCTGTGCCGCCCTCCAGGGTGCCATAAACGGTGTATTCGCCATCCGCCAGGTCGGAAACAAGGGTCTGCTTGGGCTCGGGGTTGGAAACGGAGACCTTGTGGTCATACCAAACGCCCTTCTTGCCGATGAGGGCCAGATCAAACTCGTCATCCAGGTAGGGCACGGGAATATCAAAGCCATAAACGGTCTCGGTCAGGCCGTCGGAATAGGTGACAGCGTCCTCGGTGGGCTGCAGCAGCTCCGCGCCCTCCTTCTGGGCATCCTCGGCCAGGCCGGGGAACAGGTTTACGATGGACTTGGAGGCCAGGCTGACATGGATGGTCATCTTGCCGTCCTGCACGGTCAGCGTGCCCTTGCCATCGCAAGACTCATTGGCATGGAACATGGAGCTGTCGGTGTCAAACTCGGCAGTGTAAACGCCGTCCTCCAGGGGGCAGACAGCAGCCTCGGTGGTTTCGGGGGCGGTGGCCTCAACAGTGGTCTCAGCAGTGGTCTCGGGTGCTGCCTCGGTGGTCTCGGGAGCGGCAGTGGTCTCAGCAGGGGCCGTTTGGCCGCAGGCGGCGAGGCCCAGCAGCAGCATAGCGGTCAGCAGAAGTGCAGTCATTTTTTTCATTTTCCATTTCTCCTTATGCATGGAATTCACCCAGGGGCTTTCTGCCCCCGGGTGATCCCGGGTTTATGAAGTAGATTTAGTTAGCGGAATCCATAGCAGCCTGGGTGTGGGCAACATACAGCTGCTCCACAGCCTCAATACGGCCCAGGCCGGAGATCTGGCAGGTCACGTCCAGACCGGCAGCCTCGAACATGGTCTTCCAGGAATCGTCATCGGAACCGGCCATGTCGTTGTTGGCATGGTCACCGGCGACGACCATCAGAGGACGCAGGACAACCTTGGTGTAGCCGGCGGCCTTGACAGCCTCAATGACGTTCTCGCAAGCGGTCTCCTCGGGCTCGCCCTCAACGGTGCCAATGAAGACATTCTCGTAGCCCAGGTTCTGCATCTGGGTCTGCATCTGGCTGTAGGTCACCTTAGCGACGTGGGCAGTGCCATGGCCCATGAAGACAAAAGCGGTGCTGTCCTCAGCGGCCTTCTCGGTGCTCTCGTAGCCGGCCTCTTCCAGAGCGGCAGCGACAACAGCCTTGGCAACGGCTTCCTTGTCGGCATTGATGACGGTGGCATCGGAGCCGACCTCACCCAGCATGGGCTCGGCAACCACGATGGTCTCGATCTTGTCCTTGTACTCCTCCAGAGCCTCGCACATCTCGTCGTACTCAGCGCCGTGCATCAGGTGGGTGGGCTGCACAACCAGAGTCTTCACACCGTTGGCAACCGCACGGTCCAGAGCCTGTTCCATGTTATCGATCTTCTCGCCGTCACGGGCCTGGATGTGGTTGATGATGATCTGTGCGGTGAAGGCGCGGCGGACGGACCAGTCGGGGAAAGCCTCGGCCAGAGCATCCTCAATGCCCTTGATGTCTTCCACACGGCTGTCGTTGAAGGAAGTACCGAAGGAGACGACCAGCAGCTCCTTCTCGCCGATCTCGTCCTGATTCCGGGGATCATCCAGAGAAGCATCGCCGGTATCGCGGCCGAAGTACTCGGGGCTGGCCTCTTCGCCCTCGACCAGCTCCTTCTGAGCATCGGTCAGAGCGTCCCAGGCAGCCTTGGCGGCCTCGCACTGGGCGTCGGTCTCGTCGTTGCGGGTCTGGACATAGATGGCGTCGATCAGAGCAGCAACCTCATCGGCAGCAGCCTGGTCAATTTCCTCCTGAGACTGGGTAGCCTCAGTGGCAGCCTCGGTGGTAGCCTCGGTAGTGGCCTCCGTGGTGGCAGCCGCAGTGGTAGCAGTGGTGCTGTTGCCGCCGCAGGCAACCATGGACAGAACCATGCAAACGCCCAGCAGCAGAGCAATCAGTTTTTTCATGGTGGATTACCTTCTTTTTCAAAATTTCCTCTGAATAAAATATAAAAGCGGCTGCATCTCCGCAGCCGCTCTTCCTGACAACATATATCCGCCCCGAAAACCCGGAAACGGGGCAAACACCAGCGGGAAGGTCGATTTGTACACAGCAAATCGGAGATTCCACGCAAAGGCAGGTCTCCTGACTCGGTTCCCCGCGTTTCTGCCTTCCCAGTTTCCCAGTGGCATCCCGAAACGCTCCCCTTCACAGTGACTGTATCGCCCCGGACTTGCACCGGGTTCCCTTTTCACCGCCTTTCGGCGGCACCTTTGCGCTGCTTTTATATTCAATTCAGACAGGCGTATTATAGCATACCCTCCGATATTTGTCAACGCCGCCGGAATGATCCGGCGGCGTTTGCATTACAGCTCCTCCGGGATGAGCCAGAGCTTCTTGGCTGCGGTTTTTGCCTCGCTGCGGCGGCTGACGCCCAGCTTTTCCAGCACCCGGCTCACATGGGTCTTCACCGTGGGCAGCTTAATGTCCATGATCTCGCCGATCTCCGCATTGCTCTTGTCCGCACAGATCAGGTGCAGCACCCGCATTTCCGTTGCGGTCAGGTTTTCCGCAGGGGACATCCGGGGCCGAAGATAGTCGGGATAGAAGCTTGCCTGGACGCGGGTATCTGTCAGAACAGCCTTGAACCATTTTGCGTCCCCTGTCCATTTCGTCTGCTCCAGCAGCGGCAGAATGGCCCCGCCGAACACGCTGGCCGGCCGGACGAAACGGTAATTCTCCGCCTCTGTCAGAGCGGTTTTCAGATATTCATGCCACCTTTCGTCCTGCTCCCGGTATAGGGCCATAGCCCGCAGCAGGTCGGTGCTGATCTTGTCCAGATGGCGGCCGCAGGCCTTGCAATAGCTGTCCATAGGGGCCAGTGTGAGAAATACGTTCTTCGTCTGTCCCGCCACCAGCTCCACCACCGCCTGCGTCAGATACTGATACCGCTTCAGCGCATCAAAATGCAGGGGATCTTTTGGGGCTTTTTTCAGATACCAGGTACCTGCCGCATCCAGGTTGCCCAAGCGCAGATCCAGGCGGCAGAGAAGCGCATCCAGATTGTCCAAATACCGGTTCTGGCCCGTCTCTTCAAATCGCTGGCGCAATGCCAGCAGGGTCCGCTTGGCATCCCCCGCTCTGCCGGAAGTCGTCTGGCTCCTGGCCAGCAGAGCAGTTATCGCGAACTCCATCTCCGGCGTACCGTTGTTCCGAATTTCGCCCATGCGCTGCACCAAATCCAGCAGACGCACGGAGATATCCTCGCCCTTTTCGTACTTGCTCTCCGCAGTAGCGCTTTCCACCAGCCCTACGCCGTATTTGCCCAGGACCGTCTGCAACGGGCCGCTCATGGTTTTGAACACCTGGTCGTCCTTGGTGCACCAGTCGGAGAAGTCCTTGCCGCCGTTGACAATACTGGGCAGGCCGCTGGTCGCAGAGAAGGACTGCAAAACCAGCTCCTTCCGGCGAACCATTCGAGATATCTTCGGAAAAACCTCCGCAAGCGTCTCCACTCCCCGCTGGGGCAAACTGATATCCAGCCACATCAGGCAGCTGCGCGCCTGGGTCAGAACTGCGTCCTGGGGCCCGCAGTTCTGGGCAAAGCGTTCCAGTGTCTTGTACCACCGCTCGGAGCCTTCATAGTCACCGGACATGGCGCAGAGCATGCTCATGCCCTGCATCAGCGCCGGGGACGCCAGGATATCGCTCTGCGGCAGTTGCCGATAGTACTTTTCCATTTCCCGGTAGTGGGCCATTCCCGGGAAAGTCTCCGCGTTGCGGATTAGCAGCTCGGATACCTTGGCGTGCTCCTGTCCCTGGATATAGCAGTCCAGGGCGTTAGGGTAGTCCTCTTTCAGTTCATAGTACATCCCGCCCCGGACCATCAGCGCCCGTTTCCGTTCCGGCGGGTACTCCCGGCCCATTTCCCACAGCAGAAACAGGCGGAACTGCTCCCAGAAATGGAAATGCAGAACGCCGTCATATTGCAGCATGGAGGTATTGCGCTGGAGCCAGTCCAGCATTTCCCCGGCGTTATGGCTGCCAGTCACGATACGGGCCAAGTCCAGATCGAAGGACTTAAAGGGAGCAAGCTCCAGCAAAAAACGCTGAATGGGCAGGTCAAACCGCCGGTATACGGCCGTTTCAAAATACCGGAAGACCTCCTGGAAGCATTCTCCCACCAGCTCCAAAGAGAACGGGGCCCCCTGGGCCATTCGCCGGGCCGTAGCCACCACGCCCAAGGGATGGCCGATGGATTCCTTATAAATCCCGCTGATATCCGCATCGGAGGCAGAAATCTCCCAGCTTTCCAGCAGCCTGCGCACATCCTCCCGCTCGAAGAGGAAGGCTTTTGATTCCAGCACCGTCATCAGGCCGGAATACTGGAAAGCCATCAGCGTCCCGTTGGGCGCGCCCCGGGACAGCAGCAGAAACCGCCGTTCCGGGTAATCCCGAATCAAATCCCGCAAGGGAAGCCACTCCTCGTCCTCCTGCAAATTCTGCAAATCATCGATGAGCAGAATGCGCCAGCTGCCCGCCTTGGAGGGAACGACAAAATCCGGGTCTGCCGCAGACAGACGCAGCACGCTTTTGCCCTCTGTCAGAGCTTCGGCCACGCAGGTTTTTCCAAATCCGCAGGGTGCACTGAAAAACAGCACGCGCCCCTGCTTCATGAATTTCTCAAAGCAGTCTGCAATGGACCGCTTGATAATCGTCCGTTCTGCCATAGAAAAGCCTCCACATCATACTTTTTTCGACTTTATTTTTATTGTATCAGCTATTTCCGGGAAAGTAAATCATTCCAAAGTATGATATAATGCAGTTTTCCCGACGTGTGATTCTTCTAATACCCCTTACCGAATGTCATAGACAGTCTTGATTGTCAGCTGCGGCAGCAGCTCGGCGGCGCTTGCCTGGGTCTGGGCGGTGACCGTATAAGGCTCCGGCGAAGTCAAATCAAAATAATTATCCGAAAGGACCAGGTCCCGGTCCCGGAAATCCAGGTACACATTCTTGGCAAAAGCATCCGCGCTTACCCGGAATGCCACACCCCCGGGAATATCCTCCGCCGTCACCGTCAGCCGGGGCTTCCGCCAGGAGAAGTGCTTGGGCGGCACCAGCAGCTGCGTCCGGCGCGTCAGGAAGTTCCCGGAAGCGTCATAGAGGTCGACATAGAGATAGGTATCGTAGACATCCGCAGCATCTACCTTCCGGTGCAGAACATCCAGAGAGGACAGGGCTTCCACAGTAACCTCGCAGCGCTGCTCATCCAGCACCGTCCGGTCCCCCCGGCACAGGTACAGCCGCAGAGCAGGCCCAGGGACGCATGGTGCTGCAATCTCGACAGGTTATCCACAGCCTCGCAGGTAAATTCCTGCTCCATGTCCTTTGTGAGCCAGATGTTTGCGCAGGCCACCATAAAATCCTGCCAGACCAGAATACCCTTTTCGTCGCACAGCTCATAAAGGCGGTCCTCCGGGTAATAGCCGCCGCCCCAGACCCGCAAGGTGTTGAAATTGGCGGCAGCGGCCTGATCTATCAGGCTTTCCAGCCGGTCCGGGGTGATCCTGGTGAGCAGGCTGTCCATGGGAACGAAGTTTGCGCCCATGGAGAAGATCTTGATGCCGTTGATAACGAAGCAGAATTCGCTGCCCTTTCCGTCGGCGTCCTTCTCCGTGCTCACCGTCAGTGTCCGCAGGCCGATGCGCATCGTTTTCCGGTCCACGCATAGTAGGGCCCCTGTTTTTCTGTCAATGTCTCCGCTTGGCAAAATGGTTCTTTTCATTTCAAAAAGGCTTTTGTGCGCGTTTTTAAAAAATTCATTTGCTATTTCCATCGGAATGGTTTATAACTAAGGAAGCATCATGTATGAATGAACACCAGGAGGATCCCTTTCTATGACCTTTCCCGCCCGCGATTTGAAAAAGGAGGCTGCAGAACGGCTGCAAGCATCCCAAAATCAAAAGGACATTGTCCTTCTCTATGCTGCCGTCACCCTGGGTGTCAGCTGCCTGTGCACGCTGCTCCAGTTTCTGCTGTCCAGCCAAATCTCCCATACCGGCGGTCTGGCCGGTATGAGCAGCCGGAGCTTTTTCTCCGCACTGTCCAGCTTTCTGCCCATCCTGTCCGCCATTGTCACCATGTGCATGAGTTTTGGCTACCTGGGCGGCATGGTCCGCATCTCCCGCGGACAGTACGCCTCCCGCAATGCTCTGAAAACCGGCTATGAGCGCTTTTGGCCTCTGCTGCGGCTGAAATTGCTTCTGTCCGCAATTTTACTGGGCTTTGCCCTGTGTGCCAGCTACCTTGCTTCGTTTCTGTTTCTGCTCTCCCCCTTCTCAGACCGCTTCATGAGCGCCGTATCCCCTGCCATCTCCGGCGGCAGCCTGCTCAGCGGCGGCAGCATCGTGCTGGATGAGAGCACCCTGGATGCACTTTACGCCGCCTCCGGCCCCCTGATTGTCATTTTCGCAGTGGTCATCCTGGCAGTTCTGGTTCCCGTGCTCTACCGCTACCGCATGGCAGACTATATCCTCTACGATCACCCCGAGGCAGGGGCCCTGTACGCCCTGCGGGAAAGCCGGAAAATGACGCGGGGCAGCCGGCTGGGCCTGTTCAAGCTGGACCTGAGCCTGTGGTGGTACTATGCACTGACCCTTCTGTGCGCCGTTCTGTCCTACGGAGATGTGCTTCTCTCCCTGGCCGGCATTTCCCTGCCTATAGGCGACACCGCATGCTTCACCCTTTTCTATGTGCTTTCCCTGGCTGCCAACTTTGCGTTGCTGTATTTCCTGCGCAATCGTGTGGAAGTGACCTACGCATTGGCCTATGGGCAGCTGAAACCCAAGGAGCAACCCCAGAGCGGTGTGGTCCTGGGAAATATCTTCCAGATGTGAAAACCTGCCCGGCGCAAAACCGATGCGCCGGGCAGAAGCTTTAGAAAGCAAAAAAGAGACCTGCCGAAGCAGATCTCTTTTTCTATGGAGCGGGTGACGAGGCTCGAACTCGCTACCTCCACCTTGGCAAGGTGGCGCTCTACCGGATGAGCTACACCCGCATCTGTTGCCCAGCCAATGCAGCCGGACAAGAGGACTGGTGCCTCCGGTCGGAATCGAACCAACGACACGCGGATTTTCAGTCCGCTGCTCTACCTACTGAGCTACAGAGGCATCCTTTCAGATGGCCGTCTCAAGGACAGCTTTGGTATTATACAACAGCGAACGTCATTTGTCAACAATTTTTTCACAAAGTCTCAACTTCTCTACAGTGCGCCAAGGACCATTCCCAGGCTCTCGTGGAAAACAAGGTCTGCCCGGTCGTCGAAGGGCGTTGGGTCCCGGTTGATGAGGACCAGGCGATTTCCCCTATAATAGCGCAGAAAGCCCGCTGCCGGGTATACCGTCAGGCTTGTACCGGCCACCAGGAGCATATCCGCCGTAGAGATTGCCTCCAGAGCCCCCTCCACGGTTTTCTCGTCCAGTCCCTCCTCGTAGAGCACCACGTCCGGCTTCACTATGCCGCCGCAGCTGCATCTGGGAATGCCGTCACAGTTTTTCACAAAAGAGGCCGGATAGAATTTCCCGCAGCGGGTACAGTAGTTCCGCAGAATGGAGCCATGGAGCTCATAGACCCGCCGGGACCCGGCCTTCTGGTGCAGGCCATCAATATTCTGGGTTACAACGGCACTGAGCCTGCCCTCCTGTTCCCATTTTGCCAGGGTTTTGTGGGTGATATTGGGCTCCACGTCCAGAGGCATCATCTTTTCCCGGTAAAACCGAAAGAAGTATTCCGGATTTTTCAGGTAGAAGCTATGGCTGATAATCGTCTCCGGCGGATAGTCGAAGCTCTGGCTATACAGCCCATCCACACTGCGAAAGTCCGGCACGCCAGATTCTGTGCTTACGCCGGCACCCGTAAAGGCTACAATGTGTCTGCTTTCCTGCACCCATTGGCGCAGCGTCTCAAGCTTATCCATTTGCGTCACCTTCTGTATTCTCCCGGGTCAATCGGCCGGCCGCAAGCATAAACATGGCTGTAGCAAGACCCAGCCGGGCCGTAAACATGGGCTCCATAATACTGTGAATCAAGAGTCCGACCAAAAGCAGCGCCAAAATTCTTTCAGAAACCGGGGCCTCCTTCAAAAGCGCCCTCAAAAGCTTTCGAATCAGCGGGAGGAGGAAGCTGCACCATAGCAGCAGTCCGGGCAGGCCATACATAGCAGTCACCTGGAGAAAGCCGTTGTGCGTATGCCCCACCGCCTTCTCCAGTCCGCCATATCGGACCATGTTCAGCGGGATATCCATTTCCGGCTGCCCGAAGAGCAGCAGCAGCGGGTGATGCACCATGGCATAGATTTCGCACTTCCAGCCCTGCATCCGCGAGGTGATCGTCCTTCTTTTCCCGAAATACTCACTCAGGGACGGGAGCTGAGGAACGGCCGCATTGCTCCGCGCAAGGAGCTTGTAGGCCGCCAGCGCGCAGACTGCGAGCACAGCGGCAAGCAGCGCATACCTGGGCCACTTTTTCCACTGCAGCTTCGGCAGCGGAATTGCCCCCAGGACGCCGATGGCCAAAGCCGCCGCAATATACAGCATAGGATTGATGGTATTGATGAGCGCAAAGCTCTTGTAGATCACAAGCGTGCAGAGAACCGTTACAGCAGCCATCAGAAGATACCTGCACCATTTTTTCCACGAAAGCCGCAGCAGCGGAGATGCCGCCAGCAGGCCTATGGTAAAGCCGACGGTAACATACGTGGTTCGGCCGCGCTGCAGTCCGATGGACAAAAACATAAGGACCATGGAAAGGGCCATAGGAATCCGCCAGAACCTCCGCTTGCAGGTGGTCCACTGGTAGGCCAGCAGCCACAGCCCCGTCATAAACCATGCTGCGGTTTCATTGCGGTTGATGGGATAAAAATCGATACAGGTTTCGACCGTATTCACCTGAACGACTTCATTGAGCAGGCGAATCTCCTCCACATCCGTCAATGCAATGACCAGTCCGCAAACAGCCCAGACCGTCAGCACTCCGCACAAAATTGCCGTCACAATGGTAAAAATGTTGAACGCTGCCCTCTGATCCAGCTTGTGCATGGCAAAAAAGGCAACGATCATCTCCCCAAGCACCAGCATTTCCAGGCTGACCGTCTCCCGGAAATCCAGCAGGAGGAAGCGGGTCAGTACGGCCCAAGCCCCATAGCCCAGCAGCAGCCGCTCCATTTTCGTCTTTTCCCCTGTGCGCAGGCACAGGGTCCACAGCTGGCCGATGATCAGCAGCTCCAAAATATAGGAGTGCAGTGCAGGCACCGGCCGGAGATAGACCAGATTTGTAAACAGGTCCCGCAGTACGATCAGCACCGACAAAAGCACCACGGCGCTGCGGCGAACAGCTTCCTGCCTTGCGTTTTTCAGCATAGCACCATTCCTTTCCAGTGATTTTAGGTTTCCTGTTCCGTCAGAACATCTTCCTGGGCCATTTCCCGCAAAAGCTTCTGGTCCTTCTTGGAAGACAAATCCAGTTTTTCATACATATCCGGACGGCGGGCCTTTGTGCGGCGCAGGGATTGCTTCCGCCGCCACTGATTCACCTTTTCATGGTTGCCGGACAGCAGGATCTCCGGCACGGCACGGCCATGCCAGACGGCAGGGCGGCTGTACTGGGGATATTCCAGGAGTCCGGAAAAATGGCTCTCATCCTCGAAGCACTCCGGGTCTGCCAGCACCCCCGGCACCATGCGGCACACGGCATCCGTCACAGCCATGGCCGCGATTTCCCCGCCGGTGAGCACAAAATCTCCCAGGGAGATTTCCTCGTCCACGCACTCATCAATAAAGCGCTGGTCGATGCCCTCATAGTGACCGCAGACCAGAATCAAATTGTCCATTTTGCTCAGGCGAATGGCATCGGCCTGCTGAAATGTATGGCCGCAGGGGGAGAGATACACGGTGTGCACCGGCCCTGCTGCCTCGTCGCAGACGGCTTCCCAGCAGCGATAGATGGGGTCCGCCTGCATAATGGCCCCCCGGCCGCCGCCGTAGGGGTAGTCATCCACCTGGTTCTGCTTGTTGGCTGTGTAGTCCCGAATCTGGTGGGCCTCAATCCGAATGAACCCCCGTTCCTGAGCCCGGCCCAGGATGCTCTCAGAAAGTACATCCCCCAGAGTATCGGGAAACAGGGTGAGAATATCAATCCGCATCGGTTTCCATTCCCTCCAAAAGCTTCACTTCCATCCGGTTATCTTCCAGGCTGGTCGAAAGGATGAATTCCTTCACGGCGGGGAGCATATATTCCTTCTCCCCTTTCACCACATATACCTGATTGCCCGGATAGTCCAGCACCTGGGTAAGGGTGCCGACCTGCATGTCTCCGGCAAAAACCTCTATGCCGATCAGATCCCCGGCAAAGATCACATCCTCATCCATGTCCTCCCGGTACAGGGTCACGGTCTTCCCCCGCAGGGCCTGGGCATCTTCCATGGTGTCCACGCCTCTAAGCTTCAGAAGATCACAGGTATTCTGCACCCGGCAGGCGGTGATCTCATAGTCCTTCCCACCGATGCGGCAGCGGGTAAAATCACACATATCCTCGGGGCTGTCCAGCCAGGAAAGCATTTTCACCTCGCCCCGGACACCATGGGTATTTACAATTTCGCCGGCTTCGATAAACGGAAGTCTCATAGCGTTCTCCTTCTATACTCAAATCCACCACCGGGGCGTCAGTTCCCCCAGGGTAATCGTTTTTTCGTTTTCATAGTCCAGCATGATCTGGATGTTTGTATATTCTCCCGGCATCAACTGGGTCATCAGCTCCCGGCAGGCACCGCAGGGCGCGCCGGTCTTCCCGCTGGGCATCACCGCCAGAACCCGGGAAATCCGGTGCTCCCCCTGGGTCAGCATGTGAAAAATGGCGTTGCGCTCGGCACAGATACCCAGGGTGCAGGCAGTATCCACGCAGACACCGGTGTAGATCTTCCCGCTTTCCGACAGAATTGCCGCGGCCACGCCGCCGGCCTCCACGTAGTCCGAAATTGCCCTGCCATTGCGCACAGACCGGGCTGCCTCGTACATTTCTTTCCAAATAACGTCCATAGAATTTCCTTCATAAACGAAAATGCGTGACGAAATCGCCACGCATAGCCGTTTAATCCACAATTTCGACAGTAACCTTTTCGCCAGTGCGCTGGGCTACAGTCTTAATAATGGTACGGATCTCCTTGGCGATCCGTCCCTGGCGTCCGATCACCTTGCCCATGTCGCCCTCGGCCACATGGAGCTCCAGCACCTTGCCTTCCTCGTCAGAGGTCTCCACAACGGTGACGGCGTCGGGATTGTCCACCAGGCTCTTTGCCATATACAGCAAAAGTTCCTTCATCGTGCCACTCCTTCAAAAAGGGCTTACAGAACGCCGGCGTTCTTCAGCAGGCCACGAACGGTATCGGTGGGCTGAGCACCATTCTTAATCCAGTTCTGAGCCTTCTCCACGTCAACAGTGACAGTGGCGGGAGCGGTCAGGGGGTTGTAGGTGCCGATCTCTTCGATGCAGCGGCCATCACGGGGAGAACGGGAATCGGCAACAACGATACGGTAGTAAGGAGCCTTCTTGGCACCCATTCTTCTCAGTCTGATCTTAACCATGAAAGTTTCACCTCCATAAAAAGTCTAAAATATCTATCGCAAAGCATTTGCTTTCAGCGAACCAAATTACATTCCCGGGAAACGCATCCCGCCAAAGCCGCCCATTCTCTTGAGCTTCTTGGCAGCGCCGGGAGAAGAGAACTGCTTCATGAGCTTTTTCATCTGCTCAAAGGATTTGAGGAGCTTGTTCACATCCTCCACCCGCAGGCCGCAGCCGGCGGCAATTCTCTTTTTTCTGCTTGCCCCGATGATGGAGGGGTTCTCCCGCTCCTTGGGGGTCATGGAAAGGATAATGGCCTCAGTGTGGGCCATGGCCTTGGGGTCCAGCTTGATGTCCTTCAGGTTGGCACCGCCGGGCATCTGGGCCAGGAGGTCCTCCATGGAGCCCATGGACTTAAGCTGCACCATCTGGTCGTAAAAGTCCTGGAGGGTGAAGCGGTTGGTCCGCATTTTTTCCTCCATCTTGGCGGCCTGCTTGGCATCGTAGGCCTTTTCTGCCTTCTCAATGAGGCTCAGCACATCGCCCATGCCCAGAATTCTGCTTGCCATCCGGTCCGGGTGGAAGACCTCAATATCCTCCAGCTTTTCGCCCATGCCAGCGAACTTGATGGGTTTTCCGGTAACGGCCTTGACAGACAGGGCCGCGCCGCCTCTGGCATCGCCGTCCAGCTTGGAGAGCATAACGGAGTCGATATCCAGCCACTCATTAAAGGTCTGGGCAGCATTCACCGCATCCTGACCGGTCATGGCGTCAACCACCAGCATAATTTCATTGGGCTTGACGGCGGCCTTGATGTTTTTCAGCTCTTCCATCAGTGCCTCATCCACATGCAGCCGTCCGGCCGTATCCAGGAAAACCATATCATAGCCGCGCTGCCGGGCATAGAGCACAGCCTCCTTGGCTGTGACCACCGGGTCCTGGGTGCCTTTTTCAAACACCGGGATGCCCAGCTTCTCGCCGCAGACCTTTAGCTGCTGAATGGCTGCGGGACGGTAAACGTCGCAGGCAACCAGCAAGGGATTTCTCCCCTGGCGCTTCATCAGGCCGGCCAGCTTGGAGCCGTTGGTGGTTTTACCGGCGCCCTGGAGGCCAACCAGCATGACCACGGTAGGGCCGTTGGGATTGATATTCAGGTGCTTTGTCTCATTGCCCATGAGCTTGCACAGCTCTTCGTTGACGATCTTGACAATCATCTGGGCAGGGGTCAGGGATTCCAGCACATCCGCGCCCACGCAGCGCTCTGTAACGGACTTGGTGAAGTCCTTCACCACTTTATAGCTTACGTCTGCTTCCAGCAATGCCATACGGATATCCCGCATGGCCTCCTTCACATCCGCTTCCTTCAGGCGGCCTTTGCCACGAAGCTTTTTGAAGGTGGAAGAGATTTTTTCAGTCAAGCCTTCAAATGCCATACTTTACTCCTCAAGTTCCTTTGCCGCTGCCAGGATTTGTCGGGCCAGTTTCCCCACCTCCGGATCTTTGGAGGCGGACAGCATCTCCGCCGCCCGGATGATTTGCTGGGCAGTCGAGCGGACCTTTTCATCCCGGCGCAGGAAGCCTGTTTTTTCTTCCATATTCCGCAGGAGCGTCTCCGCCCGGTTCAGGTTGTCATAGACCCCCTGGCGGCTGACGCCAAGCTCCTGGGCGATCTCTCCCAGAGACATATCCTGGTTGTAACGCATATCCAGGCAGTCCCTCTGCCGCTGGGTCAAAAGCTCGCCGTAGTAATCAAACAGCAGCGTCATTTCCAGTGCATCCATGGGCGATCCTCCTCTGTCAAGCAAATCCACTTGACAGCTCGGATATCATACACGATTTTCTGTTCTTTGTCAAGTATTTTTCCTTGACAGCCAGAAAATATTTGTTTTATCGAACCCGATACCACCGGGACAGCTCTTTTACCTTCAGAAATCCGATTTTTTCATACAGCGCAATGGCCCGTCCATTGGTTCCGGCTACCTCCAGGCGCAGCGGCACCCCGGGGCACACAGAGGCCAGGGAGTGCAGCACCCGCTTCCCGGCCCCGGGAAACGCGGCAGCAATGGCCTCAATGCAGTCCTCCCGCAGATAGCCAATGCCCAGAAGCTTCCCCTGGTGATGGACGAAGTAGGCCCCGCCCTCCAGAAGCTGCCCTTCATCCCGGCTTTCCAGAGTCCCGGCATTGTCCACCCGAGCCATGGCCTCATTGTAAAGCGCCCGCCAGCGGCTGACCGTCGCCTCCGTCACAGGAAACAGGGATTCAATCAGCTCCTCCTGCACATTGGGAATGCCCCGCATTTCCAGAACTGCCGTATGCAGAGGGTATTGCTCCAAAGCAGGGCTGCCCGATGCATAGATTTTCTCCGCCCCACAGGCGGCGCAGAAGGATACGCACTCTTCCAGCAGCGCCTTGGGATTTTGGGAATCCCGCAGGTGAATATAGGCCTCGCCCCGGTAGGGGATCTCCTTCAAGATCAGGCTGGCGACGCCGTTTTCCGTTGTAAATACAGGAAAGTCTTTCATTGGTCTGTCTCCCGAAACTCCATTGCATTTTGTAAAAACCGTGGTATAATGTAATTAAAACAGAGAAAGAAGCTATTTTATGATTGCAAACTATCACACCCATACCCCTCGCTGCAACCATGCCCAGGGCAGTGAGCAGGAATATGTGGATGCGGCACTGTCCGCAGGCCTGAAAATACTGGGCTTTTCCGATCACACGCCCTATTTCTTCCCCGGGGACTACTATTCCACCTTCCGGATGCACCCGGAGGAGCTTCCCGGCTATGTATCCACAGTGAACGCTCTGCGGGACCGCTATGCAGACCGGCTGGAAATCCATGTCGGCGTGGAGGCGGAATACTACCCCAAATACTTCGACCGGCTCGTGGACTTTCTCCGGCAGGAGCAGGTGGAATACATGATTCTGGGCCAGCACTTCGTGGGTAACGAGCCGGATGGGGTCTACAGCGGTCAGCCTACGGCAGACAAAGCAATTCTGGAGGCCTATGTCCGCCAGGGCATTGCCGCCATGGATACCGGACTGTACACCTATATGGCCCATCCGGATATTCTCAATTTCACCGGAAACCGGTCTGTCTATAACGAATGGATGGGGCTGCTCGTCCGGGAAGCCAAGGACCACGGCCTGCCCCTGGAATTCAATTTCCTGGGTTTCCGGGAGGGCCGAAACTACCCCGACCAGAGATTCCTGGAGCTTGTTGCTCAGGCAGGCCTGCCTATGGTGCTGGGCTGCGATGCCCACCAGCCGGAGGCACTGCAGGTGCCAAAGGTTGAGACCCAGGTCCGGGAAAAGCTCGGAAAGCTGGGCATTCCCATTCTGGAAACAGTTCCCTTAAAAAAGCTTGGGTAAAGAAAAACCACATCGGTATGGAGCCGATGTGGTTTTTTCTTTGCTTACTTGCCCTTCTCGGCCTTCTTTGCTGCCTTGGCCTTTGCCTTGGCCTCCTGAGCCTTCTTGGCCTCGGCCTTGGCGGTCTCGGCGGCGGTCTCGTTGGTGGACATCGCCCACTTGGCAATTTCGATCCGGACCTGATCGGCGCCGGTCTCGATGACCAGGTTGTTTTCCTTCACGTTGACAACGGTTCCAACAATGCCGCCGATGGTGGTGATCTTGTCGCCGGTCTTCACGGCAGAACGCATCTGCTCTGCTTCCTTCTTCCGCTTGTTTTCGGGGCGGATGAGCATGAAGTAGAACACGGCCAGCATGAGCACCAGGGTGATCAGCATGCTGCCCATTCCGGTAGAGCCGGTAGCAGTCAAAATAGTCATTGGGATGAACTCCTTTGTATGTGATAGAATTTATTATACCATCCACGGCGCAAATTGCAAGGACAATTTCCCGGGTGGCGGAATATTTTTGGAATAAGGGACTTTACAGTCCGTTGCCGCGGAGCTCTACAATCTGATCACGCAGCACGGCGGCGTACTCGTACTCCATCATCTTGGCCGCCTCCTTCATCTGCTTTTCCAGGCGGGCGATTTCCTTTTCCTTCTCCGCCTTGGTCATCTTGACCCCGTTTCGGCCCTTCCGCTCGGCGGTAGGAGAGGAAATCTCGATCAGGTCCCGGACGGACTTGATAACGGTCTTGGGCACGATGCCGTGGGCTTTGTTATAGGCGTCCTGAATTTCCCGGCGGCGGGCGGTTTCGTCCATGGCGATGCGCATGGAGGGGGTCACTGTGTCGGCATACATAATGACCTTGCCCTCGGCGTTCCGCGCGGCGCGGCCCATGGTCTGAATCAGACTGGTTTCACTGCGCAGGAACCCCTCCTTATCCGCATCCAGAATGGCCACCAGGCTCACCTCCGGCAGGTCCAGGCCTTCACGCAGCAAATTAATGCCCACCAAAACATCGAATTTTGCCAGGCGCAGATCCCGGATGATCTCCATCCGCTCCATGGCCCCGATGTCCGAATGCATATACCGGACCTTAATGCCCGCCTTTTGCAGGTACACCGTCAGATCCTCGGCCATTTTCTTGGTCAGGGTCGTCACAAGGACCCGCTCCTGTCTGGCTGTGCGGGCATTGATTTCCCCAATCAGGTCATCGATCTGCCCCTCAATGGGCCGCACCTCCACCTGAGGATCCAGCAGGCCCGTGGGCCGAATGACCTGCTCTACGATCTGTCCGGAACGGGTGCGCTCGTACTCACCCGGAGTGGCGGAGACATAGATCACCTGATTGATCTTCTCGTCGAACTCTTTGAAATTCAGCGGGCGGTTATCATAGGCCGATGGCAGGCGGAAGCCATAGTTCACCAGGGCATCCTTCCGGCTCCGGTCCCCGGCGTACATGGCCCGGCACTGGGGCAGGGTTACATGGCTTTCATCAATGAACATAAGAAAATCTTCCGGGAAATAATCCAGCAGCGTGGTGGGGGGCGAACCGGGTGCCCGGCCCTGGATAACCCGGGAATAGTTCTCAATGCCATTGCAGAAGCCGATCTCCGTCATCATTTCCAAATCGTAGGCCGTACGCTGGGCAATTCGCTGGGCCTCGATGAGCTTGTTTTCCGCCCGGAACTTCACCACCTGCTCGTCGCACTCCTTCTGAATTTCCAGCATGGCCCGCTGGAGCTTCTCTTTCGAGGCAACATAGTGGCTGGCGGGATAAATCGCCACATGGTCCACATACCGCTCAACCAACCCGGACACGGCGTTGATCTCGCTGATGCGGTCGATTTCATCTCCGAAAAACTCCACCCGAATGGCCCTGCCGGACCAGTAGGCAGGGTAAACCTCCAGGGTGTCCCCCCGGACCCGGAATTTATTCCGGGAAAAGTCAATGTCGTTGCGCTCATAGCGAATTTCCGTCAGCTTTTTCAATATCTCATCCACAGGCCGCTCCTGCCCCACCCGCAGAGAAATGACCATGCTCTTGTAGTCAATGGGATCGCCCAGACCGTACAGGCAGCTGACGGAGGCCACAATGATCACATCCCGCCGCTCAAACAGAGAGGAGGTTGCGGAGTGGCGCAGCCGGTCGATCTCCTCATTGACGGAGGCATCCTTTTCAATATAGGTGTCCGTATGGGCAATGTATGCCTCGGGCTGATAGTAGTCGTAGTAGGAAATGAAATATTCCACAACATTGTGTGGAAAAAACTCCCGGAACTCTGAGCACAGCTGGGCCGCCAAGGTCTTATTGTGGGCCAGCACCAGGGTAGGCCTGTTTAGCTTGGCGATAACGGAGGCCATGGTAAAGGTCTTGCCGGAGCCGGTGACACCCAGCAAAGTCTGCTCCCGCAGGCCCCAGTTCACGCCGTTTGTCAGGGCCTCAATGGCCTCCGGCTGGTCGCCGGATGGCTTGTATTCCGAAACCAATTCAAAATGATCCATAGGTATCTCCTTTATATCAGCAGGCAGTCCCGAAAACGGTCATCAGACATGGCAATGGAAACATAGTCCCCATCCGCCACAATGATGTGATCCGCCAGGGTAATCTCCACTGCCTGCAAAGCATGGGCAATGCGGCGGGTGGTCTGGATATCCTCAGCTGATGGCACCGCCAGGCCGCTGGGATGGTTGTGGGCCAGCACCACCGTGGCAGCGTTGACGCCAATGGCCGTCTCCACGATTTTCCGGATGGAGACGCCGGTAGAATTGGGGCCGCCCTCTCCCAGCTCCTTGCAGCACAAAAGCTTACACTTGGCGTCCAGGCAGAGGATGAAAACCGTCTCCACCTTCCGCCCGAAAAAGTGGGGCACCAGAAAGTCCGCGCACTGCTCCAAGGTTTGCAGAATTGTCACACGGCTGGAGCGGTCCACCATGTAAAACCTGCCCATCTGCGGGATCAGCGTCAGCAGCAGCGCCGCGTTCTCCCCCACCCCCGGAACCTTCATCAGCTCCTCAGGGCTGGCCTCCAGCACCTGAGAAAGGCTGCCGAAATGGTCCAGCAGAGCATGGGCAATGGGGTTGGTATCCACCCGGGGAATGCCGTAAAACAGCAGCAGCTCCAGAGCCTGAATATCCGAAAAATGATCCAGCCCCTCCTGGCGAAAGCGTTTCTTCACCCGGTCTCTGTGTCCTTCGTGCATAGTGTATCCCCTTTTTTCATGAAGTTGCCCTTGCTATTTTAAAATTTGGGCGTTAAAATAGTCGTAAAAGAATTGTCGAAACCTGCCGGGAAAGTTTTCCCCGATTCTGCGCAAGCTACCACTGTCAGGAGGACTGTCATGGACAACGAAACCCTGCACATAGAGACGCTGGATCTGATCGTCGCCCCTTGCTTCTGTGTCAAAGCGGGCCGCATTTTCCAGTGCAACGCGGCAGCAAAGCACCTGCCTCTGCCCCTTGGCGCGGAAATTGCGCCGCTGCTCGCCACTGGGCAGGAGGAATACACCGCCTACGAAGGCGGCAGCCTGTATCTGACCCTGGACCTTTCCGGCACCGTCTTCGGTGCCGAAGTGGAGCGCCGGGGGGAGCTGGACTTTTTCGTGCTGGAGGGCCCTGCGGAACTCAGGGAGCTCCGGGCTCTTTCTCTGGCCGCCGCCGAGCTGCGGCTGCCTCTCTCCGGCATTCTGGCCTCTGCAGCGGCCCTGGCGAACCTGGCCGGGGAAGACGGCTCGCAGCAGGCTGCAGCGCTGAGCCGGGGTCTTGCCCAGGTTCTGCGTCTGGTGGGCAATATGTCCGCCGCATCTTCCGGCACAAGCCACCAGGCCCTTGTGGAAATCACCGGTATTTTCCGGGAGATTTTTGAAAAGGCCGGGGCCATGCTGGAGGGCATCGGCCTTTGCCTGGACTACCAGGGGCCGGAAATCGCCCTCTACTGTCTGGTGGATACCCAGGAGCTGGAGCGGGCCGTGCTGAATCTGCTGTCCAATGCCGCGAAATTCACACCCCGGGGTGGCCATATTGCAGCAAGCCTTACCCGGCAAGGCCGGATGCTGCGGCTGTGCATCCAGGACAGCGGCAGCGGCATTGCCGATTCGGTTCGCGGCAGCGTCTTCCGGCGCTATCTGCGCCAGCCTGCCATTGAGGACAGCCGGTATGGCTTAGGCCTTGGCATGGTCATGATTCGCGCTGCCGCCTCCCATCATGGAGGCGCCGTGCTCATCGACCGCCCGCCCCAGGGCGGCACACGGGTCACCGTGACCCTGGCCATCCGGCAGGATCCCGTCTCCCAGCTGCGCTCCCCCCTGCTAAAGGTGGACTACGCCGGAGAGCGGGACCACGCCCTCATTGAGCTATCGGATGTGCTTCCGGCGGAATACTACCGGGACTTTTGATTGTCTCCCCGCAGATCGCGGGGAGCTTTTTTATCCCATCTTTTGTAAAAAGTCACTCTGCTTGAGCATGGCAATGCCGTTGCCCTCCTCCCCCAGCACCAGGAGCGCATCCCCGGGGCAGATGGAGAAGAGCTTCAAAGCCTTTTCCGGCAGCTGAAACGCACCATTCTCTCCCACCGTCACCACGCCGAAGCAGTGCTTGCCCCTGGGTGGAATGGGCAGCAGCTCTTTTTTCGAATTATAGCGCACCAAATCGTCCAGAGTCACATTGTAGAAGTTCGCCAGGGCGATGCAGTTGTCAATGTCCGGCGCGGACTCCCCCGTCTCCCTTAATTAAAGATATTGTTGGGTAAAAAAGAAAGGTCAGTCGATTT
>OLZT01000077.1_pt1 | contig 48848 bp, 45 predicted proteins | sample 1644501 | NCBI WGS metagenome assembly OLZT01 (sample SAMEA103958140, study PRJEB25191) | human gut metagenome | biome: human-associated habitat [ENVO:00009003]; feature: intestine environment [ENVO:2100002]; material: feces | place: Germany | collected 2013/2015 | reverse complement strand
TCAGTTTGTTTGGCGAGAAACTGTATCTGTCTCCAATTCTCGATCTGCACAGCAGCGATCTGGTCAGCTATACCATATCGGATCGCCCTGTGCTCAGCATGGTGACAACTATGCTGAACGAGGCATTTGCAAAAATTCCGGACGGAACAAACCTCATTCTCCATTCTGATCAGGGCTGGCAGTACCAACATAAACAGTATCAACGGATGCTCCGAGAGAAAGGCATCCGGCAGAGCATGAGCCGGAAAGGGAACTGTCTGGACAATGCTGTGATAGAAAATTTCTTTGGGCTGCTCAAGAGCGAACTACTGTACTTGCAGGAATTTCAGTCCATGGAACACTTCAAGCAGGAACTCGTTGCATATCTGGATTACTACAACAACCGCAGGATCAAGGCAAAACTGAAGGGCTTGCCGCCTGCAATTCACAGACAACAAGCCCTTTCGGCTGCTTGAACAATTTTTACTTCAAAATATTGTCTAACTTTTCGGGGGCACTTCACGATGCATTCGGGATTTTTATCGCTTCACTTTTTCTGAGAAATGATGGAAAACGCCCTTGCAGAGCCAACCGGTCTGCAAGGGCGTTTGTCATGTTTCGCTTTGCTGGAGCTGCTGCTTCTGGAATTGCAGGGTATAGAGCTGGTAGTACCGGCCCCTTTTGTGCAGGAGCTGCTGATGGCTGCCCTGCTCCATGATCTGTCCGTGGGACAGGACAATGATGTTGTCGGCATGCTGAATGGTGCTCAGGCGGTGGGCGACGATCAGCATGGTGCCGATGTTCTTCATCTTCTCCAGGGAGTCCTGGATGAGCACTTCCGTTTCCGTGTCGATGTTGGCCGTGGCCTCATCGAGGATCATCACGGAGGGCTTGTGCAGGATGGTCCTTGCAAAGCTCAGCAGCTGCCGCTGTCCGGCGGAGAAGTTGTTGCCCTGCTCCCGGACGGTTTCGTTCAAACCGCCCTCCAGCTTCTTGATGAAGCCGTCGGCGTTGACATACCGGCAGGCCTGCCAGACCTCCTCATCGGAGACATTGTCAGAGCGCAGTACAATGTTGCTGCGGATATCTCCGGCGAACAGGAAAACATCCTGGAGCATCTGGCCAAAGTGGCGGCGCAGGGAAGAAATTTTGATATGCTTGATATCAATGCCGTCGATGAGAATCTGGCCTTTCTGGATGTCGTAGTTTCGGCAGATCAGGCTGAGAATGGTGGATTTTCCGGAGCCTGTGGAGCCCACAAAGGCCACGGTCTGCTTGGGGTATATATGGAAGGAAACACCCTTGAGCACCCATTCTCCGGGATTGTAGGCGAACCAGACGTCCTTGAACTCGATCTCGCCCTTGATGTCGCCCAGCTCGATGGCATCGGGCTCGTCCACCACCTCGGGCTCCATGTCCAGAATGGTGAAAATCTTCTCTGCTGCGGCAAAGGACTGCTCCAGCATATCGAATTGCTCTGCCAGGGTCTGGATGGGGTTGAAGAACCGGGAGATATACATATAGAAGGCGACCACGGTCTCGCTGGTAATGGTGGTGCCCAGGAAGGCGGTGTCCCGGATATAGCCCTTGCAGCCAATATAGAACAGGAACAGGTTGGAGGTCACGAAGAGCATATACACCATGGGGCGGAAGATGCCGAAGACGAACATCCGGCCCAGCTTTGCCTTTTCCAGTTTTTGACTGCGGTCCAGGAACTCCGTCAGCTTCCGGCTCTCCTGATTGAAGATCTGTGTGACCTTCATGCCGGAGAGATTCTCGGAAAGGTAGGTGTTCACATCCGTCCGGGCGTTGTTGACGCTGCGGTGGACGTGCCGGGAGAATTTCTGGAAGATGACGGTGAAGAGCACCAGGAAGGGCACAAAGCATAGCACCATCAGCGTCAGCGCATAGTTCAGGATCAGCATGGCGCCCAGCACACCCAGAATCACCAGGGTGTTCTTGACCAGGGTGACCAGAATATTGGTGAACAGATAGCTGATGGAATTGGGGTCGTTGGTGACTCTCGTCACCAGCTTGCCCACGGGAATCTGATTTAGCTGGGCGTGGGACAGCTGCTCAATGTGGGTAAAGGTATCCATGCGCAGCTGGGTCAGGATTTTTTGGCCGATCTTCTGGAGAATCATAGCCTGGAAGTAGGTGCAGACCATGCTCACAGCCAGAATGCCCGCATAGACGGCCACCAGGGTAAACAGTCGGCTGAGCTGGAAGCTCTGCTTAATGGTGCCCTGAATGGTGGCAACCAGCAGGGGAGACACCACATCGTAGGCGATGGAGACCAGCATGATGAAGAAAATCAGTGCGAACTCCTTCTTATAGGGCGCAGCGTAGCGCAGCAGCCGACGGATGATCTCGCTGTCGGACATATGCCGTTCGCTGGTTTCCTTGGCGGTCTTCTTTTTCAGCGCGGAATAGGCGCACAGAAAGACCAGGGTAAATACCCCGATAATGGCACAGGGAATGATGAGTGGCAGATATTCACGCATTTTGCTCCCCTCCTTCCTCTTCCAGGCGCTGCAGATCTACCATTTTGCGGTATTCTGCATTGGTTTCATAGAGCTTGTCGTGGGTTCCGAAGCCTGCAAGACGGCCGCCGTCAATAAAGAGCACCTTGTCCATCTGCTCAATGGTGGAGATGCGGTGGGCGATGAGGATGGTGGTCTTGCCCTGACGGGTGGCGCGGAGATTGTCCAGAATGGCCTTCTCCGTCTTGGTGTCCACAGCGGACACGGAGTCATCCAGAATCAGAATGGGTGCATTTTTCATCAGTGCCCGGGCGATGGAGATTCGCTGCTTCTGGCCGCCGGAGACGGTGACGCCCCGTTCGCCCAGCACGGTCTGGTAGCCCAGCTGGAATTCGGAGATATTGCCGTCGATGTCCGCCAGCTTAGCAGCCCGCCGAATCTCTTCGGAGACGGTTTCTTCCTTGCCGAAGGCGATGTTGTTTTCAATGGTGTCGGAGAACAGGAAATTGTCCTGGGGTACATAGGCGCAGGCGTCCCGCACGGAGCGGATGGAGAGACTGTTGACATCCTGCCCGTCCAGGAACAGGGTTCCGTCGGGCACATTGTAGGTCCGCAGAATCAGGTCCACCAGAGTGGTTTTGCCGGAGCCGGTCTTACCCACCAGGCCGATGCTTTCACCGGGCTTGATTTCGAAGGAGATGTGCTCCAGGGCGGGGAACTCGCCGTCGGGGTAGGTGAAGCTCAGATCCCGGAATGCAATGTCACCCTTTGGGTTTTCCAGGGCCTTGACATCGGGGCGGTCATAGACGTTTTTGGGGGCATCCAGCAGCTCGCTGATGCGCTGCAGAGAGGCCTTGCCCCGGGAGGTCATGTCGATCAGCTCGGCAACGGCCATGATGGGCCAGATCACCGCGTTGAAGTAGCCAATGAATTCCATGAGCTGACCGGCGTTGAATTCGCCCTTATAGACCAGATAGCCGCCGTAGCCAAGGATGACGCAGATGACGCTTTCCACAAAGGTGGTCACCAGGATGCGCAGCAGGACCGTAACCTTGGTGTAGTCGATGTTGGAAACTTCGCTTTCCTTGTTCAGCTTTTCAAAGGCCAGCAGCTCCTTGGTCTCTTTCACGAAGGCCTTGATGACGGCAATGCCGGAAAAGCTCTCCTGGGCAAAATCGGACATATTGGAGAAGCACTCCTGCCGGTAGTCCCATTTTTGGGTCATGCTCTTGCCAACGATGGTGGCGGTGGCGAAGAGCAGAACCATGGGGATCAGGGACAGAACGGTCAGCAGATGGTCCATACGCCACATCTTCGTAATGGCCAGGGTGCACAGAATAATGGGGTCGAAGAACTGCATGAAGCCCCAGCCGTAGCACTCCTGCACGGTGTCCAGATCGTTGGTGAACAGGCTCATGAGGTTGCCAACCTTGTTGACCTGATAGTATTCCCGGCTCAGGTCTTCGGCGTGGCGGAACATCTTGTTGCGCAGGTTCGTTTCCACCTTGGTGGCCGCGCCAAAGATGGTGACGCGCCACAAAAAGCGGCCGAATACAATGGCCAGGATGATGGACACCATGGGCATACAGATTCGGTCCAGCATGAAATTCATATCAAAAGGGATCTGCACGCCATTTTCCAGGATATAGCCCTGGTTCAGGCCGTTGATGACCAACTGATAGATTTCCGGGATTTTCAGCTGAAGATAGTCCACCGTGAACAGGGCGAGCAGTCCTGTCAGCAGGGCCAACGCATACTTTCGATAGTAGACGTTGATGTGTTTTCCGAATATCAAATGAATTCCCCCTTCTCTCTTACCCCCTGCCGGAAGGAATCCGGCAGGGGCGGACAAATTTCTCTAATTGTAGCACAAACATTCGTTTTGTGCAAGAAAAAAGTTGCAAATAAAAGGAATATGTTTGCAAAATTGTATAATCTTTATGGAAAAAGAAAGTCTGCCGGACCACTTGACAAGTATTACTTGCTGTGATATTATTTAGTTCAAATCTGAAATATCTAAATTTGAAGAAAGAAGGCGCAGAATGCTTTTTTGTTATGAGCTGACCCGAAAAATACTGACCGGCTACGATCAGGTCTGTGCGACCTTTTGCCGGGAGCAGGAGATTGCCCGAACATCTTTTGATATCCTGCTGTTCCTGGCCAACAATCCGGCCTATAATACGGCCCGGGACATTGTGCAGGTGCGGCACCTGAAAGCCAACCTGGTTTCCATTCACCTGGACCGCCTGGAGGAGGAGGGGTACCTGGTGAGAACTGCCGTGGCAGGGGACCGGCGAAAGCGGGCGCTGCGCCTGACGGAAAAAGCGGACCCCATTGTGACGGCAGGCAAAGCCCTTCAGCAGAGCTTTTTTTCAAAGCTGGAGGAAAACATTGATGCCGACTCTATGGCCGTATTTCTGCGAACCCTGGAGATCATGAATCAAAATATGGACAGACTATTGGAGGAAAAGAACTAACATGCAGATATGGATCACCATTCTTGTCACATTTTTTGCAGGCATGGGCGCCGGCCTGGGTACAGGCTTTGCGGGCATGAGCGCCGCTGCCGTCATCAGCCCTATGCTCATCACCTTCCTGCACATGGACCCCTATATGGCCGTGGGCATTGCCCTGTCTTCGGACGTGCTGGCCAGTGCGGTTTCCGCCTATACCTACGGGAAAAATAAAAATCTGGACATTCGCAATGGACTGATCATGATGTTCAGCGTCCTTGCCGTTACGGTCATCGGCAGCTACATTGCCAGCCTGGTGCCCTCCCGGACCATGGGGAATTTCTCAGTGTTTATGACCTTCCTGCTGGGTGTGAAGTTTATTGTTCGGCCTGTTATGACCACCAAAGAGGCCATGCAGGGGGTATCCGCGAAAAAACGGGCCATCCAGTCCCTGGTCTGCGGCTGCCTCATCGGCTTCATCTGCGGCTTTGTGGGCGCAGGCGGTGGAATGATGATGCTGCTGATCCTGACCAGCGTCCTGGGCTATGAGCTGAAAACCGCCGTTGGTACCAGCGTGTTCATTATGACCTTTACGGCCCTCACCGGTGCCGTCTCCCATTTCACCATCGGCGGTGCACCGGACTGGACGGTATTCATTCTCTGCGTGGTGTTCACCTTCTTGTGGGCCCGGATCGCCGCTGTTATTGCCAACAAGGCCACTCCGAAGACCCTGAATCGTGCCACCGGCGTGATTCTGATGGTCCTGGGCATTGTTGTGCTGGGCTTTGGGGCGCTGACCTAAGAAAATACTGCACGACATAAACTGAACGACATAAACTGAAACGGCGCACTGTTTTAGGCAGTGCGCCGTTTTGCTGCGGTATTATGGATTGGATTGCTGTTTTGGCTTCCTGATACAGGTCAGCACACAGCCGAAGTGCTTCTGCTCTTTTAGGTATGCGCTGAGGCTCGTTCCGTAGAAGTCCAGCCCCTTGGAGTCTGTATAGGTATTGTAGCCCCAGAATCCTTCTGTATTCGCAGTGACGCAGACGAAGTGGGCACCCACGCGAAGGCCCTTGCGCCAATAGTAGAAGAGTATGCCCACATCTGAGTGACGGCACATCCGGTCAAAGCGGTCCAGGTCTGAGCACAGCGTCACATGGTAGCCCCATTTTTTCAGCAGCATGGCAGGCCCCAGCACGTTGGTGCCCAAATTGCCGTGAATGAGGGGCAGCTGATGCTCCAGTGCGTCAATGATTGTCTCGGGCAGGGGAGACTCGCCCAGCTGAATCAGGGCGTTGTATACGGCAATCCATCCGCAGCCTACCTTGGCAGAGGACCGCAGTCCATAGCGCCAGCGGTCCTTGGGAATTTTTGTCTGATTACAGATGAAGGTCTCCATGGTCGTCCTCCCGAGGCTATCCAAAAGAAACCGGAATGGGCGGTTATGACTTTGCCGGGGCAGCTCTGCCGCATATCTTTTGAAAGCCATTCCGTTTCTGATAATTTGTTTTTATGTAAATCAATTATAACATAAAAAAACAAAAATGCAATGAAAAATTCCCGCAAGCCGAAAAGCTTGCGGGAATCTCACGTGTAGGGAAACTTACTTGGCAGCGCCAGCGATCTGAGCGGCGACTTCTGCAGCGAAGTCGTCAGCCTTCTTCTCAATGCCCTCGCCCTTGACGTAGTGGATTGCGTCAACGAAGGTCACCTTGCCGCCCAGCTTCTTGGCAGCATCGGCAATATAGCCTTCCACGCTGCCCTGGAACAGATCGGAGCGGACGAACTCCTGCTGCAGCAGGCAGTTGTCCTTGAAGAATGCGTTCAGCTTACCGGCGGCGATCTTCTCCTTGACCTGAGCGGGCTTGGAGGCCATCTTGGGATCGTTGTCCATCAGCGCAACCTGAACCTGCATCTCGTGGTCAACATCAGCCTGGGGAACCAGGGACTTGTCCCAGTACTTGGGGTTCATAGCGGCAATCTGCATGGCAACGTTCTTGCCGATCTCGGTAGCATCGATGTTGCCCTCAACAGCCAGGTTCACCAGAACGCCGTGGGTGCCGCCTGCGTGAACGTAGGCAACGGAGGTGTTCTCGGGGAAGCGGGCGAAGCGGCGGATCTGCATGTTCTCGCCGATGGACATGACCTTCTCCTGCATGATCTCGGTAACGGTCAGGTTGGAGTCGGGATAGGTGCAAGCCTTCAGAGCTTCCACATCAGCGGGGTTCTGCTTGGCGACGACCACGGCCAGGTTCTTCACCAGGTCCATGAAAGCGTCGGTCTTGGCGGCGAAGTCGGTCTCGGAGTTCACTTCGATCACAACGCCCACGCCGTCCACAACGGTAGCAAAGGCAACGCCCTCAGCGGCAATGCGGTCAGCCTTCTTGGCAGCCTTGGCCAGGCCCTTCTCACGCAGCCAGTCAACGGCCTTGTCCATATCGCCATCGGTAGCCTGGAGAGCCTTCTTGCAGTCCATCATGCCGACGTTGGTCATTTCGCGCAGTTTCTTAACGTCCTGAGCAGTAAAAGCCATTTTGGTATCCTCCTATAAAATCTATATGGGATTATTCAGCGGCGGGAGCTTCGGCAGCGGGAGCACCCTCTTCCACGGCGGTGTCTTCACCCTGACGACCCTCGATGGCAGCGTTGGCCATGGCAGCGGCGATCAGACGGATGGCGCGGATGGCGTCATCATTGCCGGGGATCACGTAGTCGATCTCATCGGGATCGCAGTTGGTGTCCACGATGGCGACGATGGGGATGTTCAGCTTGCGGGCCTCAGCGATGGCGTTACGCTCCTTGCGGGGGTCGACGATGAACAGAGCAGCGGGCAGCTTCTTCATTTCCTTAACGCCGCCCAGGTACTTCTCCAGCTTCTCGATCTCAGCCTGGTGCTTGATGACTTCCTTCTTGGGCAGCATAGCGAAGGTGCCGTCCTCTTCCATCTTTCTCAGCTGAGCCAGACGGTCGATGCGGGTACGCATGGTGCGGAAGTTGGTCAGCATACCGCCAAGCCAACGGGCGTTGACGTAGTAACCGCCGCAGCGGGCAGCCTCTTCCTTGATAGCGTCCTGAGCCTGCTTCTTGGTGCCCACGAACAGAATGTTGCCGCCGTTGGCAGAGGTGTCACGAACGAAGTTGTATGCCTCTTCCAGCTTCTTAACGGTCTTCTGCAGGTCAATGATATAGATACCATTGCGCTCGGTGTAGATGTAGGGGGCCATTTTGGGGTTCCAACGACGGGTCTGGTGACCGAAGTGAACGCCTGCCTCCAGCAGTTGCTTCATAGATACGACAGCCATTTTTACAGTTCTCCTTTTGTTTTTCCTCCACCCCGATCATCCCGGAATCCCCGCCGCAAGTGCGGCACATGGGGCTCCCGATCCCCGGGTGTGTGGTTTTGATAAGCTATGGGCGCAAACCCACGCCGGAATATTATATAGGAAAGAAGCGGAATTTGCAAGCACTTTTTTCGGAAAAATGAAGAAATTTTCGCTTCTTTACAGCAGGAATTTCCCTTTCGGCCGGGGAACACGGCAGTCGCAGGGCTTGATGTCCACAAGAATAATGTCCGGGCCAACTTTTTTGACGCAGCTCCAGGGAATCACATAGTCGTCCTTCCGCCCGGCAACGCCCAGCAGCTTGCAGGGGCCGGGAACCACAATGGCGGCAATGATCCCCTCGGGCACCTCTGCTACAATATCTGAGAGAAATCCAAGCCGTTCTCCATTGGCAATGCAGATAACCTCCTTGCATTGCAGCTGCGTGAATTTGACGCCCATGGCCATTCCCCCTTTTGAAAAGCCTATGCGCCGCTGCCGGAACTATGATACGCTGACACTTTTTCGCATGGCGGCAATGGCCCCTTTTTCCAGCCGGGAGACCTGAGCTTGGGAGATGCCCAGTCTGGAGGCCACCTCCATCTGGGTTTTTCCACTGTAAAACCGCAGAGAGAGAATCTCCTTTTCCCGGGGGTTCAGGGTCCGGAAGGCATTTGCCAAGGTGATGTGTTCCATCCAGTTGGGCTCAATGTTTTTGGTGTCCTGCACCTGGTCCATGACGGTCAGTGGATCCCCGCCGTCGGAATAGACGCTGTCATAGAGGCTTACCGGGGCGCACACCGCATCCAGCGCCTGGCTGACCTCTTCCCGGGGAAGCTCCAGGGCTTTGGCGATTTCCTCCAGGGTGGGCTCCCGGCCCAGAGAAGCTGTAAGGGCTTCCTTGCATTGCAGAACTTTGTAGGCAACGTCCCGAATGGACCGGGAGACCCGGATTACGCTGTTGTCCCGGAGATAGCGCCGCACCTCACCGGCGATCATCGGGACGCCGTAAGTGCTGAAGCGAACGCATTTTTCCGAGTCGAAATTGGCGATGGCCTTCATCAGGCCAATACAGCCCACCTGAAACAGATCGTCCGGGCTTTCTCCACGTTTGTCGAAGCGCTGGATTACGGAGAGCACCAGCCGAAGATTGCCCTCGATGAGCATTTGTCGGGCCCCTTCGTCCCCCTGCCGGGATCTGCGCAGGAGAGAATCGGTTTCCTCCTGGCTCAGAACGCGCAGCTGGGAGGTGCTGACGCCGCAGATATCTACCTTTCCCTGCATGAATAGCCTCCTGAAGGTATAGAATGCTCTTCTAGTATCTCCCGGGGGCAGGAAAAGCATACGGAGAAAAATTTGGTGGAATTCACGAAATTTTTTTGGCAGTGGGGGAAACAGGACGGACGGTGCCAAAAAGACAAGGCGGAAATCCAATCTTTTCAGGTTCAATGGGACTGGTTGCGCTTTCTGCCTGCCACGGGCAGAAAAGTGCGGCGTGTTTTTAAGCGGTGGATTCGTGAACGCATCCAGCGCATTTTTTTCACAGCCCGGAAAAGATGGAACCTGAAAAAATCCATGTGGAAAACTCACAGTTTTCCACATTCTCCACAGACTTTTCCACAGCCGGTTATCCACAATTCCACAGCCTTGTGGAAAAAGAATCGATGTTGACATAAAATATTTACAATTTGATACGGAATCCTTTACTTTTCCTGAAAATGGGCAATTTGCCCCTGTCACCCGGTTTGTGGAAAATTACCCTCTTGACAAGAAAAGTGGATGCTCGTCAGCGGCAGGCAAGGACGGATAAAAAGCCCCCGCAGATTTTCAGGCGAAAAATGCAGACATAACGGGGAAAATGCGGATTATGATATTGCATGTGACGAGTGTGATTATTTTTTGATCTGCTTCCCAGAATGGGAGGAGGAATTCGCAAAGACGGAAGAAAGGTATTTTGGCATGTCCGAAACAATGCGTCAGGAGCCCATTTTTTCCTTGAAGAAAAATTTTCAAAAAAGGGTTGATTTTACGTGAATTTTCCGTTATAATACAGCACTGTATGAAATACCGTTGTGAGGAGGTGTAATCAATGCCCAACATCAAGTCCTCTAAGAAGGATGTCATTTCTTCCAAGATTGCTTACGAGAAGAATAAGGCCGACAAGTCCGAGCTGAAGACCAACCTGAAGAAGTTTGAGGCTGCTGTGGAAGGCGGTGACAAGACCGCTGCTCAGAGCGCCTACACTGTCGCTGTGCGGTCCGTGGACAAGGCTGTGACCAAGGGTCTTCTGCACAAGAACAACGCTGCCCGGAAGAAGAGCAGCATGACCCTGAAGCTGAACAAGCTGGCCTGAGTTCTCTGAAAATATCTCCTTCCGAGCGTTGCTTGGAGGGAGTTTTTTCATTTTATATGGTACATGCGGGCATAAACAATGCGGAGGTGACCTATGGCCAGACTATCCGATCCAGTGACAAGCCTGAAGGGCGTGGGCCCGGCCCGGGCAAAGCAGCTGGAAAACCTGAATATCGTTACCCTGGGGGATTTGATCTGCCATTTTCCCAGAGGCTATGAGGACCGGACGAAGCTGGTGCCCGTCGCCCAACTCCAGGCGGATGTGCCAGCCTGCTTCCGGGCCGTGGTCATGACCACACCCAGAACGGCCCATATCCGAAAGGGGATGGACCTGACCAAGGTGTCTGTGGCGGACTACTCCGGGCGCATCAATCTGACCTTTTTCAATTCCAAATTCGCAGCAGAGACATTGCAGTATGGCGCTGAATACATCTTTTACGGTATGGTCTCCGGAGACTACGGCGGCTACGGCATAACAAACCCTGTGTTTGAGACGCCGGATTCCCGCCCGGTTGCCACCCGGCGGATCATGCCCATCTATCCGCTGACGGCGGGGCTCAACAATGGCACATTGACCAAGCTTATTGCTCAGGCCCTTGCGGTGTGCGATCCCCCGGAGGAGATTCTGCCGGAGGAGATTCGGCGGGAGTTCGATGTGCTTCCGGCGGCCCAGGCCTATACGGTGATTCACGATCCGCAGACCATGGAACAGGCCCAAGCGGCCAAGAAAAGGCTGATTTTTGAGGAGTTCTTTGTGTTCTCGGCGGGACTGTCCCTGATGCGGGCCGCTCGGGCGGAAAAGAAGGTGGCACCCTATGAAAACATCGACCTGTCGCCCTTTTATGCCCGGCTGCCCTTTTCCCTGACGGGGGCGCAGAAGCGGGCTGTTGAGGAAATACTGGGGGATTTTCAAAAGGGCGCGCCCATGAACCGGCTGGTCCAGGGCGATGTGGGCAGCGGCAAGACCATGGTGGCCGCTGCGGCGGCGTACTGTGCCCACTTGAACGGTTTCCAGACGGCCCTTATGGCCCCTACGGAAATTCTGGCAGAGCAGCACTACGAATCCCTGGGCAAGCTCTTTGCTCCGCTGGGGGTGCACACGGTGCTGCTCACCGGTTCCCAGTCCCAGAAGGAAAAGCGGGTGGCCCGGGAAGCGCTGGCCTCGGGAGAGGCCCACATTGCGGTGGGAACCCACGCCTTGATCTCCGAGAGCACCGTGTTTGCCAACCTGGGGCTGGTCATCACGGATGAGCAGCACCGCTTCGGTGTGGACCAGCGCAGCCGCCTGAGTGCAAAGGGCCGGGACCCTCATATTCTGGTCATGTCCGCCACACCCATTCCCAGGACGCTGGCCCTGTTGATGTATGGGGACCTGGATGTGTCCGTGCTGGACGAACTGCCCCCCGGGCGGCAGAAGGTGGATACCTTCCTGGTAGGGGAGAGCTACCGTGCCCGGATCAATGCCTTCATCCGCAGGCAGGTGACGGAAGGGCACCAGTGCTTTGTGGTGTGCCCTGCGGTGGAGGAGAATCAGGAGCTGGATGTGAAGTCCGCCGCCGCCTGGGCGGAGACCCTGCAGAAAACCGTTTTCCCGGACCTGCGGGTGCGCCTGCTCCATGGCCAGATGAAGAGCGCAGAGAAGGAGGAGGCTATGGCTTCCTTTGCCCGGGGCGAGGCGGACGTGCTGGTGGCCACCACGGTGATCGAAGTGGGCGTGGATGTGCCCAATGCAACCTTGATGGTGATCGAGGATGCGGACCGGTTCGGCCTGAGCCAGCTCCACCAGCTCCGGGGCCGTGTAGGCCGTGGAAGCGCCAAAAGCTACTGCATCCTCACCACCCACAACCGGAACGAGGACACAGTCCGCCGCCTGAAAGCCCTGTGCGCCACCAACGACGGCTTCAAAATTGCCGAGGAGGATCTGAAGCTCCGGGGCCCCGGGGATTTCTTCGGCTCCCGGCAGTCCGGCCTTCCCGCCTTCCGGGTGGCGGACCTTTCTCTGAATATGACCACATTGCGGGATGCCCAGCAGGCCTCAAAGGAGTGGATCGAACGCTTCGGCCAGTCCGATAGCAAAGAGGCACAGGCCTTGCGCAAGCGTGTGTCGGCCCTGTTTGCCAGGACCGAAGGAACAATGAACTAGGAGGTTCCTATGAAAAAATACATTTTTAGAATGTTTATTTGCCTGCTGGCGATTTCTGCGCTGTTCGCCGTGAACGCGGCAGCGGAGGAAACCAATGCCTGCGGCGATGCTTTGACCTGGGCCTATGCCGACGGTACCCTGACCATTAGCGGCAACGGCCCCATGTATGACTATGAAGAGGGCGCAGCCCCCTGGGCAGCTTATAAAGACCAGATCACCAAGGTGGTCTTCTCCGGAAATGTGACTACCGTGGGCAGCTACGCCTTCAAGGACTGCGATGCCATTACGGATGTGGACTTCGGCTCCGCCATGCATACTTTGGGGGCCAACAGTTTCGCCCAGTGCGATGGCCTCACCAGCATTTCCCTGCCCGCTACCTTCCGGATTTTCGGGGAACAGAGCCTTTATAGCTGCAAAAATCTGAAAGCCATCCACTGCTATGGTCCTTTCCCGTCTTTCAAGCTCAACTGCCTGTGGGACAGCTATGTGACCATTTATTATCCGGCCTCCAGCCCTTGGTCCGTGGACCTGATTGCCCAGCTGGAGGAGGCCTTCCACGGCCGGATCGAATTCCTGGATTCCGACGGAAACGATCACTATACTCCTGAGGAGACCACGGAAGCCACCACCCAGCCGACGACGGAGGCGACAACTGCCCCGACGACGGCTCCCACTACGGCGCCGACGACCGCACCGACGACGGCTCCCACCACTGCGCCGACCACGGAGGCTGCTACAGCCCCTACGGAGCAGACCACATTCCCCTATACCTTCCCCACGGACCCCACGGAGCCTGAGAAGCACTCCGGCTCCGGTGTCGGCCTGGCACTCATTGGCTTTACATTGTCGCTGGTGGGTCTGGGGATCCTGATCTTCCGACCAAAGAAGAAAAAGGGAAGATACAGCCGGTAAACGGGCAGGCAGGCCCCCGGCGTTCCTATGAATGGGGAAACGCGGAAACCACTTCACAGAAAATTAAAACTTCCGGGATTATCACTCATTTTTGGGGACACCCGGAAGTTTTTTTGTTCGGAACGGAAAAAATAAAAAAAGAGTTGTAAGTTTTCCGTTTCTGATGTAAAATAATACAACTGGTATCATGCCATTTTAAAAGACCTATCCCGTGTAAAGTTATAGATATTGGAGGTACTACTTATGGAAAAACCCATTGTACTTGTCATTATGGACGGCGTCGGCAAGGGCGACGGCGGCAGCGGCGATGCTGTGAAGAACGCCAATACCCCTACTCTGGACCATTTGCTCGCTACCTGCCCCCATACGTATCTGAAGGCCCACGGCACTGCCGTTGGTCTGCCCACCGATGACGATATGGGCAACAGTGAGGTTGGCCACAATGCCCTGGGCTGCGGCCAGATCTATTCTCAGGGTGCCAAGCTTGTCAGCGAGTCCATTGAGTCCGGCGCGCTGTATGAGTCCGCAACTTGGAAAAAGCTGCTGGCCAATGCCGTTTCCGGCCATGCCCTGCATTTCCTGGGCCTGCTGTCCGACGGCAACGTCCATTCCAACATCTCCCACCTGATCGCCATGCTGCGTCAGGCCCACAAGGAGGGCGCCAAGAAGGTCTACTGCCACATCCTGCTGGACGGCCGTGACGTGCCTGCTACCTCTGCTCTGGAGTATGTGTCCCAGCTGGAGGCTGTGCTTGCCGAGCTGAATACCCCCGGCCACGACTACGCCATCGCCTCCGGCGGCGGCCGTATGAAGATCACCATGGACCGCTACGAAGCCAACTGGCCCATGGTGGAGGCCGGCTGGAGGACCCATGTTCAGGGTCAGGGCCGTCAGTTTGCCTCTGCCAAGGAGGCAATCGAAACCTACCGCGCCGAGGAGAACTGCATCGACCAGGACCTGCCCGCCTTTGTGGTGGCCCGGAACGGCCAGCCCGTGGCCAAAATTGCCAACGGCGACAGCGTGATCCTCTTCAACTTCCGTGGCGACCGCGCCCAGGAGATCTCTCTGGCCTTTGACCGGAAGGACTTTGACAAGTTCGACCGGGGCGATTACACCGGCGTCCTCTTTGCCGGTATGCTGCAGTACGACGGAGACCTGAAGATCCCCACCGACTATCTGGTCCAGCCCCCTGTCATCAAGAACACCCTGACCGAGGTCCTCTGCGCCGCCGGTATTCATGAGTATGCCCTGTCCGAGACCCAGAAGTTTGGCCATGTGACCTATTTCTGGAACGGCAACCGTTCCGGTAAGGTGGACGAGAATCTGGAGGTCTACGAGGAGGTCCCCTCCGATGTGATTCCCTTTGAGCAGGCCCCTGCCATGAAGTCTAAGGAGATCACCGAGAAGATGGTGGAGAACATGGCTTCCCACAAGTTCCAGTTCCTGCGCTGCAACTTCCCCAATGGCGATATGGTGGGCCACACCGGCGTATATGACGCCGTTGTCTATGCCATGGAGTGCGTGGACAAGAGCGTCAAGGCCATCATCGATGCCGCCGACAAGTACGGCTATACGGTCCTTGTCACTGCCGACCATGGCAACGCCGATCAGATGACCGAGACCAAGAAGGGCAAGACCTCTGTCCGGACTGCCCATTCTCTGAATCCCGTGCCCTTTATCATCTATGACAAGGACCATGAGTGGCACATCAAGGACGGCCACTTTGGCTTGGCCAACGTAGCGCCCACCGTCGTGAAGATGATGGGCCTCACCGCTCCCGACTGCTGGGAAGAGAGCATGGTGTAATGAAACGGGAGGCTCCGGGCAGACCGGCTGATGTGTCCGGAGTTTCCCGAATTCTGAATAAGGAGGATTTCCTATGATCCGTCATGAAAATGCAAACGGCACCGTCAATGTTTCCACCGGTGTTTACACCGGCATTGTCGGCACGGCCGCGTCCAATTGCTTCGGCGTGAAGGGCATGGCTGCCCGCAGCATGAAGGATGATGTCTATCATCTGCTGCGCAAGGAATCTGTGGATAAGGGCGTTCGCGTGACCTTTAACGACGATGATTCCATTTCCATTGATCTGCACATCATTGTGGACAACGGCGTCAATCTGTCCGCCGTTGGCACCTCGATCATTTCCGAGGTCCGCTATGTGGTTACCAAGTGTACCGGGACGAAGGTCCGTGCGGTGAATGTCTATATCGATTCCATGATGATTGGATAAATTTCGGAGGTGTCAACAATTGCAGACCATTTCTGGGGCTGAACTGAAGCGAATGATCCTCAGCGCAGCCGCCTCGATCGAGATCCACAAGCAGGATCTGAATGAATTGAACGTTTTCCCCGTGCCTGATGGCGACACCGGCACGAATATGTCCATGACCATCCACGCCGCAGCCAACGATCTGCGGGGCGTGGACGGCTCCGAGCTGTACGCCGTGGCCAAGACCGCCGCTTCCGCCACATTGCGGGGCGCCCGGGGCAACTCCGGCGTGATCCTGTCTCTGCTCTTCAAGGGCCTGAAGCGGGCGCTGAAGGGCCATGACAGCTGCGATGGTATCCTGTGGGCTCAGGCCCTGCAGGAAGGCGTGGACGCTGCCTATAAGGCTGTTATGAAGCCCGCCGAGGGCACCATCCTCACCGTCTCCCGGCTGGCTGCCGCCAAGGCTGCTGCCGCCGCCCAGGAGAAGAACGATGTGGAGTTTGTCCAGATGGCTGCCTTGGAAGAGGCAAAGATCGCCCTGGCCGATACCGTGAACCAGAACCCTGTGCTGAAAAAGGCGGGAGTTGTGGATGCCGGCGGCAAGGGCTGGACGCTGGCACTGGAAGCCATGCTGCTGGCCCTGCAGGGCCAGGATGTGGTCGTCCCTGAGGACGGGGCCGAGAATGGCGCAACCAAGGAAGCTGCCAACTTCTCCGACTTCAATACCGAGGACATCACCTTTACCTATTGCACCGAGTTCATCATTGGCCGGGAGAATAAGAATGACCCCGAAAAGCTTCGCGCCTTCCTGAACAGCCTGGGCGACAGCCTGGTGCTGGTAGACGACGACGAGATCATCAAGGTCCATGTGCATACCAACGACCCCGGCAAGGCTCTGCACGAGGCCATTGAGTACGGCCATTTCATCACCGTCAAGGTGGAGAATATGCGCCTGCAGCACACGGAGAAGGTTTTGCACGAGCAGGACAAGGCTCCCAAGATCGCCGAACCTGAAAAGCCCATTGGTGTGGTTTCCGTCTGCGCCGGAGAAGGCCTTGCGGATGTATTTATGAATCTGGGCGTGGACAAGATCATTTCCGGCGGCCAGACCATGAACCCCAGCACCCAGGATATCCTGGAGGCTGTAAACAAGGTCCCTGCCGAGACTGTTTTTGTGCTGCCCAACAACAAGAACATTATTATGGCGGCGGAGCAGGTGAACGGCCTGACCCCCAAAACGGTTGTGGTCATCCCCAGCAAGACTGTGCCCCAGGGCGTCACCGCCATGCTGAACTTCAACCCCGAAGGCACTGTGGAGGAGAACACCCAGACCATGACCGAGGTGCTGCCCACAGTGGAGACCATGCAGATCACCTATGCAGCCCGGAACTCCGATTTCGACGGCTACGACATCCACGAGGGTGACTATCTGGCCATGGCCGGCGGCTCTCTCTTCGGCACCAGCAAGGATATCACCGTGCTGCTGAAGGGCCTGGCTGAGCGGGTCCGGGATGAGGAGCGGGAGTTTGTCACCATCTACTATGGTGCAGACACCAAGGAAAAGCACGCCCAGAAGGCTGCGGATCTGTTCGCGGACATCTGCCCCAAGGCGGAAGTGAACCTCATCAACGGCGGCCAGCCCGTGTACTACTATATGATCTCTGCGGAATAAGCAGCTGAATTGCGAACCGGCGCATTCCGCCGGTTCGCAATTCCCATTCACTGCCCCTCTTAGGGAGCAAGCCGAGAAAGGAGCATCCCCCATGAAGCAGCTGCCCCAGGGCGGTATTATCGGAAAAACCGCAGCGGCGGCAAAAACCATAGCCGCACTGAATATTCCCTTCCGGGCGGCCTACGGGGCTTACTTTTTGATTCTGTCTGCGTTCCCGGCGCTGCTGCTGATTCTGAACTCCCTGCGCTTTACCCAGCTTTCCGTGGCGGACCTGACGGGGGTCCTGGAGAATATTCTGCCGGAAGCCCTGATGGACAGCGTGCAGGAGCTGATTCTCAGCACCTATCGCAATGCCTCCTCTGCCGTGGCGGGGGTATCGGTGCTGACGCTGCTGTGGTCCTCCAGCAAGGGTATCTATGGCCTGCTCAAGGGCCTCAATGCGGTTTATGGCGTGGAGGAGGACCGGGGCTATGTCTATACCCGGGGCATCAGCGTTGTGTATGCGCTGCTGTTCCTGGTTGTGGTGGTGCTCACATTGGTGCTCCATGTGTTCGGGAATACCCTGATGGAGCTGCTGCGCGGGATCCAGAACCCGGTGGTGATGACTCTGGTGGATTTGATCGATCTGCGGGGAATTTTGCTTCTGGCCATTCAGGTTTTGCTGTTCACCGCCATCTATATGGTACTGCCCAATAAGCGCAATGACTTCTGGGAGAGCCTGCCTGGGGCGATTTTCTCCGCCGTAGGCTGGACGGTATATTCCTGGGCATTTTCCCTGTATGTGACCCACTTTTCCAAAATCTCCAATATCTACGGCAGTGTGTATTCCATAGCCGTGAGCATGCTGTGGCTGTATTGCTGCGTCAGCATCCTGTTCTACGGGGCTGCGCTGAATAAGCTTCTGTCGCAGTGTCGGGAGAAAAAGGCAGCATAAGCGAGGGAAGTACCCGGATTGATGCCGTATTTCCAAAAATTTTTGGCTTTCTTTACGGGCTGTTCACAGTTTGCTGATATTTTGGTAAGAAAGGATAAAAAATACGCGGTCTCTGTTCCGTGTCCGCCCGCGCGGCGGGCAGGGAAGAGGCATCGCGGGAAAGGGGTGGCAAGCCGTGTTCGGCTATATAACCGCCAATTTAACAGAGCTTTCCCAGCCGGAGAAGGACCGCTACGGAGAGGTCTACTGCGGCATCTGCCGGGCTATGGGGAAGGAAGCCTCCCAGCTCAGCCGCTTAGGGCTGCGCTACGACATGGCCTTTCTGGCCCTGACGCTCCTGAGCCTGTATGAGCCGGAGGAAGAAAAAAGGACAGCCCGCTGCCTGACCCATCCCCTCCACGCCCGGCCCTATACCCGCAGCGAGATCATCACCTATACGGCGGATATGAACATCGCTCTGGCATACTACAAGTGTCTGGATGATTGGAACGATGACAAAAAGCACTCTGCCAAGCTCCTGGCCAATGCTATGGAGCCCTATGCAGAGCGGATTGCTGAGAAGTACCCCCGGCAGTGCGGCACATTGCAGCGCTGCCTGACAGAGCTGAACCGGCTGGAAGCGGAGAAGTTCCAAAATCCGGATATTCCCGCCGGATTGTTTGGGGAGCTCATGGGGGAGCTCTTTGTCTGGCGGGAGGATACCTGGGCGGAGACCCTGCGGGAGATGGGCGCAGCTTTGGGCCGGTTTATCTATCTCATGGATGCGGTGCTGGATGCGCCGGAGGACCGGAAAAAGGGCAGCTACAATCCCACATTGCTTTTGGAGGAACAGCCGGACTGGGAGCAGGTCTTCTCCCTGACCATGGCCCGATGCACGGCCTATTTTGAAAAATTACCCCTGGTGCAGGACAAGGCGCTGCTGGATAACATTCTTTATAGCGGCGTGTGGGTCCGGTATCGTCAAAAAAACAGGAAAGAGGGCGCAAGTGCAGATGGATCCCTATAAGGTGCTCGGTTTGGAGCCGGGGGCTTCCGATGAGGAAGTGAAGCAGGCGTACCGCCGCCTGGCGAAAAAATACCATCCGGACCTGAATCCCGGCGATGCCGAGGCGGCCCGGAAGATGCAGGAGGTCAACGAGGCCTACGACCGGATCAAAAATCCGGAGAAGTATTCCGGCCCCACCTATCAGAACCAGCGCAGCGGCCAGCAGGGGGGCTATGACCCCTTCGGCGGCTACAATCCCTTCGGCGGCTACAATCCCTTTGGCGGAGGCTGGTACTATGAGACCCGGCAGACGCGGCCGGAGGGGGACGACTACCAGCGCTCCGCAAGCCAGTATATCCGCTATGGCCGTTATCAAGAGGCCATCAATGCTCTGAACAATAGCACCAACCGGGATGCCCGGTGGTACTATCTCAGCGCTCTGGCCAATCAGGGTGTGGGCAATCAGGTGACGGCCCTGGAGCATATCCGAAGGGCGGTTTCCATGGAGCCGGACAACCAAGAGTACCTGTCCGCCCTGGAGCAGATCGAGCATGGAGATCAGGCCTATCGCCGGTCCGCCGGAAATTTCCGGGGCTTCACCATGGGCGGCAGCCCCTGCGCCAGCCTGTGTATGTGCTATCTGGCCCAGCTGCTGTGCTGCCGGGGGCAGTTCTTCTGCTGCTGAGCTTTCGCGTTCCATTGTATACTGCTGCGATAAGAATAAACTGACCGGGCGGCTGTCGAGCCGCCCGGTTTATCTGTTTTATGGGGATTGCGTCAATTGGTTGCCTCCAGGGTAGAGACAAAGTCGCCGGGGGCCACGGGGGTTCCATTGAAGGTGATGTTGTCGCAGTCATCGGAGACATCATAGATGAAGCCGTACATTTTGGTGCCGAGGTCGTGGAAGTTGTTGCTGTTCATGTTCACTTCGCGGCTGGAGAGAAGCCGAATGCCGCCCATGGAGCATTCGTAGATTTCGTTGTCGGTGATTTGCATATTTCGGCAGGAATCAGCCTGTACACCGATGGTGCCGCAGCCGAAGAGGCCGGTGCCGGAGACAGTGACGTTGCCGCAATAGTAGAATTCAAGAACGCCGCCTAAGCACGTGCCCGGCTCTTTGGTGTGCCCCAGGGTCAGATCCTTTACGGTGACATTGGTGCAGCTTTGGAAGGAGAGCACCTGTGCGTATCTGGGTACGGCAGAAATCAGGTTTGCGCCTTTGCCGTCCTTGCCCCGGATGGTCAGATTGTCCACGTTTATAATGTCTAGCTGAGGACCGTCATAGGGGTCATACCAGCTGTAATAGTCGCTTGCACCGTTTTCACCATAGTGAGAGGCTGTGCTCAGGTCCAGTTCCTGCGCATCGATGACAATGTCCTTGTTGGGGCCAATGGCAGCTAAGAATTCGTCCACAGTGGTGACGACGACGGTCTCCTGGGGGACGTTGGGCTCCTCCACAGCGTTACTCAGCGCTCCGAAGAGCTCCTCCATGGCTTCCCCATCCAGTTCGGCACCTGTCTCGTCTGTTATCACGCAGCCTGCATCTGTGCGCATCCAGTCCCAGGCGCGGTTATCAGAGCCCTGGCAGTTCTCAAGGGTCAGCGTTGCGAATTCCTGATTTTGGCTGGAATGCAGGGAAATCGCCACATCCGTCAGAGTGTTATTCTGGAAGGTGCAGCCGCTGAAGCGGGCATCCTGATATATGGACAGCAGATCATAGGCGTTGATACCTGTGAACTTGGTGTCTTCAACGACGAGATTTTCGCCGCCATAGGCACTAATGGCAGAGGAGGCCTCTGCGTAGGAATGTCCTAAATCCCGGACGGTGCAGCCCGTGACCTTGCAATCCTTCACATAGCTCAGATTGATGCCGCTGCCGGAGCAGCTATAGATATCGCATGTGCGAATATTCAGCCCTTGGCACTGGCCGGCGTTGACACCGATGAAGCCGCAGCCGAAGATCCCCAGATCCTCCAGCAGCACATTTTGGCAGTCGCCCAGGTCAATGACGTCCCCCTCACAGCCCTCGGCCTGCACGGTATGTCCGGCGGTAAAGCCCCGTAAGGTCAGGTTGCCGCAGTTTTCGAATTTCAGCACGTCGGCAAAGCGAGGATCTGTCTGAATGCGGGTGGCATCCCGCCCCGCACCCTGGATGGTCAGGTCCTGGACTCCGGAGATGACCAGCTGGAAGCCGTCTTCAACGGCTTCCCACCAGCAGTATGGATTTCCGGTATTGATGTCGTCACCAAAATCCAGCTTGAGCACACCCTCTCCCATGGTGATGGTGGCTCCCGGGGCAATGGCTGCTGCCAGCTCCTGGGCGGAATTGACGGTGACGCTGGTGGGAATGCTGGTTTCCACAACGGGCTGGGGGTCAACGGCGGGCATGGTAGCGGGGGCATTGACGTTGGACGCGCAGCCTGATAGCAGCCCGGCCGCCAGCAGTCCGGCAAACAGGGGTTTCCAATTCATGGTTCTTCCTTCTTTCATGTTTATTGCAGCAGCCCATCGGGAATATAGCAGTGGACTGCTGTGGGTTCTTTGGTAAATACGGGCAGCTCCTCCCGGCTGGACGTGCGCACACCGGCGGCACAGCCTACGAGAAGCACGCAGAGAATCGAGCCGCCGCAGATCAGCCGTTTCAGAAAAGTGTTCATTTTCAAGGGCCTCCTTTTTCATGTCAGCGGATTTTCTTTCCGAAACAAATTGTAGCACAATTGTAAAAATTTGTCATCCGACTTAATGGGATATTAAGATTCTGCACCGAAAACCTTAAAGAAAGTCTCAAAAGTTTCTCCTCCGGCGGGAAGCTGGCCCACGTCAGCGAGACTGAGGAGGGGCGTAATGGGTAGGAGTGGATAGAAATTAAGAACCGGCTCTTGTTTGAGACCATCCACAATTGTCGCGATTTGCGGAAATAACACTTTCCTTTTCCTGAAGAATCCTGTATAATGGAGAAAATATAAAACAGGAGGCATCCCCTATGAAATATGGATTTGGCGTTGACCTGGGCGGCACCACCGTCAAGATCGCATACTTTGACGAGACCGGCAAAATGCTCAGCAAGTGGGAGATTCCCACCCGCCGGGAAAACGGCGGCGAGAAGATCATCCCGGACATTGCAGACTCTGTGAACCGCTACCGGAAGGAAAACAATATTCCGGACGAAGTGCTTCTGGGCGTTGGCATCGGTGTGCCCGGGGCTGTGGTCAAGGGCGTTGTGAACCGCTGCGTGAACCTGGGCTGGGGCGTTGTGCCCATCGAAGAGGAGCTGTCCAAGGGTACGGGCCTGAGCGTCAAGGCCAGCAACGATGCCAATGTGGCGGCCCTGGGCGAATACTGGGTCGGCGGCGGCCAGGGAAGCGAGAATGTCATTTTCATCACCCTGGGAACCGGAGTCGGCGGTGGCATCATCCTGGACGGTAAGCTACTCAACGGCACCCATGGAGCCGGCGGCGAGCTGGGCCATATGGTCCTGAATCCCAAAGAAACCGCGATTTGCGGCTGCGGCAAGCGGGGCTGCGTGGAGCAGTATTGCTCCGCTACCGGTATTGTCCGCTTGGCTAACCAGCGCCTTGCCAAGGATGACATGCCTTCCTCTCTGCGGGCCCTGGAGGAAGTGACCTGCCGGGATATCTTCGATGCAGGCAAGGCAGGGGACCAGGTGGCTCTGGAGATCATGGACAGCTATTTTGATTACATGGGCCAGTTCCTGGGCTCTGTGTGCTCTGTCATTGACCCCGAGGCGGTGGTCATCGGCGGCGGCGTCAGCAAGGCGGGGTCCGTGCTGCTGGACGGAATCGAGCCCTATTTCCACAAATATGTGTTCCACGCGGCCTCCGGCGTCAAGTTTGCTCTGGCCTCTCTGGGCAATGATGCGGGTGCATACGGTGCCTTCAAGCTGGTGCTGGACGCGGCAAAGCAATAAGTTTTCTGTGAGGTAGGATGGGAAAACCGTCCTACCCCTTTGGTATGGTGATGGTCAGCACGATCTGCGCGTCCGTTTCCCGGCGCTCGGAGATGGCCTTGACGCCGGAGCGCTGGATTTTGGCAAGGGAGTCCGTCAGGGTGTTGAGAAAGCTGGCAACGTCGGTTTTCCTGGGGCGGCTGGGAGTGGCAGAGAGAAGACTGGCTACATATTTTTCCGTGGCGGCTACAGAGAGCTCCAGGCGTTGAATGGTGGCAATGGCTTCCAGCTTCTCCGCCTCGCCTGGCAGCTTCAGCAGCGCCCGGGCGTGGCGCTCCGTAAGCCCGGCCTCACGAAGGGCAGAGAGCACTGTCTCCCCATGGCGCAGCAGCCGCAGCTTGTTGGCTACGGCGCTCTGGCTTTTGCCCAGCAGCCGTGCCGTCTGCTCCTGACTCAGATTCTGGGCCCGCATCAGTGCGGCAATGCCCTGGGCCTCCTCTACAAAGTCCAGATCCTGCCGCTGTAAATTTTCAATCATGGCGGCAAGGCCGGATTCTTTGTCATCCATCTGCATGACAAGGCAGGGAACCTCGCCCAGCCCTGCCAGCTGGGCGGCCCGCAGGCGGCGCTCTCCGGCGATGAGCTCATAGCCTCCCTGGACGCGCCGCACGCTCAGCGGCTGCAGGACTCCGTGCTGCCGTATGGAATCGGCCAGCTCAGACAGGGCATCCTGGGAAAAGATCCGCCTGGGCTGGGACGGATTGGGCCGGATAGACTTGACGCTTAGAAAAATCACCCTCCCGGTCTCCATATAGGTTTTCAGCTTCTGGCACTGCATTGCCCTTCCTCCCCCGGTACAAGATAGAACCATTCTAACCTGCCGGAAAGCGGAAAGATAGGGAAACGGAGACACTTCCATTTTTTTACAAATTATAAAAATATATCTTTACTTTTGTATCGATATGGTGTATAGTGAGTGGCGAACAGAGTAGAGAATCCCGCGTGAAGTGCTGTCAAGATGGGGAGTTGTGTGATGGACGAAGGGCATCCAAGCCCGCGATGGGATTTTCGCACCCGCTGCGCCATAAAAGTGAGGGAATCCTCCTTTATGTAGCAACGATACTCGGTTGAGCGGCGAAGGGCGAAAGCCCTCTCTTCCTCACGGGTAACTCGGCAAATATGGTTTTCAACTCCCCGGCGGCATTGTGTCCGTTGGGGCTTTTTCTTTGCCGAACCGTTGGGCTGTATCCCGGCCGCTCCTACAAAAAGGAGGCTATTTTTATGTCCAACAATCAAAAATCCACTGCGCTGTATTCCCATCCCTTTTCCAAGGCCTATTGGCATGACGCCGCTGCAGAGCTGAAGGACACCCATATGCTGGTGTTTGCCGCCCTGATGATCGCCCTGCGGCTGGTTATGAAGCAGATCTCCATCCCCATTACCCCGGAGCTGCGCATCAATACAGCCTATATTGTCAATGCCCTGGGCGCCATGGTCATCGGCCCGGTGTTTGCAACGCTGTGCGCCGCCGTTACGGACGTGCTGGGCTACCTCATTCGACCCGACGGTATTTACTTTTTGCCCTTTATCCTGACAGAAATCGGTGGAAGCGTGGTCTTCGCCCTGTTCCTGTACCGCGCCAAGGTCACCACCACCCGGGTGATGCTCAGCCGCTTCACCATCAGCCTGGTCATCAATGTGCTGCTGCAGACCCCCATCATGATGTGGTATTACGCCATTTACATGGGCGGAAAGCAGTATACCTTCGCCATGGCCGTTCCCAGCATGATCAAGAACATCCTGATGTTCCCCATTGAGTCCGTGCTGCTGACCCTGTTCTTGGGCGTCATGCTGCCCATCACCAACCGCCTGGGGCTGACCTATAGCGTGGGCCACGCCAAGGATGCACTGAAATTCAGCAAAAAACAGGTTTTGACCCTGGCGCTGCTGTTCGTGTTCGGCGTCGGCTGTGTCTTTGGCTATCTGGGTTACTATTATACAAACACCTCTCTCTCTGCCAGCTACACCACGGAGGAGCGCTACCGGGAGAATACCCACATGACCCAGGTCCTTGCACAGGAAGATGCGGACATTGACCCGGATAGTACCGTTACCACCATTGAAAGCGCCTACAAGAAGTTCCTGACCGATGAGGTCACCTATACCGTGGCTGTCTATACCGTCGACGAGGAGGCTCTTTCCGGGTACGACAAGGACCTGGAGACCATCCGCGGCATGTCTAAATCCAAGGCAAAGGCCGTGGCAGAGGACGGCGTAATGGAAAAAGTCGGCACGGCCACAATCGTTCTCAATACCGAAACGGACGAGGTCCTGTCCTACTCCATGAAGTAATCTAGCTCTTAAATATAGAAAATCCCGGAGAAAACAGCTTCTCCGGGATTTTTTAGACCTCTTTGTACATGGCGCAGGCATCATCCTTTTTGACGGTTTCGGCTACCTGCAAAACCTCAACTGCCAATGTGCGGTTGCCCAGGGCAATCTCCAGCCGGTCGCCGACCTTTACATCGTAGCTGGCTTTGACGACCCGGCCGTTGACGCTGATGCGGCCATTGTCGCAGGCCTCATTGGCCACGGTCCGGCGCTTGATCAGCCGGGAGACCTTCAAATACTTGTCCAGTCTCATGGGCGTTACTTGGCAATGGTATCCTTCAGAACCTTGCTGGGCTTGAAGGTGGGAACGTGGGTCTCGGGGATCTGCATGGGCTCCTTGGTGTGGGGATCCCGGCCCATGCGGGCCTTGCGCAGCTTGGACTCAAAAATTCCAAAGCCGGAGAATGCGACCTTTTCACCCTTGGTGAGGGCAACGGTAATGGTGTCCAGAGCGGCATTGATGACCCGCTCCGTATCCTTCCGGGACAGGCCTGCCTTGTCGGAGACGGCGGCGATAAATTCAGGTTTATTCATAAAAAGCGAATCCTCTCTTTGTGTTGGTGTCGTCTCATAGATTAACATAATACATGAAAAAAAGCAAGGGGAACGGACGCTTTTTTTGAAAAAAATAAGGGCTCATTTGCCCCAACATTTTCATTATACAGCACAGTGTTGCCAAAATCTATGGGTGAAACCCTACGAATTTGCAGTGCATTTCTTGGCACTTTTGCGGTCTTGCAAAATGGGAGAAGCCCTGCTATTATATAGACACAAGGAGTGATTCCAATGAAGTAAGAAGAACCACTCAACAGAAAGGGAGGTTACAAGTGAAACTGCAAATTGACAGTGAACAGATTTGACCCTCAGTCCGAGAAGATAGCGGGACTGAGGGTCAAATCTTTTTTGAAAAAATACTTGACAATTTGCGGAATTTCCTGTAAAATAAACCGGTCTGCAAAGAAAACAGACGATCCTTGCTCCCGACGGCGTCGGGGGCCAAAAGTCCAAAAGGAGGTGCAATCAACATGGCTAAGATCACCGGCAAGTACGAGGTGCTCTACATCATCGATCCCGCTCAGGGCGAGGAGGGCATCGCGGCTCTGGTAGAAAAGTTCAAGGCAATGGTGGAGGCGGAGGGTACTCTGTCCAGCATTGATGAGTGGGGCAAGCGTCGTCTGGCGTATCCCATCAACGATCTGGCAGAAGGCTACTACGTTCTGATGAACATGGAAGCAAAGCCCGAGTTCCCCGCAGAGCTGGAGCGTGTGATGAAGATCACCGACGGCGTCCTGCGCTGCCTGACCACCGCTGTGGAGGAGTAATTCTATGCTCAACCACATTGTCGTCATGGGTCGCCTGACCCGTGATCCCGAGCTTCGCCGCACCGGCAGCGGCATCGCCGTCACCAGCTTCACTGTGGCTGTGGACCGCGATTTTTCCAACAAAGAAAGTGGCGAACGGGAAACTGACTTCATCGACTGCGTCGCCTGGCGGAGCACCGGAGAGTTTGTCTCCAAGTACTTCACCAAGGGAAGCATGGCGGTGGTGTCCGGTCGGCTGCAGATCCGCAGCTGGACCGATAAGGATGGCAACAAGCGCCGCACAGCGGAAATCGTAGCAGACAATGTCTACTTCGGCTCCAGCAAGCGGGATGATGCTTCCAATTCCGGAAGCTATAGCAACAGCTACAGCGCTGCCCCCTCCGGCAACTATGGCGGCGGTTATTCCGCACCCGCCTCTTCCGGCAATTACGGCAGCGGCTACAGCGCGCCCGCCAGTGCCCCCGCATCCGATTTTGCGATGCTGGAGGATGACGACGCCCAGCTGCCCTTCTAAGAAGCTTTTCTACTAGACTTATGAAGGAGGTTATTTCCATGGCTAACGAACAGCGTATGCGTCCCCGCAAGCGTAGAAAGGTCTGTGCTTTCTGCGTGGATAAGGTGACCAGCATTGACTACAAGGACACTGCAAAGCTCCGCCGTTACCTGTCCGAGCGCGGCAAGATCCTGCCCCGCCGTACCACCGGTACCTGCGCAGCCCATCAGCGTGACCTGACCACCGCTATCAAGCGCGCCCGTCAGATCGCTCTGCTGCCCTACGTCACTGACTAATTTCAAAGATTCAGCCGCCGAGGTTTCTCGGCGGTTGATTTTTTTAGGCGAATAGCCCTCGAATGCGGGCTATGGTGATTCGGAGCCGGTACAGGGTGTTTCCCTGCAGCCAGAGCAGAAGAACGCGAGGGAGAAATCTTGGAGAGAGGGAAACCTTTTCCGTGCGGCTTCGGAAAACGGACAGGGACAAAAGAAGCTTGAATAGAAAACTTAGTATCACAATTTGCAGTAGAAGTCCATTGTCCAGCAGCCCCAGGAACAGACAGATAAGCACATTCAGGGCTCCAACCATTGATAGAAGCGGTGTCCAGAGGGAAAATACCAGAAATAGAAGATATTGAAGTGTCCCTCCGCCAAACCGGTACAGGCACAGCAGCTCGGCATTGTCCTTCATGGCAAGCTTCATGCCTTCCTGCCAGCTGCGGCGGCGGGTGAGCACCTGCGGGAAAGTGTCGCTGGGGGGCAGAACCCCCTTTGCCTCCGGAACGTACACAATGCGGCAGCTCTGCCCCTTTTTGCGGCAGTGGCGCTGCAGGGTCAGGGTGAGACCAGGGTCCAGGCCATCGTCTCTGGCTGGGAAGCCGCCGACTTCGATGACGGTGTCCTTCCGGTATGCCGAGGGACCGCCGAAGAGCAGAAGGGTCTTGCTGTGCAGGAGTACCTGCATGGCAGGAATGCTGCGGTCATATTCCAGATTTTCCAGAGTGGTCAGGGAAGAGGGGCGTGCGCTGGATGCTTTCTGGATGCTCCCCCCTGTGGCCATCGTGTCGCGGTGCTGGAAAAATGGTCCCATGAGCGTGTCCAGACCGTATGCATCCAGCTGCATTCCAGCCCGGATGCAGGCAAAATAGGGATATCGGGCGATGTTAATACCCAAATTCCAGGCGTCCCCCAGGCAGGTTTTCGGCCTGCGAACCAGACGAAGCGGAAGCTTCCCGCTTTCGTAAATCGCGGTTTCCGGCGTGCATTTGAGCTGCCGCCGCACCGGCTGCGGCAGGGGCAGCAGTTCCAGCTGCTCAGTCAAGGCTTGTACGTCCGAATCCTTCATGCAGTCCTCCAGAACGATGATTTCATACAGAGGATAGGTTTGTTTTTGGAGACTGTCCAGGGTGGCAAGCAGAGCCTGAGGCTCTGTTCCTGCCATGACCAGCACAGACAGGGGCATATAGCGGCGGTCCCGCTGGGGGCGGAGAAAAGCCTCCCGCTGCTGCGCACGGAAGCGAATATGAGAATCGAAGATGACGGCTCCCAGGGCCATCAGGCAGCGGCAGATGAAAAAAACAGTAAAGAGCAGAAGAAGCCCGAGAAGGATGTTTTTGAGGATATTCATGCTTCCTGCACCTCCTTACCGGTTTGTTTGTCACGCTCCAGGCAGTAACGGAGAATCTGCCCGGCGTAAGGGTCCTCCTCCTGCTCCAGCTCAGAGCGCAGGGCGCTGTCTCCGACAGTGCGGACCAGACTGGTGGCGGCATTGCGGCGAACATGCCAATAGGGGCTGTGCAGCCCGGTTTTCAAAAGACCAAAGGCATTGGCGGCGGGGTAAGCACCCAGCACATACATGGTAACTGCCTGGAGCTCCCATGGATTTTCCGGCTGTGCAAACCGCCGCAGCAGCGGAAGAATGTCCGTGCTTGGGTATTTCCCAAAATAGCGTAGGCAGGCAATCCTGACATCCAGGTCATTGGTGGTTTCCAGCAGCTCCAGCACTTCCGGGCACCAGCAGGGAGAGGCGAACCGTACGAAATCCACCAGTGCGCAGCGCATGGCATCGGAACAGCGGAAATTGTACCACAGCTGCCGAATCAGAGCTTCTCTGGGTTGAAAACGAAGCAGGCTCTCTACAAGAACCTTCCGGTGGATGGCTGGGCCCTCCGGCCTGTCCAGAAGGGCAAGTGCGCGAAGAATGAGCTCCGGATCGCCAGCGGCGTACAGCGCATCCAGAGCATATTCTGCGCTGCACAGGTCCCGCTGGTCTGTCAGAAGCCGGAAGAGGAAGGCAATCAGCCTGTCACAGGGGTAAAAAGAAAGGACCCGGTATTGGGCGAGCAGACTGGCGTAGCAGGTTCTGGCATGGAAAGAGGCATGGCGGTAGCTCTTCTCCAGCAGTGCAAGAATCTGGGCTGCCAGCTGGCCGGATTCCGATTGCTCCGGCAGCTGCCCCATGGCCTCGTGGAAGGCTTGCAGCCAGCTGACCCGGCCAAGCCTGCGGCAGAGCCATGCCACCTGGTAGCCCAGCTCTGCCTGGGAAAGCTGGGAGTGCTGGTCAAGCAGCGCCTGGAGCCGAAGCAAAAAGCTGCGCTTTCGCCGCGCAGACAGAATCTCCCGGGCTTTGAGTACCAGCAGGCGCAGCAGACAGTAGAGCCCAAGCAAAGCGGTGGCGGCGCAGGAAATAAGCTGCAGCGTATAGGACCACATATGCCTGACCTCCTCTTGAGAAATAAAAAATAGAATCACTTCTTGCTTGCCTTTGCACCTATTATACAGGGAGACGACGCATAAGTAAATCATACTTTTTAATCGAAAACGTATGTTATTTGATGAAAACAAAAAAATCCGCACAGAGCGGAATGATTTTCGCTCTGTGCGGAAGAAGAAACTGTTTTCTTACAGCTTGCAGTATGCTGCAGCGGTCTTGGCGGTCAGGGCTGCGTTGTTGTAAACCAGCTGGATGTTGGAAGCCAGGCTGTCACCGCCGGTAAGCTCAGCAACACGGGCCAGCAGGAAGGGAGTGGTCTCCTTGCCCTTGATGCCCTGCTCCTTGGACTCCTTGATGGCCTGGTCGATGGCTGCGTCGATGACGGCTTTGTCCATGGCGTATTCTTCGGGGATGGGGTTGGTCACCAGGAAGCCGCCCAGCTGCAGATCGTTCTGTGCCTTGAAGGCAGCGGCCAGGTCCTCGGGGGTATCGATGCGGTAGTCCACGCCGAAGCCGGACTGACGGGTGTAGAAGGCGGGCAGCTCATCGGTGCCATAGCCAATGACGGGCACGCCCTTGGTCTCCAGGTACTCCAGGGTCAAGCCCAGGTCCAGGATGGACTTCGCACCGGCGCAGCAGACCATGACGGGGGTGCGGCCCAGCTCTTCCAGGTCGGCGGAGATGTCCATGGTGGTCTCGGCACCGCGATGCACGCCGCCAATGCCGCCGGTGGCGAAGAAGCGGATGCCGGCCATGTGGGCAATAATCATGGTGGTGGTAACGGTGGTAGCGCCGTCCTCACCTCGGGCGCACAGCACGGCCAGGTCCCGGCGGGAAGCCTTGTGAATGGCGCGGCCCTTCTTGCCGAAGTACTCGATCTCCTCAGCGGTCAGACCGGCCTTCAGGCGACCGCCGATGATGGCGATGGTAGCAGGCACAGCACCGTTCTCGCGGATGATCTTCTCAACGTTCAGAGCGGTTTCCACGTTCTGGGGGTAGGGCATACCGTGGGAGATGATGGTGGATTCCAGGGCAACAACGGGCTTGCCGTTGGCCAGAGCCTCAGCGACTTCGGGATTGACGTCCAGATACTTGTTCATGTTCATAGCTGTACATTCCTTTCTTTTTTGAAAAAGCCTTGTTACCGCTGCATCCGGCTGCGAAGACCGGCGGCGGACATGGCAGAATTGATGGTTTCAGAGGATTCCATGGCGATGGAACCGGCGGCGAGACCCGCCAGAGCGGTATCCCGCAGGGTCATGCCTTCCAGGTAGGCCCACACCAGGGCGGCCATGAAGGCATCGCCGCAGCCGGTGGTATTTACCACATTGCCGGGAATATTGGGGAGCAGCACCCGCTCCTCGCCCATGGCGGCATACACGCCTTCCGAGCCCATGGAAATGAAGACCCGGTGGACGCCCTTTTCCAGCAGCACATCCGCAGCCTTTTCCACATCTGCCGCGCTGTGAATGGGAATGCCGGAGAGAAGCTCGGCTTCCAGACGATTGGGCTTCAAGGTGTGGATCTTGGAGAGAATGGGCCGGATCTTCTCCGCCTTTACGGTGGAGACAGGGTCGATAAACAGCGGCGCTGTGCAGTTCTCCGCCAGGAATCGGAGAGATTCCTCGGGAATATTGGTGTCGGACACAACAACCTGTGCGTTTTGCAGCAAAGGCAGCTGGGCGGACAGATAGGCGGGGGTGATCTTTTTGCAGATCTCCATATCGGAGACGGCCAGGGCCATTTCCCCATGATCGTCCGCCAGATACAGATAGGTAGAGGTGACGCCTCCGGGGATGCGAAGGGCATGGCTCAGATCAATGCCCAGCTCAGAGCAGGAGGCGGCGACCCGTTCGCCGTGGAGATCGTCTCCGTAGGCGGTGAGCATTCTCACATCGGTGCCCATGAGGCTCAGGTTGTGGGCGATGTTTCGCCCTACGCCGCCGAGACTCACGCTTACTCTGCCGGGGTTGGAATCGGAGGCTACCAGGGGGGCAAAGCTGCGCCCGCCGATATCCACGTTGACACCGCCGACGACCACCGCATAGGTGCCCGCATGGAGGACGTACCCCCGACCGGCGATGCAGCCCTTCTTGGTCAGATTGGCAATGTGTACTGCCACGCTGGAGCGGGTAATGCCCAGCTTTGCGGCAATGTCCTGTTGTGAAATAAGGGGATCGGCTTCAATCAGCTGAAGCACCTGTCGTTCCCGCTGGGTCATGGAGCAGCCTCCTAAACATCGTGTATTTTTCTAAGCACAAGCTTATTATAGACGGGGTATACCCGTTTGTCAACTGCTATTTTCCATAAAGATCGAGGCGGGAAATTGGTGATGCTGTCAAAAGCGGTGGTGCAGATTGTGTGGTATAATTTCGAAAACAGATGTTTTGCTCCTGCGGTGCTTTTCAGCAGGCCAGAAAGATGAAGTCGTATGGGTCCAGATTGGCCTTTTCCAGGGTTTGCACCCGCTGCTGGGGCGTCATTTTCCGCAGCGCTTTTTCGCTCAAGCCTGCCTGGGCCAGCCTGCGCCGAAGGGGCCGGTATTCTGCCGAAAGGGCAGGGTCCTCCTTGTAAAGCTTCTTCCAGATGTGAATTTTCATGAATAACCCCTCCTTGTGTTCCTTGCTGGAATTATACAACGAGAATGGTCCAATAAATTGGAGTTTTTTGGAAGGACGCTGTAATATATTTCTTGTTTCTGCGCCTATATAGGTGAAACGCATGGAAAGGAGGCACGCATATGGAAGATCAGGAAATTGTGGAGCTCTATTTCCGCCGGGATGAGCAGGCGATCGTTCAGACGGACAGAAAATATGGCCCGTACTGTTATTCCGTAGCTTACAATGTTTTGTCAGATCAGGAGGATGCCCGGGAGTGCGTCAGCGATACCTACCTTGCTGCCTGGAACCGGATCCCGCCTGCCCGGCCCAGCCTGCTTGGGGCATTCCTGGGGAAAATCACCCGGCACCTGTCCATTGACCGTTGGCGCAGGCGTTCCGCCTACAAGCGTACTGGGGGCCAGATGACGTTCGCCTTGGAGGAGCTGGGGGAGATCGCGGACCGGGGAGAGACCCCGGAGGATACTGTGGGCAGGAAAGAGCTGGTAGCAGCGGTCAACCGCTTTTTGCAAGCCCTGCCCCAGAGAGAGCGCAGTGTGTTCCTCTGCCGCTACTGGTACTTAGATTCGCTGGAGGACATCGCCGCCAAAACGGGGCTGACCAAGGGACATATCAGCACCATGCTCCACAGAACGCGGAAAAGGCTCTGCATTTGCTTGCAAAAGGAGGGACTGCTATGACACGGCTGTATTTGCTGGACGCTCTGGGGGATGTCCGGAGTGACTTTGTCCTGGAAGCCCAGGCCCTTCGCGCCGGGAAGCAGCGCCGGAAGGCTGCACCCCGGCGAAGGCTTTTGCTGATTGCTGCGGTGATCGGCCTGAGCCTGCTGCTGGTTGGCTGCGCGGTGGCTTACGCGCTGCATTTGAAGGATCTGTCCCTGGGCACCTACGCCCGGGAGACCGTGCCAACCTATTATGATGAGGCGGGAAATCCTATCCCCACAGAGCCCCAGGCTGCACCTCACAGCATTGTGAGCCTCCAGGGAACAGCCAACCGGAAGGCGTTTGCCGAATGGCAGGCATTCCGGGAGCAAAGCGATGCCAAGGGTGCCCGGGCAGACCGGAACGCTGCAATCATTCCCGAGAATTTCCGGGATATCTATTACTGCGGCACACCGGAGGCGGTTCAGGCCCTGAAGGACATTGCCCAGAAGTACGGTCTGCACCTGCTGGAAAAGGAATATGGCTGCACCTATGACTACGAGGCAGGCGTGCTGCTGCAGTCGCTGCACCTCGCAGGGGTTATGCAGGCAGATGCGGCAGGGAATTGCCGGTATCTGCACGGCTATTTCTTTGACGATGGGAGCTTCTCCATGCCTATGGAGCTGACCGTGGACCCCTGGCCTCAAACGCTGCTTGCAGAGCTGACCTATGTGCGCAAGGACTGCCTGTATCCTTATACGGCCTCGGTGGGCCTTTCGGAGCAGCTGCAGGAGTGGAACTACGTTACCCGGGACGGCCAGACGCTGCTATTGGTGCTGGACGGGGAGCACGCCCATATTTTTGCAGACCGGGAAGCGGCATCTATCCATATCTACATGGCTTCCAACTGCCTGGAGGGAAATACCCGGCGGGAAATGGAGCCGGAGGAGCTGGAAAAAATTGCAGAGTGCTTTGACTATTCCATTGCCCCCCAGCAGCCGGTTCCGGCAGAGGTGACGAAGTTCTTTGCCCAGGTGGAAGCGGACTACCGGGCCCGGTGGGAAGAGGCCCGGCAGGCCCTCTATTCCGGCGGCTATGGGGATTATGTCGCCCAGCGCCTCGGGAATGCCCGCTCACCCTATGATCGGGACGCCATGCTCTATTCCCTGCGAGATCTGAACGGGGACGGGGTGGAGGAGCTGATTGACTATCGGTATCTGCGTATCCTGACCATCCGGGACGGACAGTGCACCGTGTATTTTGATACGCAGGATGCCCCGGGGGTTGTGGGCAGTCTCTATTTCTGCCAGGATGGAACGGTTATGATCAAAGGCTTTCTAGGTCAGGAGGCCTATTGGTTTTTCACCCCCGGAGAGCAGACCCTGGAATTTGACCGGGCCGTGATTCAGGATCAGAATGGCTGGCATTTGGATCGGGAGCTGGGCCGCCTGGAGGGGCAGCGTGTTCTGGAGCCTCAAAACAGGCAGTCCATCTCTAAGGAACAGGCCTATGCCATTGTGGATTCCTATTCTGTTATGGATATCGGTGTTCAGTCCATGAAACGCTTTGGAGAACCGATGAAAACCTATCCCTATCAGGATGACAACGCCTGGTTTATCGCCAGAATGCTGGATAAATACGAAAATTCAGACCAATTTGTCTATGCACTGGAAGACCTGCGCGGGGATGGCAGCAAGGTGCTGATCGTCAAAACGCCCCTGGTGCAGGATTGGGAGGGGACGGTCAGCGAGGCAAAGCCCACCGTCTATTGCTTCCGAAACCGTATCAGCGGCGACAGTTTCGTCTTCGATTCCCTTTGCGAAGGCGGCGTGCTGTGCTGCCGCAGTGGGGACCACTATGAATTCTACCGCATGGAGGGGGACCGCTTCGTCAGCATTGAAAAGCTTTTTGTGAATGAAGAAGGCTATTGGGTCCGCAGAGATCCGAGCTTTGACCCCAATGCAGAGCGGGCCGACTACCAGGTCATCACCCGGCAGCAGGCCCAGGAAATCATCGCGTCCTATCCTGAAAAAACAATCAACTGGAAGCCCTTCTCCCAGTATCCCCTTCGGTAAGGAAAATGAGGCGCCCGCCGTTGCATCAAATGAAGTGCAATGGCGGGCGTTTTCGATTTTTCCAATTATCGAACGGTGCGGTGCCAGGTATGGCGGGAGAAGAGGCAGAGGATGGGGAAAATTTCCAGCCTGCCCAGCAGCATATCGAAGATGAGCACCAGCTTGCTCAGAATGCTGAATCCGCTGAAATTGCAGGTGGGGCCAACGGCTTCCAGACCGGGGCCGATGTTGTTGAAGCAGCACAGCACGGCGGAGAAATTGGTGCCTGTGGAGAATCCGTCCAGGGACATCAGCAAAAAGCTCACGAACAGGATGAACACATAGGCGATCAGGTAGGCGTTGGTGGTTTCTACAATCTTGTCATCCACCACCTGACCGTTGTTGCGGATCATCTGAACCCGGCGGGGGTGGAGCATTTGCAAAAAGCTTCTGCGCAGGCTCTTAAAGAGCAAAATCAGCCGGGAGACCTTCATGCCGCCGCCGGTGGAGCCGGCGCTGGCGCCGATGACCATGAGGCACAGCAGAATGGTTTTCGAAAAACTGGGCCACTGGTCAAAGTCCGTCGTGGCAAAGCCGGTTGTGGTGGTGATACTGGAAACCTGGAAGGCTGCGTGGCGGAAGGTCTCCTCCAAGGTGACGTACTGCCCCCGGATGTTCCAGGCGATGAGCAGGGTGCTGCCCAGGACGATGCCGAAGTAGGCCCGCAGCTCCTCGTCCCGGAATACGGCTCCAAACTGCCTGATCAGCAGAAAATAGTAGCAGGTGAAATTGACGCCGAACAGGAACATGAATATGGTCGTCACATTTTGCAGATAGGGGCTATAGCTGGCGAAGGAATCGTTGCGCACGCCGAAGCCGCCGGTTCCTGCGGTGCCAAAGGCGTTGCACACCGCTTCGAAGACATCCATCTTGCCCAGCACCAGGAATATAACGTCCGCAATGGTCAGGCCGATATAGAGAATGTAGAGAATGGCAGCGGTCTGCCGCATCTTGGGAACCAGCTTGCCCACGCTGGGGCCGGGGCTTTCGGCTCGCAGCAGGTGCATAGTGAAGCCCTTGCCTCTGTCCGTGCTGGGGACAATGGCCAGCAGGAACACCAGAACGCCCATGCCGCCCACCCAGTGGCTGAAGCTGTGCCAGTACATGATGCCCTTGGGCAGACTTTCCACCTCCGGAAGAATGGAAGCGCCGGTGGTGGTAAAGCCGGAGACGATTTCAAAAAGCGCATCGATGAATTTGGGGATCGCACCGGAGAGCACGAAGGGCAGGCTTCCGGCCAGGGAAAGGACGATCCAGCTCAGGGCCACGCAGACCATGCCGTCCGTTGCGTAGAAGTTGCTCTTTGCGCCCCTGCACAAAAACCGCAGCAGGCAGGAAACGACCAGCAGCAGCACCATAGTGACCAGAAACGCCTTCACAGAGGCGTTCTCGCCACAGTACAGGCTGATGAACATGGCGGGAATCATAAAGAGTGCTTCCAGCAGCAGGATCTGGGCGATGAAACGCCCCGTCATTTTGTAGTTCATAGCCGATGCCTCACGCGAAGATGTCGTTCAGCTGCCGCAGGACCACGCCGCTGTTGGTGACCACGATGATGGTGTCGCCCTGCTGATAGACGGAATCGCCGTTGGCGATTTCCGTGGCGGCACCGTGGCTGATGCTGACCACGCGGACGCTGGACTTCATCTTGATGTCCTTCAGAGGAACGCCGCAGAACCGTGTGCTCTCATCGGCCAGAAACTCCATGGCCTCGATCTGCCCGTCGGCAATGGTATGGACGGAGATGGCCGCGCCGGTCTGGTTCTGCATGGCCCGGACGTACCGGACGATGTTGCTGCAGCACAGCTCCTTGGGGCAGACCACGCTGCCCAGAGCCAGGGAGGACACAATGCCGCCCTTGTCCGCGTGGCCCAGCTTGGTGATGACCTGGGGAACACCCTGGGAGATGCCATACAGGGAGACGATCATATTCAGCTCGTCTAAGCCCGTCAGCGTCACCAGTGCATCGCACTGGGCGAGGCCCTCGCTTTCCAGAAGGTCCTGGTCGGAGGCGTCCCCGCGGATGATCTCTGCCCCCGGCAGCAGGGCGCACAGCTCGCTGCACCGGGCGGCGCTGTTGTCCACAATGACGCAGCCGATGCCGGCCTTCAGCAGCTTGGCGGCCAGATAGTAGCTGACCCGACCGCCGCCGCAGAGCATGACCCGCCGGACCTGCCGGGTGAGGATGCCCAGGCTTTTCAGCAGGGTCGTCAGGTTTTCGGAAAGGGCGGTGATGAACAGCCGGTCCCCCTCCCGCAGCACAAAGTCGCCGCCGGGGGTAATAGCCTGACCGCCCCGCAGCACGGCGCACACCAGAACCTTGCACCGGATGATGCTCCGCAGCTCCACCAGGCGGACGTTGCACAGCTTGCTGTTGGGGTCCACCCGCAGCTCTACGATTTCCGTGCGGCCCTTGGCGAAGGTATCCCGCCGGAGAAAGCCGGGGTATTTCAGCAGCCGGTCGATCTCCGTGGCGGCCTGGTTCTCGGGATTGATGAGCATGGACAGACCGAAGGTCTCCCGCATTTTGAAAATCTGCTCGGTGTATTCCGGATTCCGCACCCGGGCGATGGTGTGGAGCTTCTGGTTCATGGCGTGGGCCGTGGTGCAGCAGAGCAGGTTAACTTCGTCTGCACCGGTGGCGGCGATGAGCAGATCGGCGTCCTTCACACCGGCCTGCCGCAGCACATCCATGGATGCGCAGTTGCCCTGAACGGAGATCACGTCGTACCGCTCCACACTGGATTCCAGGGGGGAGGCCTTGGAGTCGATAATGGTCACGTCGTAGCCCTCGCTGGTGAGCTGACGGGTCAGAGTGGCGCCGACTTTTCCGTCGCCCGCAATAATGATTTTCATATCTGCCTCCGATTCTGAAGAAATCAACAGGATTTGTTTTGTTCAAAACCTAGAAATTTATCCCATTATACCATTTCCTTACACAAAACGCAATCTTTTTTGAGGAAACGTGAAAAAAGGAATCCGATTTTGAAGCTCTGGCAAAAATAGCACCACCAGGGACGAGAAAACCGTGAAAGTTTTGAAATTATTTTGGTGGATTTTTGCAAAAGAGTTTGGTATAATGATAAAAATAGGGGAGGTGTGGCCGGTGGAGATGGGGGAGCTGCTGCGGCAGGCGCGGCTGGAAGCCGGGCTGACCCAGCGGGAGCTGTGCGGGGAGCGAATTACCCGCAATATGCTTTCACAGATTGAAAACGGCGCGGCGCGGCCTTCCATGGCAACGCTGCAATATTTGGCGGATGCCCTGGGCAAGCCCGTCAGCTATTTTCTCGGTGAGACGGTCCTTACGGATAACCAGCAGCTTATGCTGAAGGCACGGCAGGCCTTTTCTGAAAAAAGATATCGCGCAGCGCTGGCGTTCCTGGAGGACTATGCAGGCCCGGATCCAACGCTGGACTGGGAGCGGGGGCTGCTGGGCTGCCTGTGCTGCCTGAACTTGGCGGAGGAGGCTGCCCGGGAGGGACGGCGGCCGGTGGCACGGAAGCTCCTGGGTCAGGCCCGGCGCTTCGAGAGCCCCTATATTGTCCCGGAGCTTCGCACACGGCAGGCACTCCTGGCCCAGCTTCTGGGGCAAAAAACCCGGCAGAAGCAGCTGCCTTCACTGGATGGCGAGCTCCTTCTGCGCGCTCGCCTGGCACTGGACGCCGGGGACACGGACAGGGCCCTGGCGCTGCTGGCGGCTGCGGAGCAGGCGGGGGCGGAGGCACTGATCTTGAAGGGCAGAGCCTGCCTGCAAAAGAAAAATTATGCCGCAGCTCGTACCGCCTTGGAGCAGGCCGAGCAGCTGGGTGAGCCTCGCTACGACCTGCTGGAGCTGTGCTGCCGGGAGCTGAAGGATTTTGAGAATGCCTATGCCTATGCCTGCCGTGCCCGGAAGAAGGAAAATATACGGGGTGCTGATTGATTTATGCGAAAGAAAATAAAAAATTGCAGGCTAATTTTTGTGGAGATTGCTATTTCTCAGAAAAGGTGTACATGATTTGTTTCATATTCTTGAAATTTATCGCATGATGATGTAAAATTCACCCGATATATAAGAGGGTGTCTAGAGATATAAGAAAGTGTGGTTTGTTCCTATGTTCAATTCTCAGCAAAAACGGGGGGCAATGCGGACGCTGCTTGGGCTTTTGCTGACAGTGGCAAACAGCCTGCTGTTTGCGCTTGTCTGGTTTCTCTACTATCGGACGCAGATGTATATCTACCCGTTTTTCATCAAGGGCGACATCATTGTCGTGTTCCTGTTTGCACTGCTGTTCTATATGTTTGCTCACCTGTACAACGGGTTTGACCTTGTGTTTCAGACAGCGGGGGAGATGATGTATTCCAATACAGTGGCAACGGTCATCAGCTGCGGTATTATGTATGTGATCACGGCCTTGCTGATTCGCGCAGTGCCCAATGTGCTGCCCATGCTGGCCCTGGTGGTCGGCTGTGTGGCTGTATCGGGATTGCTCTGCTTCTGTGTGAAGAAGGCAACGGCGAAGTTCCTGGTTCCCAGGGCGATGCTGCTGATTTATGACAATCCGGAGGCGAAAAAAGAGGGCGAGGATATTCTGCGCCGTCTGCCCGGTGTTTTCTACCTGCTGGACAGCATTTGCGCGGAAGTGGGTGTTGACGAAATTTGCCGGCAGATTTTCCGCTGGGATGCCCGGGCGGTGATGCTTTGCGGCGTTCCCTCCAGCAAACGGAATGACCTCTTGAAATATTGTATTGACCGGAATGTGGAGGCCTATGTCCGACCCAGCATTGGTGACCTTTTGGTCAAGGGTGCCCGACCGGTGCAGCTGGATAATCTGCCTGTGCTGGTCTGCCACCGCAGCAGCCCTGCCATCTGGTATCTGGCCCTGAAGCGCTTGACAGATATCGTTCTGAGCTTGGCAGCCCTGGTGGTCTTCAGCCCGTTCATGCTGGTTACGGCTCTGGCTATCAAGCTTTATGACGGCGGACCGGTCCTGTATAAGCAGCTGCGTCTGACAAAGGATGGTAAGGAATTCTATATTTATAAATTCCGTTCAATGCGTGTGGATGCCGAGAAGGATGGCGTGGCCCGGCTGGCCCAGGAGCATGACGATCGCATTACGCCTGTGGGCAAGATTATCCGTGCTGTCCGGATTGATGAAATCCCGCAGCTGTTCTGTATCCTGGCAGGAGATATGTCCATTGTCGGTCCCCGGCCGGAGCGTCCGGAGATTGCTGAAAAATACGAAATGGAGATGCCGGAGTTTGCGCTCCGCCTGCAGGCAAAAGCCGGCCTTACCGGTCTGGCTCAGGTCTACGGCAAATACAATACGACTCCCTACAATAAGCTCCAGATGGATTTGCAGTACATTTCTTCCATGGGCGTTGTAGAGGATCTGAAGATCATGTTTGCTACGGTGAAGATTTTGTTTATGCCGGAGAGCACGGAGGGAGTAGCCGATGGACAGACAACGGCCATAAGCGAAGAGAAGAAGTAATAGAAAAATATGAGCAAGACCAACGGCTCAGACTCTTGAGATTGAGTCTGGGCCGTTGGTTTTTTAGAGAGAGGAAGGGTTACGGAGTTGGAGAATTATAAAAGTGCGTGTTATTCTTACAAATTATGGACATGAGTACTATTCAATCGTTCGAAGTTCAAATGGGATTTGTTATTTTATATTGATTGAAAGCAGATTTTCTGTTGCATATCTACTGAAATGTACGAGCCATATGCAAGAAAAGATTATCAAAAGGTTCAGAGCCTTTATGCGGGCCTAGAACATATGCTACATAGGGTGGCTATGGTGATGTTAATGGGGGTTGTGGCCATTACATTGATTTATCCGCTTATTCTTGCAGACAATAACTTAGGAGCAGTAGAAATTAGGGCAATACCGCACAGAAAAAAGTGCCAGATACCGCCAAGTGTGATATGATAAAACTATGGATAAACAAATGACGATTTCCGCATTCAGTGACGAACTGGCACAGGTGCGGACGAAGAAAATTATTGTAGGAGGTGCGCACCATGAACGATTTGTTTTTACATGATTCCCAGGACACCTCCCCAATTGTGTCCTCTGACCGCATCCTTTACACTCCAACGACCTTTGCAAAGTCTGCCCTGCTCTATCTTCAGGAAATTGGTTCCTTGCAGGCCAAGCAGCCCCATACTTCCTCGCGCACACATCTGTCCTCTTATCTGTTTTTCTGCGTCAATTCCGGTTCCGGTGAACTGGAGTACCAGGGCAAGAGGCACAAGTTGTCAGCAGGGGACTGTGTGTTCATCGACTGTCAGGAGCCGTATTCTCATAGTACGGATACAGACCTCTGGTCGCTGTCGTGGATACACTTTTCCGGCGTGACCATGCAGGACATCTATCAGAAATATGTAGAGCGCGGCGGTCGCCCGGTGTTTCACCCAGAAGATATAACCGCTTTTTCGACCCTTCATCAGTCACTTTTCAGCATCGCCTCTTCAGATGACTATATCCGGGACATGCGGATCAACAGCGGACTGAATGAGCTGCTGGTTCTCCTGATGAACGAGTCATGGCATCCTGCGGAACGGTTGGATGTGACTCTAAAAAAGCAGAACCTTGTCCCGATTCGAGATTACTTGGATGCGCATTATACAGAAAAAATCTCGCTGGATGCGCTGGCAGAGCAGTTCTTCATCAGCAAGTTCTATTTGACCCGTGTGTTCAAGGAGCAGTTTGGCGTAAGCATCAATACTTACATTCTGAATCTACGCATCACAAAGGCAAAGCAGCTGCTTCGCTTTACAGACAAGAAGCTAGAGAATATTGGGTATCAGTGTGGATTAGGCGCACCGCATTATTTCAGCCGAATTTTCAAGCAGGTCGAAGGCATTACACCCTCTGAATTCCGGGAAAAGTGGTAATCATTCAGGCAGCTGCAGCAATGCGGCTGCCTTTTGAAAAAAGAAAGCAATATCGTGTAAGAGAATCGGACCGAAAAGCAAGATCGTGAATTCCGTTTTTGAATGCAATTCGTTAAAATGATCATGAAAACAAAGCAGAGGACTGCATAAAACAACAGGAAAGTTAGAGGTCAATATATGTCTAAAGTTGCGTTGATTACCGGTATCACCGGTCAGGATGGCTCCTATCTGGCTGAGTTCCTTCTGGAGAAGGGCTATGAAGTCCACGGCATTGTCCGTCGCGCTTCTATCTCCAATACCGCCCGTATCGATCATCTGATTGAAAAGAATGCCATCAAGCTGCACGACGGCGACCTGTCCGATTCTTCCGGCCTGATCCGTCTGGTGGGCGAGATCAAGCCCGATGAAATCTACAATCTGGCAGCACAGAGCCATGTTCAGGTGTCCTTCGATGCGCCGGAGTATTCCGGCGATGTGGACGCACTGGGCGTTCTGCGTGTGCTGGAGGCTGTTCGTGTCTGTGGCCTGACACAGAAGTGCAAGGTGTATCAGGCTTCCACCTCCGAGCTGTACGGCAAGGTCGAGGAAGTCCCCCAGCGGGAGACCACACCCTTCCACCCCTATTCTCCTTATGCTGTTGCCAAGCAGTACGGCTTCTGGATGGTCAAGGAGTACCGGGAGGCCTATGGGATGTTTGCCGTCAATGGCATTCTCTTTAACCACGAGTCCGAGCGCCGGGGCGAGAATTTCGTCACCCGGAAAATTACGCTGGCCGCCGGCCGCATTGCAGAGGGCCTGCAAGACCACCTGGAACTGGGCAATATGGATTCCCTCCGGGACTGGGGTTATGCCAAGGATTATGTGGAGTGCATGTGGCTGATTATGCAGCAGGAGAAGCCGGATGACTTCGTTATTGCAACCGGCGTGCAGCATACCGTCCGAGACTTCACCGAGAAGGCTTTTGCGGCCAATGGTATTACCGTCCGCTGGGAAGGCAAGGGCATCGACGAGAAGGGCTACGATGCAGAAACCGGTAAGATGCTGGTTTGTGTGAATCCGCAGTGGTTCCGCCCCACCGATGTGGACAACCTGTGGGGTGATCCGACGAAGGCAAAGACTGTTCTGGGTTGGAACCCGCAGAAGACCAGCTATGAGCAGCTGGTTGAGATCATGGCAAAGCACGATCGCGTACTGGCAAAGCGTGAGAAGGCTATGAAGGCTGCACTCTAATTTGGAAGGGAAGCAATGATCATGATGGAAAAGAACGCAAAAATCTACGTTGCCGGTCATCGCGGCATGGTGGGCAGTGCCATTGTCCGGGAGCTGCAGCGCCAGGGATATACCAATATTATCACCCGTACTCACAAGGAGCTGGATCTGACAAGGCAGGATGCAGTCGAGGAATTCTTTGCGGCGGAAAGGCCGGAGTATGTGTTCCTTGCTGCTGCGAAGGTGGGCGGCATTGTGGCAAACCAGAACGCACTGGCCGACTTTATGTACGACAACATGGTTCTGGAGATGAACGTCATCCACTCCGCCTGGAAGAACGGCTGCAAGAAGCTGGAATTTTTGGGCTCCTCCTGCATCTATCCCCGCATGGCACCTCAGCCAATGAAGGAGAACTGCCTGCTGACCAGTGAGCTGGAAAAGACCAACGAGGCCTATGCCTTGGCGAAGATTTCCGGCCTCAAGTATTGCGAGTTCCTGAATCGCCAGTATGGTACGGACTATATTTCCGTTATGCCCACAAATCTCTATGGGCCCAACGACAATTACCATCCCACCCACAGCCATGTGCTGCCTGCTCTAATCCGCCGCTTCCACGAAGCCAAGCTCAGCGGCGCGGAAAGCGTCACCTGCTGGGGCGATGGCAGCCCTCTGCGGGAATTCCTGTACGTAGACGATTTGGCAAACCTATGTGTCTTTCTGATGAACAACTACTCCGGCAACGAAACCGTCAACGCAGGTACCGGCAAGGAGCTGACCATCAAGGAGCTGACCGAGCTGGTTGCCAGGGTGGTCGGCTATACCGGCGAAATCAAGTGGGACCCCAGCAAGCCAAACGGTACGCCTCGGAAGCTGCTGGATGTCTCCAAGGCCACAGCCCTGGGCTGGACATACAAAACGGAACTGGAAGAAGGCATCCGGCTTGCCTATGAGGATTTCCTGAATAACCCCATGCGGGCCGAACGCTGAGGGAAAGATTATGAATATTATTTTGCTTTCCGGCGGATCCGGAAAACGTCTTTGGCCCCTATCCAACGACATCCGTTCCAAACAGTTCATCAAGTTCTTCAAAAAAGAGGACGGCAGCTATGAGTCCATGGTTCAGCGGGTCTACCGGCAGATCAAAAAGGTGGATACGGATGCCACGGTGACCATTGCCACCAGCAAGACCCAGGTCTCCGCTATCCACAATCAGCTGGGGGAGAATGTGGGCATCAGCGTGGAGCCCTGCCGCCGGGACACGTTCCCGGCCATTGCACTGGCCACGGCTTATCTGGTGGATGTGCTGCACGTTTCGCCTGAGGAGTCTGTGGTGGTTTGCCCCGTAGACCCTTACGTGGAGGACGGCTATTTTGAAGCTCTGAAGGAGCTGTCCGCCCAGGCAGATCAGGGAGAGGCCAATTTGGTGCTTATGGGCATTGAGCCCACCTATCCCAGCGAAAAATACGGCTATATCATCCCGGAAAGCGGGGACCACGTGGCCGGTGTCAAGACCTTCAAAGAAAAGCCCACGGCGGATGTTGCGGCAAGCTACATCGCCCAGGGTGCCCTGTGGAACGGCGGTGTGTTCGCCTATAGGCTGGGCTATGTGATGAACAAGGCTCATGAGCTGATGGACTTCACCGATTATCAGGACTTGTTCGATAAATACGATACCCTGAAAAAGATTTCTTTCGACTACGCAGTGGTGGAGCACGAGCCCAAAATTCAGGTGGTACGCTATGCCGGTATGTGGAAGGACTTGGGCACCTGGAACACCCTTACCGAGTCTATGGATGAGAACATCATCGGCAAGGGAGAACTGAACGACAAGTGTACGGGCGTGCATATCATCAATGAGATGGATGTGCCGGTGCTGGCTATGGGACTGCACGATGTGATCATTTCTGCATCCCCCGAGGGCATCTTGGTTTCCGACAAGGAGCAGAGCTCCTATATCAAGCCCTTTGTGGACAAATTCGAGCAGCAGATCATGTTTGCGGAGAAGAGCTGGGGCAGCTTTAAGGTCATTGATGTGGAAGCTGCTTCCATGACCATCAAGGTGACGCTGAATCCGGGCCACAGCATGAATTACCACAGCCACAAGTACCGGGATGAGGTGTGGGTGGTCATTGCCGGCGAGGGCAGGACCGTCGTGGATGGCATGGAGCAGAAGGTCAAGGCTGGCGATGTGATTACAATGTCTGCTGGATGCCGCCATACGGTCATGGCAGATACAGAGCTGAAGCTTATCGAGGTGCAATTGGGCGAGGATATCAACGTCCACGACAAGCAGAAGTTTGAGCTGGAATATTGATGCAGCACAGGAGGCATCTATGCAAAACAAGAATGAGCCTCTGCTGCTTCGCCCATCTGGCAAAGATTATCTCTGGGGTGGTAGCCGGCTGAATGATGAATTTGAAAAGAACATCGACTTATCTCCTCTGGCAGAAACATGGGAGTGTTCCACGCATCCGGACGGTCCCAGCTACGTGGTAGACGGAGCGTTTGCCGGACAAGAGTTGGCAGAAGTCCTGAAACTGCATCCGGAGTATCTGGGGCAACGCCATAAAGGCGAAAATAGTTTGCCGATTCTCATCAAGTTCATTGATGCCAAGAAAGACTTGTCGGTGCAGGTGCATCCAACAGATACTTATGCGCGGGAGCATGAAAATGGGCAGCTTGGCAAGACCGAGATGTGGTATGTGCTGGATGCCAGCCGGGATGCAAAACTGGTCTACGGACTCAAGCAGGACTGCTTCAAAGAAGAAATTCGAGGCGCGATTCACAACGGAACCGTGATGAAGTATCTGCAGAAAGTGCCGATCCACAAGGATGACCTGTTCTTTATTCAGGCTGGAACGATCCATGCCATTGGCGCAGGGGCGCTTGTTGCAGAGATTCAGGAAAACTCGAACCTGACCTACCGGCTGTATGACTATGACCGTGTGGGAAAAGACGGAAAGAAGCGGGAACTGCACATTGACAAAGCATTGGATGTGGCCAATCTCCACAGCAGCGCAGAGCCGAAGCAGCCGCTCCGGGTCCTGAAATATCGGCAGGGTGTAGCCTCTGAACTGCTGACCCGCTGCAAGTATTTCGAGGTCTACCGGATGTTGGTCAACACGGAGCGGCGTCAGACAGTACATTACTGTGCGGATGAACTGGCGTTCAGGGTGCTGCTGTGTGTGAATGGCTGTGGGACGATTTCCTACGAGGGCGGCTCCATTACTTTTTATAAGGGTGACTGCATTTTTGTTCCGGCTGATTCTGTAACAATGACTATCCATGGGCAGGCACAGTTTCTCGATGTGCGAGGATGATATAGTAAAAGAAAACCGGAAGTATACGGAAAAGACAGGTGAAAAAGATGGACATTAAGAAAGAATATGAGCGGTGGCTTGTGAATGCAACGGCGGATGGGGATGTTGCCGCCGAACTGAAAATGCTGGATGATGCAAAAGTCGAGGATGCATTCTACCGCGACCTTGCCTTTGGCACGGGTGGCCTGCGTGGCGTAATCGGTGCAGGTACCAACCGCATGAATATTTACACGGTCGCAAAGGCGTCTCAGGGCTTGGCTGACTATCTAAAGAAAAACTATGCAGAGCCTTCTGTGGCAATCGGCTATGACAGCCGCATCAAGAGCGATGTGTTCGCAAAAGTGGCCGCTGACGTTTTCGCTGCAAATGGCGTCAAGGTCAATATCTGGCCTGTCCTGATGCCGGTGCCGACGGTATCTTTTGCGACCCGTTACCTGCATACCTCTGCGGGTGTGATGGTCACCGCTTCCCACAACCCCAGCAAATACAACGGCTACAAGGTTTATGGTGCAGATGGCTGCCAGATCACGACCGAAGCTGCCGCCAAAATTCTGGCTGAAATCGAAAAACTGGACATCTTTGCAGACGTAAAGCACAGCGATTTTGAAACTGGTCTTGCAAATGGCAGTATTAAGTATATTCCGGATGAGGTCTACACTGCCTTTGTGAATGAGGTCAAGAATCAGTCTGTCCTGTTTGGTGAAGAAGTCAATAAGAATGTTGCAATTGTTTACAGCCCGCTGAATGGTACGGGTTTGAAGCCTGTGACTCGCACCCTGAAAGAGATGGGCTACACCAATATCACGGTGGTCAAGGAACAAGAGCAGCCGGATGGCAACTTCCCGACCTGCCCGTACCCGAATCCGGAAATCAAGGAAGCAATGGCGCTGGGCATGGAATATGCCAAGAAGTGCAATGCTGACCTGCTGCTGGCTACCGATCCGGATTGCGACCGTGTAGGCATTGCAGTCAAAAATAAGGCAGGCGAGTACGAACTGCTGACCGGCAATCAGACGGGTATGCTGTTGCTGGACTATATTTGCAGCCAGCGCGTGAAGCACGGTAAGATGCCTGCTGACCCTGTTATGGTCAAGACCATCGTGACGATGGATATGGGCGAGCAGATCGCTTCCCACTATGGTCTGCGAACCATCAACGTGCTGACTGGCTTCAAGTTTATCGGTGAGCAGATCGGAAAACTGGAAAAGCAGGGGAAAGCTGATAGCTATGTATTCGGCTTTGAGGAAAGCTATGGCTATCTGACCGGCTCCTACGTCCGCGATAAGGACGGCGTAGACGGTGCATACATGATTTGCGAGATGTTCAGCTACTACGCCACCAAGGGCATCAGCCTGCTGGATAAGCTGGATAAACTGTACAAGACTTATGGCTATTGCCTGAACACCCTGCACAGCTACGAATTTGACGGCAGTGCTGGCTTTGCAAAGATGCAGAACATCATGCAGGCATTCCGCGGCGATATCAAAGCGTTTGGCGGCAAGAAAGTTGTAAAGCTGTTGGATTATGCTACCGGTCTGGATGGCCTTCCCAAGTCCGATGTGCTGAAGTTCCTGCTGGGAGATAACTGCTCCATCGTGGTGCGTCCTTCCGGTACGGAACCGAAGCTGAAAATTTACGTTTCTGTCAGTGCAGAAAACAGAGACGCTGCTGAAAAGGTCGAATGTGAGATTGTGAAAGATGCCGAGGAGCGTTTTGAGTGATGTGGAGCCTAATCCACATAACCAGTATCTATGCTCACATTCTGGACGAGGATAGAAAGGTCAATGCTCAGA
>OLZT01000076.1_pt1 | contig 48887 bp, 42 predicted proteins | sample 1644501 | NCBI WGS metagenome assembly OLZT01 (sample SAMEA103958140, study PRJEB25191) | human gut metagenome | biome: human-associated habitat [ENVO:00009003]; feature: intestine environment [ENVO:2100002]; material: feces | place: Germany | collected 2013/2015 | reverse complement strand
GTGTTCCTCCTGTCGGCATCTGATTTTGGGTACAAAAAAAGGACATTTCTTCTTTTCAGAGGAAATGTCCTGATTTCTTGGACGGGCTGACAGCCTGCCCAAACGGTATTTTATTTTTGTCGTTACTATAACACCCCCTACGATATAACTACTTCGCGGCTCGATTTTTCGGTTTGGAAAAGGATGAAAAACCTTGCCAGATAACCGAAAACCCTTGATATACGGGGCTTTTCCGGTTTGTCGTAATTATACCGTAAGGGCATACTTACGCCGTCAACAGCCTGCGGGCCGGGGACGACATCAAGACCGTTCAGGAGAATTTAGGCCACGCCACCGCCTCATTCACGCTGGCAACCTACGCCCATGCCACACCTGGCATGAAGCGGGAGAGTGCCAAGAGAATGACCGAGTTCATCCGCACGGTGCAGGGTGCTTAGCGGCATAAATCTAACCACAAAATTTCCCAATTGTGGTCACGGTTGTGGTCAAACGGAATCCACCGCTGAAACATCTAACTTTTCAGAGGAGAAAAGCGCACATTCTCCCCAAAAGCAAAAAACTCCGCACCAAAAATGGTGCGGAGTTGGTGGGGGAAGGTGGATTCGAACCACCGAAGCTATAAGCAGCAGATTTACAGTCTGTCCCCTTTGGCCACTCGGGAATTCCCCCATATTCACTTTGCCTTTTGTGTGGAGCCGGTAGACGGACTCGAACCCCCGACCTGCTGATTACAAATCAGCTGCTCTACCAACTGAGCTATACCGGCAGGTGTTCCGCTCACGTAAGGCTTTTGTATTATATCATGAATCCGGAAAATGTCAAGAGGGCATTTTTACAGATTGTCCACTGCTGCCACAAAAAGGCCGATAAACAGCAAAACGCCGCCGATGATCCGCTCTTTCCTGCGCAGAGTGGTCTCGTCATTCTTCTGCTTTAGCAGACTGTCCAGCAGCTCCGGGCAGAGCAGCAGCCCCAGCCCCAAAACGCTGATAATCAGGCCTCTGATTTTCATAGCTTGCCTCCTGAATGCTCCGGTGCGCCGCCGTTTGACGGGCGGCGCACCATAATGATACGCTCTATCGCCTACTCGATCGCGATTTCCTTGATTTCCAGCTCATTGCCCTGCTGCAAATAGGTTCTGTCGCTGCCGCAATGGGGGCAGATCTTGCCCTGGGGCACCGTATCATAGGTTTTCCCGCAGTTTTCGCAGTAGGTAATGGCATGGATGGGCTCCCACAGGAGCTCACAGTCCTCCAGCATGGGATTGCGCTTGCAGTTCCATTTCCACACGTCAATAAGGTAATCCGGGATCACCGTGGAGACCTCGCCAATCTGCAAGGTCACTCTGCGGACGTGCTGGGCCTGGTTGTCCTGGGCGATTTTCACCACGCTGTCGGCAATGTGGAATACAACGCCTAGCTCGTGCATCAGTCTTTCTTCCCGCCAAGCTTGGTGACGATGGTCTGGCCCAAACGCTTACCGGCCATGGGAATAATACCCTTGACCTTGTCCTCCGCCTTCATCATCTTGGAGCACTCGGGGTGATCCCGCTTCAGATGAATGGCATCGAAGACGCATCTGGTGGTGCACACGCCGCAGCCGATGCACTTGTTGGGGTCAACCCAGCTGGCACCGCAGCCCAGGCATCTTGCGGTTTCGGTCTTCACCTGCTCGGCGGTAAGGGTCTTGTGAGCATCCCGGAAGGAGTGCTTGGGAATACTCTCGTCCATACCGGCCTCCTGACGGCCTGCATGGTCGTAACCGGAAACGGAAATGTTGTCCTTGTCCAGCATGATGAAGTCCCGGCGGTTCCGGCCGATCTTCATATCCGCACCCTTATGGACATAACGGTGCAGGGACTCGGCAGCACACTTGCCCTCTTCAATGGCATCGATGGCGAACTTAGGTCCGTGGTACACGTCGCCGCCCACGAAGATATCGGGCTCGGCGGTCTGGTAGGTCAGAGGATCGGCCACGGGGTAATTGCCGCGCCAGAACTCCACCTTGGTTCCCTCCAGCAGGCCGCCCCACTCAATGGCCTGGCCAATGGCAAAGACCACATGGTCTGCTGCCAGCTCCATGGTCTCGTGCTCGTCATAAACGGGAGAGAACCGCTTGGTCTCGGGGTCGATGGTCCGCAGGCACTTCTTGAAGACGATGGCGGTGACATGGCCGTTTTCGTCCACCTTCAGCTCCTTGGGACCCCAGCTATTGTTGATCTCGATATTTTCTTCCAGAGTCTCGGCAATCTCATTGTTGGAGGCAGGCATGGTAGCCCGATCTTCCAAGCAGACCATGGAGACCTTGGCAGCGCCGAAGCGCTTGGCAGTCTTGGCACAGTCAACGGCCACGTTGCCGCCGCCGACGACCACCACATTGCCCTCCATCTTCTGGTTCTCGTCCTCCAGAGCATGGTGCAGGAACTCCACAGCGATGGAAGTTCCCTTGGCGGTATCATTCGCAACGCCGGGACGGCGGCCGCCCTGGCAGCCGATGGCGATGAAGAAGGCCTCATAGCCCTGCTTACGCAGCTCGGGGATGGTCACATCCTTGCCGACTTCCACGCCGCACTTGATCTCTACGCCCAGCTCCCGGATGACCTGGACCTCGGCGTCGATGATGTTCTTCTCCAGCTTGAAGGAGGGGATGCCGTAGGTCAGCATACCGCCGGGCTTGGCGCTCTTCTCAAAGACCGTGGGCTTGTAGCCCTTGGTTGCCAGATAGTAGGCAGCACTGAGGCCTGCAGGGCCGGAGCCGATGATGGCAATCTTCTGTGCCCAGTGCTCCAGGCGGTTAGATGCGATGACAACAGGGGGAATGTAGCGGGTCTCGGCGTTCAGGTCCTGCTCCGCCAGGAACTTCTTGACGGCGTCGATGGCAACGGCCTGATCGATGGTGCCGCGGGTGCAGGCCTCTTCGCAGCGCTTGTTGCAGATGCGGCCGCAGACGGCGGGGAAGGGGTTGTCCTTCTTGATGAGGGCCAGGGCCTCCTGGTACTTGCCCTGGGCAGCCAGCTTCAGGTAACCCTGAACGGCCACGTGGGCGGGGCAGGCGGTCTTACAGGGGGCAGTGCCCTTGTCGTAGCAGTTCTTCCGGTTGTTGTCCCGGTAGTCGGGATCCCAGTGTTCGGGGCCCCACTTGATGGAGTTGGGCAGCTCGTGCTTGGGGTACTCCACAACCTTGCCTTCCCTGTCGCAGAGCTTCTGGCCCAGCTTCACGGCACCGGCGGGGCAGGTTTCCACGCACTTTCCGCAGGCCACGCACTTGTCGCGCTCCACCTCAGCGGTGTAAGCGGAACGGGACAGGTTGGGGGTATTGAACAGCTGAGAGGTTCTCAGAGCGTTGCAGATCTGCACATTGCAGTTGCAGATGCCGAAGATCTTATTCTCGCCGTCGATATTGGTGATCTGGTGGACAAAGCCGTTCTCCTCGGCCTTTTCCAGAATGCGGATGGCCTCTTCATAGGTAATGTCGTGGCCCTTGCCGGTTTCCCGGCAATAGTCGGCGAAATCGCCTACACCGATACACCAGGAGGCGGGGTCGTCTGCGCAGCCCTCACCCATAACGCCGCGGCTGGCCCGGCAGGAGCACTGGGCAACACCGATGTGGCCCTCGTACTTCTTCAGCCAGTAGCTCAGGTGCTCGATATCCAGGCTCTGGTTCTCCATGGGAATAGCCTTCTCCACGGGGATAACGTGCATACCGACACCGCCGCCGCCGGGAGGCATCAGATGGGTCTTTCCGGCCAGAGGCACATAGGTCATGCGCTCGAAGAAGGTGGCCAGCTCCGGATGCTCCTGCAGGCGGGTATTGTAGGAGATCTCGCCCCGCTCGTCATAGCAGGGCTTCTCGCCGCTGCCGCTCTCGTCGATGTTCAGCAGCTCGGCGGAGCCGGGGACATACATGGGCACAAAGTAGCGCCGCTCGGACTGGGGGGCGGTACGGCCGTTGTGGTCGTAATGGTAGCCATAGTCATATTCCAGCAGGCCCAGGAACGCCAGCTTGTCCAGAACCTCCTGGAAATGCTGCTTGTCCTCCTCCTTCACGTTGCACAGCTTCCACAGCTCGGGGACGGTGTGGGGCTTACGGACCTTCATGGCCAGCATGATGTCGCACATCTCGTCGGTGAGCAGGGCCTCCAGGCCCCAGTACTCGGCATCCTCAGAGGTGACCTTGCCCAGCTTGTGCTCGATGACGTCCGTGATCATTTTGCCGACCTTCAGCACCTTCTCCCGGGGTGCGGGATCGCCCTTGGCGGCAGGTTCCAACGCTCTTTTCTTCAGTTCCTGATCGATCATTCGCTTCTACCTTTTCTTTCCGGCATAACTGCCTATTATTTCTGTTTCCAGTTTTGGGCCTGTTCGGTGAGCCAATCGGCCAGAGCCTGCACGCCCTCACCGGTTTTGGCGCTGATGGGGAAAATGCGGATATTGGGGTTGCGCATTCTGGCGTACTCCGTGACCTTCTCCATATCGAAGTCAAAGTAGGGCATGACATCGATCTTGTTAATGATCATGGCATTGCACACCTGGAATACCAGGGGGTATTTCAGGGGCTTGTCGTGGCCCTCCGGTACGGAGAGGATCATCATATTCAGCGCCGCGCCGGTGTCGAACTCCGCGGGGCACACCAGGTTGCCCACGTTTTCCAGCACCACAAGGTCCAGCCCTTCCGTTCCCAGCTGGCGGACACCCTGCCGGGTCATGTCCGCATCCAGGTGGCACATTCCGCCGGTATGCAGCTGGATGACCTTGGTGCCGGTGGCCGCAATGGTTCCGGCATCCACATCGGAGTCAATGTCCGCCTCCATAATGCCTACCTTCATATCCTGGGGCAGAGTCTTCAAAAGCTTTGTCAAAGTTGTTGTCTTTCCGGAACCGGGGGAAGACATCAGGTTCACCAGGAAGGTGCCCTGCTCTTTCAGCTCCCTGCGCAAAGCCTCGGCGTCCTTGTCGTTGTCGGCAAACACGCTCTGCTTCACTTCGATCACGCGATATGGGTCCATGAGAAACTCCCTTCTTGTGTTGGCTTTTTCTGCGAAAAATCGTGAAAAGCACTTCTTCTCAAGATTAACTATACACGAGGGGAATCCGAATGTCAATTGTGCATCACCGGCACAATTGCCCAAAAAGAGTACAAAATTGCCAAAAATCAGCAGTTAGCAAGTGCTAACATATGTGAAAAATTGCGATTTCTCCTGCTTTTGCGGCCTTATCCGCGAATATGCGCAATAGTTACAAAAATATTGATTTATTACAGCTGTAATTTTTGAATTATTTGTGAATAAAAACGAATGACAGCGCTATCGCACCTATGATAAAATAAAACCTGTATATAAAGGAGGCTTCTATGGAAGAGAGAAAAACCACAATTCTGGCCGTTGCCGGAAAGGGCGGCGTGGGCAAAACCTCCGTTGCCGCCACTATGGTACGGCTGTTGTGCCAAATGCACCCCGGCAAGCGCATTCTGGCCATAGACGCAGACCCTGCCGTAGGCCTGGCCACCGCCTTGGGCGTGGAGGTGTGCCTGACGGTAGACGACATCCGCAAGGCCGTGGTTGCCCAGGCCAGGCAGGGGGATGCCAAGGCCGCTGTGGAGTTGCTGGGAGAGGCCCGCTGCCAGATTTTCGATGCCGTAGCCGAGAGCCGGGGCTTCGCCTTTCTCGCCATTGGCCGCCCGGAAAGCGCCGGCTGCTACTGCAAGGTCAACGGCTACCTGAAAGAGGTTATCGGCCTTCTGGCCGGGAGCTTTGACTATGTGGTCATCGACGGCGAGGCCGGTGTGGAGCAAATCAACCGCCGGGTCATGGAAAAGGTTACCCATCTGCTGCTGATCACGGATGCCAGCAGGAAGGGTACCCAGGTCATCCAGACGGTGAAAAAGGTGGCAGACGAGCTGGTCATGTACGATCAGGTTGGGGCCATTGTGAACCGCCTGCCCTCCAGAGAGGTCATCCCGCTGCTGGACACCGGGGATATTCCGGTGCTGAGCTACATTGAAAACGATGCCGCACTGGCAGATTTTGACATTCGTGGTGAGAACGTTTTCTATTTGCCGGAGGAGGCAAACATCGTCCGAGGGGTAAAAGAGGCGCTGGAAAAGCTGAGCGTGTAAAGCTCTTCCTGTCATTTGGCTACATAAAAATACGAGTTGACAGTTGACAGTGTACAGTTGACAGTTGTGGTGTCCCTACGGGACAGTTTTGAATATTTTCTTTCATTTCCGTAGGAAATACCGCAATTGTCAACTGTCAATTGTCAACTGCTAACTGAAACGAAAGAGGGAAAAAAGTGAAAGATCTAAAATACTTATACGACTTTGAGCGTCTCTTGCAGGAGGCCAACAACGATCTGGTGCGGCAGGCGCAGACGGAGGGGAAATACTGCGCCGCTTATACCTGCGAAAACATGCCGGAGCCGCTGCTGAATCTGCCGGGGGTCTTCTCCGCACGGCTGCGGGCGCCCCGGACCGGGTCCATGGAAATGGGCACCTATTATATGACCAGCTTCCTGTGCGAATACAGCCGGGCCCTGCTGGAGCGGGCCATTGAGGGCGGCTTCAACTTCGCCGACTGCATCTTCACCCCGGACGGCTGCTCCATGATGAACCGCTGCGTAGAGAATATGGAGCTGCTGAAAACCATGGAGAAGGAGCACTTCTTCTACTCCTACATGGAAATTCCCATGAAAGCCGATGACAACGGCCTGAATCTCTATGTTTTGCAGTGCAAGAACCACATCCTCACCCCCTTGCAGGAGCATTTCGGCATTGACGTGTCCGATGCCGCCATCCGCAAGGCCGTGGAGGAGCACAACCACCTGTGCCGCCTGATCCGGGAGATCGGTGACTACCGGAAGGAAGAAAATCCCCGAATCACCGGCTACGAGTACCACATCATCAACCTCATCAGCTACGCAGCTCCCAAGTATCTGCTGATCCCCATGCTGGAAGAGACGCTGGAGGAGCTGAAAACCCGTCAGCCTGATCCCAAGCCCAAATTCCGGGCCCGTGTGGTCCTGGTGGGCTCCGAGGTGGACGACATCGATATGGTGAAGCTGGTGGAGGAGAGTGGGGCCTATGTCTGCGCAGATCGGTTCTGCTACGGTTCCTTCCCGGGCCGAGACCCCATCGAGCTCACGGACGATGAGGATGCCCTGACCCAGATCTGCCGCCAGTATATGAACCGGGCCCAGTGTCCCCGGTACATGAACATGCCCAAAATGCTGGGGCGCCGTGCTTATGTCAACCAACTTGCCAAGGACTACAAGGCCGATGGCATTATCTATGAGCAGGTGAAATTCTGTGACCCCTGGGCCTACGAGCGCATGGTGGGCACCCAGGTTCTCCGGGACGAATACGGCTACCCCGTGCTGTCCGTGGACCGGCCCTATGCCGTTGGCTCCTCCGGCCAGCTGCGGACACGGGTCCAGGCCTTTGTAGAGAGCATGGAAATCAAGAAGATTCAGGGAGGTGCAGCCCGTGGCTAAAGAAGTCGGTGCAGACCGTCTGGGTGATTTCTACACCAACGGCAAGGTCCGCAAACGCCGGGAATGGCGCGGCCTGAAGGACACCATGTACGACTACAAGTGCTGGCTGGGCATTATGGGCACTCTGGCAGGCTTCATCATCAAGCCCCGGAACATCAAGGCCATGTTCCGCTATCGCTGGATGGCCAACTACCTGGCCGTTCCCATGATGGTGGACCGGCACACCCAGGGGCTCCGGGGAGAATACCTGCGCATCTGCCACACAGAGCAGGACCTGATCATCAAGGACGTGGCAAAGCTCCTGGACAACCTGTTCCGGGGCGACCGCCGCATCGGCAACGACACCGAGTTCTCCAAAAAAGTGGTGCTGGTGGACGAGAATGAGATGACCGCCGTGATGATGGGCTTCCCCACTCTGAAAGGTCTGAGCCGGGAGACCCCCTCCACCTATGTCTCTGTGCTCTTGAATCAGACCGCCGCCCTGCATTATATTGACGTTGCCCAGGAATTCGGCCTGGCCGGTGACGTGTGCCCCATGCCCGAGGCAGAGGCCGGTGTGTCCATTGACGATGACGCCCCCATTCTGGGTGCCTGCGCCATTCAGTGCAACACCACCTGCGACGGCTCTTTGATGGGCAACGGCGTTATCTCCAAGCGCCTGGAGCTGGAGGACGGCATTCCCTGCTTCCAGTTGGCCGCCCCTCTGCGCCACCGGGAGGAGGACGTGCAGGAGTACGCCGCCCAGGAGATCCGCAATGCCATTGCTTTTATTGAGGAACACACCGGCGAGAAGTGGGACTGGAAGCATTACTTCGAGTGCGCCAAGCGGGTGAATATCTCCACCAACTACCGTCAGGAATGGCTGGACATGAATAAGACCGACTATCCCCAGGTCTTTGGCTCCAACCTGGCCCTGTACACGGAAACCAACTATATGGCCATCTGCGGCAAGGTTCCGGAATTCATTGAAGCGGACCGGAAGATCGCCCGCCTCGCCGAGCAGGCCTATGCCAAGAAAAAGCGCATGGCCAAGGAGTACCGCCACCGGGCCATTGTGTGGGGCGTGCAGTCCCACTTCTATATGGACTTCCTGCTGTGGCTGCTGAACTGCTGGGGCATCGTGCCGCTGACGGATATGCTGAGCATGGTCTCCACCAAGGAGCTTGTAGAGGAGGACACCCCGGAGAACCGGGAGCAGGCCATTTACGACATGGCCTGGCTGACGGAAAATATGATCATGCGCAACCGTACCCACGGCGGCTACAAGGTATTGCTTGACGAGCTGTGGGAATTCTGCGAGGAATTCAATGCGGACATGGTCATCCTCTGGGAGCACATGAGCTGCAAGGCCCTGGACGGTATGCACGGCCAGTTTGAGGAGAAGGCCCGTCAGCTGGGCATTCACCTGGTATGGGTCTCCCACGACCTGTTCGACCCCCGCATTATCAACCGGCAGGGCATCCGGGACCAGATCAACCGGTATATGCGCTCCGTCATGCGGGAGGAGCCCATCGACCCCAGCCTGGAGGTCATCCACGACGAGAATTCGTGGTAAATTTGCAACACTGTTGCCTTCCCACTATGGTTAAAAAAGCCATGTCATTGCGAACCAGTCCGCAGACTGGTGTGGCAATCCCCCGGATTTTCGGAATTTTTACGTAGAAAAAGGAGAACAAACTCATGAAATATTTTGGCGGATGTGATTCCGGCAGTACCTATACAAAATGCGTCATCTTAGATGAGACCGGCAAGATGGTGGCGGATGTCACCCTGCGCAGCCGGATTAACTCGGTCCTCAGCTGTGAGGACGCCCTGAATCAGGCGGCGGCCCAGGTAAAGGAGCTTGGCTCCTATCGGGACCTGAGCTACCTGGTGGGCACCGGCTATGGCCGGAACAAGGTGCCCGCAGCAGATGAGAACATTTCCGAGATCAGCTGTCACGCCATGGGCGTTCACGTGGTGGACCACAGCGTTCGGGCCATTATCGATATCGGCGGCCAGGACGTGAAGGGCATCGCCGTGGACACCGACGGCACCGTGCTGAACTTTGCCATGAACGACAAGTGCGCCGCCGGTACTGGCCGGTTCTTTGAGGCCATGGCCAAGGCCTTCGAAATGGATTTGACCGAATTCTCCAACCTGTCCCTGCAGGCGAAGAACGTCATTCCCATTACCGCCCAGTGCACGGTTTTCGCCGAGTCCGAGGTCATCTCCCTGGTAGGCGAGGGCAAGCCCATGGACGAGATTGCGGCAGGCATTGAGCTGTCCGTGGCCAAGCGGTGCTTCGTCATGGCCAAGAAGGCCGGCGCCGTGGACAAGATCACCCTCACCGGCGGCTGTGCCAAAAATGAGGGCTTGAAGCAGGCCATCCAAAAGGTGCTGAAGCTGAAAGTCATCGACCTGCCCGTGGACCCCCAGCTGATCGGCGCCATCGGCGCTGCGGAATTCGCCCGCCAGAAGGGTCTGGCCCAGGGCTAAGGAGGAAATCATGATCATTCTGAAAATTCTGGGCATTGCCGCCATTGTGGTGGCCGCGCTGTTTGTGCTGACCTTTGTGGTCTATTTCTTCAACCTGGACATGAAGCTCACCGCCGCGCTGGAGCCCATCTTTTTGAAGCACTACGACAAGATCAAGCGGGACCGGCACCTGTAATATGAAGCTCTACGACGAAATCATAGACGGCTGGTCCGCCCTGCTGAAGGATTTCTCCCTTCGGTCCCTGCCCCTGTCGGGCCTCTGGCCGGACACAGGGGAGCGGAATATGATCCTGCGCTCGGATATGGCCTATGAGCTGGGCGGCGGTTCGCTCCCCGCTCTGGGGGCCACAGCCGTAACCGTGGGCGGTTTTGCCGAAGACCGGCTTTTACTGTGCGGTCCGGACCTGCCGGAGATCCTATTAGACGGCCCCTATGCCCGGCTGACGGTGGCATCCGTCAAAGATGGGCTCCCGGACCAGGGCGGCGCACTGTACCAGGCCATCAAAAAAATTGACTTCGTGCGCTACCATGTGAACCCCGAGGGCTTCATGACCCGCATTTCCGCCATCCAGGGCCGGGAATCCGCCCGGGTCAGCCGGGAAGCCCTGAAAAAAGGGCTCACCTTCGCCCAGGTGGGCGGAAGAATGCTGGCAAGCTACCATGAAAACCCCCAAATTCAGGCGGTGCGGCTGATTTATATTACGGACCCCGCCTTCCCCTATGGGGAATTGGAGGCCCTGGTCAAAAAGGGCCGGGAAATCACCCGGGCCATCGACCACGCCATGACCGCCGCCATGACGGACTGCAACGTATGCAGCCTGAAAAAGGTCTGCGACGAGGTAGAGGGCATCCGCCAGCTGCACTTTGGGCAGGAACAGCATTGAACATTTTGTTTTTCTTCACAGCGGGAAACGGGCTTGACTGTTTCCCGCTGCATTTTGTACAATGAGCAAAACAAAAGCCTCCACCATGCAGGTGGAAGCAAGGAGGAACCTATGCGTCTGAACATCTACCACACCAACGACATCCACGCTAATTTTGCCTTTCTGGGCCGGGTCTGCGCCTATCTTGAGGAGCATCGGGCGGGATCGGACCTCTATCTGGACAGCGGGGACTTTCTGGACCTGAAAAGCCTTGTGGTGCAGGCTGACCGGGGCGGAAGTGCTCTGGCACTGGCGAAATTTTGCCGTATGGATGCTATGGCCCTGGGCAACAACGAGATCGATCTGGGCAGTGAGGACCTGGAAAAGCTGACATTTTTCCCTCTGCTCTGTGCCAACATCTGCCGCAACGACGGAAGTCCCGTCCCCGGCCTGAAAAGTCATGCCATTCTGGAACGGCTGGGCAAGAAATTTCTCATCATTGGCCTAGCCCCTTACTACGGAGTCGGGATGGTGGAAAACAAATACAACGTATTTTTCGAAATGGGGAATCTGCACACCTTAGACCCGGTCCCGGCAGTAACGCAAATTCTGTGCGAAAATCGCGGAAAATACGACTTTTCCATTCTCCTGTCCCACAGCGGCCATGCGGTGGATCAAGAGCTGGCCAAGCGCCTGCCCCCGGTGGACCTGTGGCTGGAAGGGCACTCTCACAGCGTTGTCACGGAAAAGTGCTGCTCCCAGTCCGGCATGGGGGAATTCCTGGGCCGGGTGACGTTGGACGTACAGGAGCAGGGCATCGAAATTCTGGATTCCGTGCAAATCGAGCTTCCGGCCCAGGCCGGCGCCGAATTCGACCACCGGCTGGAGCAGGCCCAGTCCAGCGCCGAAGCCATTCTCTCTCAGGAGCTTCCCGTGCTGCGGGAACTGGACTTTGACCCCTTCCGGGAAAGCGAATTTACCAATTTCATCTGTGACTGCCTGAAAGCGGAATTTGGCTGTGACCTGGCGCTGATGCACAGCGGCATTGCAGAAGGGCCTCTGCGAAGGCCGGTGTCCCGAAGGAGCCTGCTGGAGCTTCTGCCCTCCAAGCTGAACCCAACAATCTATTCCCTGCCCGGTGAAAAGCTGCTGGAGGCGGCAAAGCTCTCTCTGGATGAAACCCACATCCGGCAACCCGGGAAGGGCGCCGGCTTCCGGGGCACCGTGCTGGGCTGCCTGGGCTACAGCAGCAATGTGGAGGTGCATCGCATGCCCTTCACCATGCTTGTTGACGGGCAGTCGGTGGAGCCGGGCAGGGTCTACACCGTCGTCACCGATGACTACCTGCAGCGGGGCACAGGCTACCCCAGCCTGGCAGTGCCCGATCAGGACGCCAAATTCGACAAGCGGTTCATCCGGGATCTGGTGCAGGAATACCTGACGGTGGAACCGGTGTTCCGGTCTGCGGCGAAGCATAGGGAAACATAACGTAGGGAGCAACGGCGTACCCGAGGGTCACCCAGAGGGAGAAATGCTGAAACATTTTTCAGCTGCTCTCGCCCGAAACACCCCTCCTCAGTCTCGGCTGCGCCGAGCCAGCTCCCCCGAAGGGGAAGCTCTGGGGGAGTCTCTTAGCGGATTTCTCCGGTTTTGAACATTTTCATCATTTCGTTGGTCAGGCTGGTGTCGTCGGGTTGGAGCTCGATGTCCTCCCGCCTGACCCAGGCGGCGTATTTCAGCTCGCCCGGATCCATGGTAATGGCGGGGTCTCCGTCCAGGTCGCAGTAGTAACCCAGCAGCAGGTCGTTGGCCACACCCCAGGGCTGGGACTTATAGTAGGTGATGTTCTTCACACGGACGCCGGTTTCCTCGAACACCTCCCGGGCCACAGTCTGCTCGGCGGTTTCCCCGATTTCCGTAAAACCGGCGATGAGGGCATTGTAGGCAAACCCCGTCCGGTATTTGGTCAGCAAAATGGAATCCCCATTTTTGACTCCAACGATTACGGCAGGCATGATCCTGGGGTAGGCGGTATAGCCGCAGGTACACTGCATGGCCCGTTCCGTGGCAGAGTGGGTCATGGGTTCCCCGCAGCGGCCGCAGAATCGGGTATCCCGGTACCAGTCTGCCAAATGTTTGGCCGTGAAGATGGCGAAAAGGTCCTCCCTTGCAAGGCCCTCAGCACCCCGCAGCTCCCGCATTCCCCAGGGCCTGCTCTCCAGCGGCACCGCCGTTTCGTCCGTACACAGGTAGAATGGGGACGCATCTACGGTGAAAAGGTACGTAAGGGAGCAGTCCGCCGGGAACTCCTTTCGCCGGAGAAATGCCGGCCTCTCTCCCGCCCGCAGCAGCGCTTTGCCCTCCCGAAAGGCAAGAACAAAATCCGTCTCCCCCGGCCGGGCAGCAGGGTCATAGGCATTCACAAGGCGATGTGGTGCAATATCCTGAATCATCATTTCCTCCTATCAAAAAACGCCGCAGGCTTTCGGGCCTGCGGCGCAAAACATTTGGGTTTAATTACAGCAGAGTGGAGAAGTGCTTGATGGTGCGGACCATCTGAGAAACGTAGGAGTTCTCATTGTCGTACCAGGAAACAACCTGCACCTGGGTCTTGCCGCCCTCCAGGGGGCAGACCATGGTCTGAGTAGCGTCGAACAGGGAGCCGAAGCGCATGCCGATGACATCGGAGGAAACGATCTCGTCCTCGTTGTAGCCGAAGGACTCAGTAGCAGCAGCCTTCATAGCGGCGTTGATCTCTTCCTTGGTGACGGACTTGCTCACAACGGCGTTCAGGATGGTGGTGGAGCCGGTGGGGGTGGGAACACGCTGTGCAGCGCCGATCAGCTTGCCGTTCAGCTCGGGGATAACCAGGCCGATGGCCTTAGCAGCACCGGTGGAGTTGGGGACGATGTTGCAAGCGCCGGCACGGGAACGACGCAGGTCACCCTTTCTCTGGGGACCGTCCAGGATCATCTGGTCGCCGGTGTAGGCGTGGATGGTGCACATAATGCCGGACTCGATGCCAGCCAGGTCGTTCAGAGCCTTGGCCATGGGAGCCAGGCAGTTGGTGGTGCAGGAAGCAGCGGAGATGATGTTGTCTTCCTTGGTCAGGGTGTTGTGGTTGACGTTATATACGATGGTGGGCAGGTCGTTGCCGGCAGGAGCGGAGATAACGACCTTCTTGGCGCCGGCGTCGATATGAGCCTGAGCCTTGGCCTTGGAGGTGTAGAAACCGGTGCACTCCAGGACGACGTCAACACCCAGCTCGCCCCAGGGCAGCTCGGCAGCGTTGGCCTTGGCATAGATGGTGATCTTCTTGCCGTCGACAACGATGTTGTCCTCACCGGCCTCGACAGTGTGGGTGCCGAAGGGCTTTGCATAAGCGCCCTGCGTGGAATCGTACTTCAGCAGATGAGCCAGCATCTTGGGAGAGGTCAGGTCGTTGATGGCGACAACCTCGAAGCCCTCAGCGCCGAACATCTGACGGAAAGCCAGACGGCCGATACGGCCAAAACCATTGATAGCAACTTTAACAGACATGGGATTTTCCTCCATTTCATATTACTGCTTCCGCAGTCTTATCATACTGTCAGCACGGACCTTTATCGATACGCCCGTACGGATTTTATTATACTATAACCCCCAGTTAATGTAAACTGGAAATTCTGTCAAAACCCGTAGAATTTTTCTGCAAGTTTTTGTGCAAAATCCGGCTTACTGGTAGCTCACCGGGGAATTTACAGGAGCAATGGCCATGTAGGTATTGCCGACGCCCAGCTCCAGAGGCTCTCCATCCATGGTCTTGAACCAGAAGGGGCTCTCGGCATCATCTGCGCCCCAGGTGATGGGGATGATCTTGCCGCCGTTGGCATAGTAGCCCTGGCCGCCGGCCTCAAAATTGGCGGTGTAATAAATGCCGTCGGTGGAGATGTCGGCCAGCATGACGATCACATTGGTAAAGGTCTCAGGGTCCTGGGTGTCACCCAGCACCATAGCATGATCATACTGGTTGTAGACGTACTTTCCGAGGGAGGAATCATAGACCATGGAGGTATCCTTCCGGTTGCCGCCATAGGTAAAGGTCACACTAACGGTTTCGGCGTTCTCGCCGTCAGCCGGGGTGCCATTCTCCCGGAAGCGGAGATTGTAGTCCTTGTCCGCAGGCTGGGTGGTGCGGAAGCCCTTCTCCTGGGCCAGGGTCTCCAGCTGATCGCCCCGGGCGAACAGGCAGTGCTCCCAGCCGGATTCGTTGGGGAAAACATAGGCTCTGTCCGTATTCCGGAAGGAATAGCCGCTGTCCTTCTGCGTATCGATGTTGAACCGGTCAACGCCGGTCTTCTTGGCATTGTTCAGCACCTGTTCGGAGCCGCCGGCATCAAAAAGGACCGCATCGTAATGCTTGACAATCTCATTGAACATCAGCCGCACGGACCGGACGGAGCCGATGGCCTCGGACTGGCTGGGATCCGTAAACAGGGCCAAATCCCGGACGATGGAGCCATTGACCCACATCTCCATGAGGATATCGGCATTCATAGTGCCGTAGTGGGGCAGCGCACCCCGGATATTGCTGATGGACACAGCATAGACGCGGCCCGTGAAGGGCTCATCCAGAGTCTTGCCGTTCAGGGGATTGGTGTAGACAGGCGCGGGCTCCGTGGTGGGCTCCTCCGTGGTTGGAGCTTCGGTCGCGGGGGCCTCGGTGGTTTCCGTGGCAGCAGTGGAGGCCTGGGTGGCGGCAGGGGTGGATGCACCGCCGCAGCCGCACAGCAGCAGGCTCAGAGTCAGCAATAGACAGATGATTTTTTTCATTGTGTCGTACCTCTTCTTATTATAATTATACAAACCGGACGGCTCAGCTTTCGCTGCTCTGTTCGAGGATGTCGTCCATGGTTTTACCGATGGTATAATAGAATACATTGTCCCGGGCGGGCTGCAAATCCAGCAGCTGGCCCCGCTTGGAGTAGACATTGTAGCAGCCGTAGAGGATGGGAATCACGCTGCCGTCCTCCGCCACCATCTGGCACAGGTTGTAGAAGGTGCCGGCATTGGACAGGGCCTCCTTGGTCATGCTCAAAAGGGTGTCGTTATTCAGCACGTTGTTGGTCAGGGTGCCGTAGCCCTTGAAGAACTCGGAAAGGTCCGAATTGGGGGGCAGCTTGGTCTGACCCAGGTAGAGGTCATAGGTTCCCGCCCGCAGAATCTGCTGGTAGGTGATGCCTCCGCCGGAGCCGCCATATTCCAGCACGCCGCAGGGGATACCCAGCTCCGTCAGATGGGCGGCAATGTCCCGGGCAGTCCGCAGCCGGGCGGAATCGTCCGCATTGACCAGCAGCCGCAGCTTTTTGACCTCCCGGGTCTTTTCATCCCGGGGATACTGGAAATTGCCCAGCAAATCCAGGAATTTCATAGGATCGTAGCCGTAATTAGAGGCCAGCGTAGGGTAGTAATAGGGAGAGCCCGGCGAGGTAATCAGCGTCGTAGGCTGGGCCATGCCCCGGTAATTCTCCTCATTCAATGTCTCCCGGTCAATGGCATAGGTCAGTGCCTTGCGCAGAACATCGGAATTCTTGAACCAGTCGCTGTAGAGCAGGTTGCAGCTGAGATAAAGCAGCACGCCATTTTCCACTTCCCACAGCTCATAGTCGCAGCGGTACTCGCCGAAGGAATCCAGCATAGGGTCCGCAACGGCCAGGTTCAGCTCGCCGAACTCGAATTCATCCCGCAGCTGGGACTGGCTTGTGGCCTCCATCAGGGTAATGGTATTGGCCCGGACGGACAGCGTTGCGTCGCACCACCAGGATTCCACCTTGCGCATCTCGGCCCCCTCATCGTTCTGGTAGAAGGCATAGGGGCCTGTACCAACCGGGTGCTCGGCCCCCACCTCACTGGCTTTCAGAATGGGGATATCCAGCAGCAGGGGCAGGTTCTGATAGGAGGTGTCCAGGTAGAACATGACGCCCTGGCCGTCGTCGTGGAGCTTGATCTCCGCAATGTGCGTGAAGCGCCCTTTATAGAAATCACTCTGCTGAGCGGCCTGATAGGAGGCCAGAACATCGTTGGCCGTCACCCGGGTTCCGTCGGAGAACCGGGCGTTATCATCCACATAAAATGTATAGATGGTTCTCTGGGAATTGACCCGATACCGGGAGCAGAGAATGGGCGTGGTTTCGTTATCGCTATTGTAGGCAAACAGGCCCTGATACATCAGGGAGAACAGCACCCGATTGGAAAAGTTCATGCCGATAATGGGGTTCATGGAACGGTTGGGATAATAGGCCAGAATCATAGTCTGATCCGCCAGGGTATCCTCCTCCGTAGGGTCCGGGTCATCCTCCATAAGGATGGCATCCCCCGTGGGCACATAGGCGCTGTCCTTTTCCGAGGCGCAGCCGGAAATAAGTGCCGTCAGCGTGGCAAACACCAGCAAAAGTGCAAGCAGCCGTTTCATTTTGTCCCTCCTTTGCACACGATCACAGCCCCCTGGCTGCCCCGGTGACCCTGGGTCACCCGGTGGGACCAGAATCGGTCACTTTCGCAGACCGTGCAGGCCGTGCTGACCTCCACCTGGCGGACACCTGCCTGCTGAAGCACCCAGGCATTGACCGCTTTCAGGTCCACCAGGTATTTTTCCCCCTGGGTGCGGATGAAGGGATCCATTTCCTTGCCATAGGCCGCCCGCAGAGCCTGCGGGACATCGGCATGGGTTTCAAAATGGCAGAAGCCGATGTTGGGGCCTACGGCGGCCCGGATATCCTCCGGGCGGCTGCCGTAGTATTTCGCCATGGCCTCCACCATCCGCGCGCCAACACCGGAAACCGTCCCTCGCCACCCGGCGTGGGCTGCACCCACGGCACCTGTCACGGGGTCATAGGCCAGAATGGGCGTGCAGTCCGCGGAGAACACCACCAGGGCCAGCCCCGGCACATCCGTCACCAGCGCATCGCAGTCCGGCAGCCGCGGCGCAAAGAGCCCCGCCCCTCGGTCCTTCTCCTCTGCCCGGTAGACAATATCCGAGTGGACCTGCCGGGCAAGCACCGCATTCCTCGGGTCAAAGCCCAGGGCTTGTCCCAGAATTTCGTAGTTTTTCACCACGTTTTCCGGGTCATCTCCCCGGGTGGGGGCCAGATTCAGGGAGCTGAGATAGTCCGTGCTGACTCCGCCGAAGCGGGTGGTGAAGGCATGGGGCACAGAAATTCCCTCCGCCGCCAGATATTCCAGACTTCCCTTATGAATCGTTTGTATCATTCTGTTTCTCCTGAAGGTTTACTGCTGCATCTCCGCTTCCTTGTCCTTCTGCATGCAGCACTTTTTATACTTCTTGCCGCTGCCGCAGGGGCAGGGGTCATTGGGGCCTACCTTCTTGGCGGCGGTGCGGACGGGGGCTTTTTTCACGACGCTGCCGTCGTCGGCGCCGGCAGCGCCGGTCTCCTTGGCCACCTTCTCCCGCTTGACCTCCTGCTGAGGCTGAATGCGCACCAGGAACATCCGGCGGACGGTCTCCTCCTTGATGGACTGGATCATGGACTCGAACATCTGGTAGCCCTCTTCCTTATAGGCAATGACAGGGTCATGCTGGCCATAGGCCCGCAGACCAATGCCTTGCTTCAGGTCGTCCATGGCGTCGATGTTGTCCATCCAGTATTCGTCCACCACCCGCAGCATGACCACCCGCTCCAGCTCCCGCATGAGCTTGTCACCATAGGCGGCTTCCTTGGCCTGATAGGTGTTCAGGGCGATGTCGTAAACAGTATCCGTGAGCTTCTGGGCATCCATGCCCTCCAGCTCGGTCTTGCGGCTCTGGAGCGTGCCCTTGACGAAGTAAATACCCTCCAGCTGAACGGACAGCTCCTTCAGAGCCTCCTCATTGGCAATGCCGCCGTGCTGGCTCAGGGCAGAGGAAACCGTGGTTTCCAGGACGGAGCGCAGCATGGTCAGGATATTCTCCTGCAGGTCCTCACCGTCCAGCACCTTCTGGCGCTGGGCATAGATGACCTCACGCTGGGTATTCATCACGTCGTCATATTCCAGGACGCTCTTTCTGGCCTTGAAGTTCCGGCTTTCCACGTTCTTCTGGGCGTTCTCCACAGCACCGGAGAGGATCTTCGCATCAATGGGGGTATCCTCATCCAGGCCCAGGGAATCCATCATGCCCATGATCCGGTCAGAGGAGAACAGGCGCATCAGGTCATCCTGGAGGCTCAGGTAGAACCGGCTCTCGCCGGGGTCTCCCTGACGGCCGGAACGGCCCCGCAGCTGATTGTCAATCCGGCGGGACTCATGGCGCTCGGTGCCGATGATGAACAGGCCGCCGGCTGCACGGACCTTCTCGGCCTCTTCCTTAATATGGCCCTTGTATTGCTTCAGAAGGTCATTGTATTCCTGCCGAATGGCGAGAATTTCGGGGTCTGTGGTCTCGGCGAAGGAATCCGCCTCGGCAATGAGCTCTTCGGGCTTTCCCTGCTTGCGCAGGTCCGCCTTGGCCAGGAACTCCGCGTTGCCGCCCAGCATGATGTCCGTACCACGTCCGGCCATGTTGGTGGCAATGGTCACAGCCCCAAGCTTACCGGCCTGGGCCACAATCTGGGCCTCCATCTCGTGGTACTTGGCGTTCAGCACATTGTGGGGGATGCCCTCCCGTTTGAGCATCTTGCTGAGGATTTCGCTCTTTTCGATGGAGATGGTGCCCACCAGCACAGGCTGACCCTTAGCGTGGCACTGTTTCACCTGCTCCACAATGGCCCGGAACTTGCCTGCCTCGGTCTTGTAGACCACATCAGGATGGTCAATTCGAATAACAGGACGGTTGGTGGGAATCTCCACCACATCCAGATTATAAATGGCTTCAAATTCCTCCTGCTCCGTCAGGGCGGTGCCGGTCATGCCGGAGAGCTTGTCATAGAGCCGGAAGAAATTCTGGAAGGTGACGGTAGCCAGGGTCTTGCTCTCACTGGCGACGGTGACGCCTTCCTTGGCCTCGATTGCCTGGTGCAGGCCCTCATTGTACCGGCGGCCGTACATCAGTCGTCCGGTGAATTCATCCACGATGATGATCTCGCCGTCCTTGACCACATAGTCGATGTCCTTCTTCATCAGGCCCCGGGCCTTCATGGCCTGGTTGATGTGGTGGGAAAGGGTGGTGTTCTCCGCATCCGCCAGATTCTCCACGCCGAAGAACTTCTCCGCCTTGGCAATACCCTCAGCGGTCAGGGAGACGGTGCGGGACTTCTCGTCCACATAGTAGTCGCAGTCCAGGTCGTCCTTCTCCTCTTTGTCCTCGGTTTTGGCGAAGACCTGCTTGCGCAGGGTGGAGACGAACTTGTCCGCCATCTGGTAGAGCTGAGAGGAATCCTCGCCCTTGCCGGAGATAATCAGAGGGGTACGGGCTTCATCGATGAGGATGGAGTCCACCTCGTCCACAATAGCAAAGGCATGGCCCCGCTGGACCAGCTCCTGCTTGTAGATAGCCATATTGTCCCGGAGGTAGTCAAAGCCCAGCTCGTTGTTGGTGCAGTAGGTGATGTCCGCGGCATAGGCCACCTTCCGCTCGGGAGGGGTCATGCCGGGGATCACCAGGCCCACGGTCAGGCCCATGTACTTATAGACCTTGCCCATCCACTCGCTCTGGTACTTGGCCAGATAGTCATTGACGGTGACGATGTGCACACCCCGGCCCGTCAGGGCATTCAAAAAGGCCGGCAGAATGGCCACCAGGGTCTTGCCCTCACCTGTTTTCATCTCGGCAATACGGCCCTGATGCAGGACAATGCCGCCGATGAGCTGCACGGGATAGGGCCGCAGGCCGATGACCCGGTCCGCCGCCTCCCGGATGGCCGCAAAGGCCTCGGGCAGCAGTGCGTCCAGGCTTTCGCCGTTTTGATAGCGCTGCTTGAATTCCTCGGTCTTGGCCTTCAGGGCCTCTTCGCTCATGGCTTTATATTCGGATTCCAGTGCCAGAATGGCATCCACCGTAGGCTGAATCTTCTTCAGCTCACGCTGGGAACGGGTTCCAAAGAGCTTGGTAATCAGTCCCATTGGACATCTCTCCTTTCAAATTCCGGGGGATGCGCCCCGAAGCTTCTTCCATATTCTTATAATTCAATGCATTATAACATATGGCAGCCAAAAAATATAGAGTATTTTGTGAACAAACGCGGCAAATCTCAGCAAGAAAGCTTTCCCTCCGGGCGGTGCGTCGCGCAGCGAATCTAATTCAAAATAGCTGCCGGTGGCAGCTATACCATAAAAAGTGGAGCTGGCAGGGCGCAGCCCTGATTGAGGAGGGGCGTTATGGGAGAGAGTGGTAAGAAAGGGCAACTCAAGTCACGCACTGCCCTCTCCCACAGCACCCCTCATCCATAAATTATAGCATAGCTGCCACCGGCAACTATAGAAGATTAGATTCGCTGCGGCGGTCCCCCTTCCCTGCAGGGGAAGATTAGGGTCAGATTTTCCCCTTTTTAAAGCCCTTTCCCTCAAAAAACGCCTGAATTTCGCGCTCCTCTGCCTTCACGCTGCCCTGCTGGAAATTGGGCTTGCCGCCGCCGCGGCCATTCAGGGCGGCGGTCAGCTCCCTGTTCAGCCCCCGCAAATCGCCGCCGGGCAGGGCCAGCACATAGTGGAAGCCGTTTTCATTCTTGGAAAATCCCGCCGCAATGCCGCCGGTTTTGGCGGAAGCCTGGTCTGTCAGATTCCGCAAGCCCTCGGGATTCAGGCCGTCCGCAAAGAAGAAGCAGTCCCCCATTCCTTCCATAGTTGCCGCCTGATAAGCAAAGAGCTGCCGCTCCAGAGCACCTGAGCGGTATTTCCAGCCATTCAGGGTGTCCAGCAGCTGCTCTGTCCCCTGAGCCGTCTGAGTCAGCTGGGCAGAGAGGAGCCGGGAAACCTGCCGATTCTGGTCGAACACCGCATTCATCAGATCAAAGGCCGCCCGGCCTGCCGCCATTTCGATGCGGGTGCCGCCCCGGCAGGGAATGGCAGAGAGAAGCTTGATGAGCCCAATCTCTCCCGTCGCCGCCACATGGACGCCGCAGCAGGCGCAGATATCAAAGCCCGGCACCTCCACAATCCGCACCGGCCAGGGCAGCGCCCGCTTGGTCCGGTAGGGAACCTTCTCCAACTCCTCGGGACCGGGGGTCCAGATGTGCAGGGGGATGTTTTTCCAGATGGCCTCATTGGCCTCTCGCTCGATTTCCGGCAGCTTTTCCACCGGGATCACGGTGTCAAAATCAATGACAATGCCGGTCTGATTCATGTGGAAGCCTGTATTGTGGCAGCCGTACAGCCTGTGGAGAATGCCGGAGACGATGTGCTCCCCCGTGTGCTGCTGCATCCGGACAAACCGTGCCACATAATCGATTTCTCCATCCACGGTTCTGTCCACGGTCAAGGGGCCGTCGCACAGGTGGACGATTTTCTCCCCCTCCTCCCGGGTATCCAGCACCCGGACGCCGCCTAAAGTGCCCGTATCCGCTGCCTGACCGCCGCCCAGGGGATAAAAGGCGGTTCTGTCCAATGTAACGGCAAAGCCTCCCTCCGTCTCGCTGCATTCCAGCACCCGGGCCCGGAAGGTCGCGCAATGGCAATCGGCATAGTATATTTTTTCAGTTTCCATAACTTTCTTCATTCCCTTTCATTTTCTTCCTTTTTCCCGGGAAGATTCTGAAAATTTCCTGTTTTTCCATTATATCACATTTCCATTTTCTTTGCAATGCGGCAAATACGGGATTTGCGTAAATGGAATTTTACAAAAATAAAGCTGGTTTTTCCGCCAAAAACGCGCTACAATGGAAAAAGAAAAACGAATGAGGTGATACAATGCCCTCTGCCTATGCCCATCTTCGCTTCGGCTGGGAGGTCCTGTCCGCCATCCCTACGCCCTACCGGGCTGCAGCCAAAAATCTGACCCAGCTCTATAACGTCGGCACCCAGGGGCCGGACCCCCTGTTCTACTACAATCCCCTGGTGGAAAATCCCGTAGATAAGCAGGGCCATCACTGCCACGCCATGACCGGAAAAGCCTTTTTCGAGGCAGCCCTGGTGCGCTACCGCGCCGCCCCCTCGGAAGGGGCCGCCGCCTATCTCTTCGGCGTTTTGGCCCACTACTGCCTGGACTCCCACTGCCATCCCCTGATCAATGCCGCCACAGAGGAGGCTGACCTGGACCACATGGAGCTGGAGACGGAATTTGACCGATTCCTGCTGCAAAAGGACGGGAAACTGCCGCCCCACCTGCAGGACTACTACAAATCTCTGCGCATGACCCGGGGCGAGCGGGCCACGGCTGCGGCGCTGTATGAGAATCTCTCCCCCCGGGCCTTCGGCTGGTGTGTCCGGAATCTGGCCAATGTGCATCATGTGGCCACATCCCGGAACCGCCGGTTTGCCAAGCGGCTTCTGGGACTGGGCGGCAGACGGGGGCGGGCCTTTCTCATGACCGTTGGCCCCAATCCCATGTATGCCCACCTGGACGAACCCATTTTTGAAGCCTACTCCGCAGCTCTGGCGGATTTTCCCGCCCTGGCAGCCCAGCTGGCCGATGCTCTGAAAGACGGGGTCCCTCTGGGTCCGGAATTTGACCCCACCTTCGGATAAGAAAGGAAGTCACTATGGAGAAAAAATTTAAGCTCACGACCCTGGAACGAAACTGGATTCTCTACGATGTGGGCAACTCCGCCTTCATCCTGCTGGTATCCACCCTGATTCCCATTTACTTTAATTCCCTGGCCGGCGCAGGCGGACTGAACGAAAGCCAGTATCTGGCCTTCTGGGGCTATGCAGGCTCCATATCTACACTGATGGTGGCCTTCATCGCCCCCATCTGCGGCACACTGGCAGACCAGAAGGGCTTTAAAAAGAAGCTGTTCGTAGCCATGATGCTGCTGGGCGTTATCGGCTGCGCCGCCCTGGGCGCCGCCTGGAGCTGGCTGTCCTTTCTGGTGATCTATGTTCTGGCCAAGGTGGGCTATTCCTCCAGCCTGGTGTTCTACGATGCCATGCTGCCGGAAGTCACCACCGATGCACGCATGGACAACGTCTCCTCCCAGGGCTACGCCTATGGCTACATCGGCTCCGTCATTCCCTTCATTCTCTGCCTGGTGCTGGTGCTGCTGGGGGACAAAATTGGCCTGTCCACCGGCACGGCTATGACTGTCTCCTTCCTGCTGGTTGCCGTCTGGTGGCTGGGCTGCACATTGCCGCTGCTGAAGAGCTACCGTCAAAAGGCCTATGTGGAGCGGGCGCAGCATCCCATCAAGGATACCTTCCGGCAGCTGGGCCGCACCTTCCGGGACGCCAGCAAGGAAAAGCACATTCTGCTCTATCTCATCGCCTTTTTCTTCTTCATTGACGGCGTTTACACCATCATCGACATGGCAACCGCCTATGGCACGGCCTTAGGCCTGGACAGCACGGGGCTGCTGCTGGCTCTGCTCGTCACCCAGTTTGTGGCCTTTCCCTTCGCCATTCTCTTCGGCCGTCTCTCCGCTGCGAAGGACACCGGCAAGCTGATCAAGCTGTGTATTCTGGCCTATACAGGCATTACCCTCTTTGCGGTCTTCCTGAAAAGTCAGTGGCAGTTCTGGGTTCTGGCCGTCCTCGTGGGCATGTTCCAGGGCGGCATTCAGGCCCTGAGCCGGTCTTATCTCGGCAAAATCATCCCGCCGGAGCGCAGTGGCGAATACTTCGGCCTGATGGACATCTGCGGCAAGGGCGCGGCCTTCCTGGGCACCACCCTGATTGCCGTCATCAGCCAGCTCACCGCCGGAACCACCGTCCATATTTTCGGCCAGGAGCTGCAAAACGAAAGCATCGCCGTGGGCACTCTGGTAATCCTGTTTGCCATCGGCTATGTGCTGTTCTGCAAAGCGGACAAGCTGAATAAGGCAAGCGGTTAAGCTTGCCTCCTCTCCCCGGAAGCGCTGCTTCCGGGGAATTTTCTGTTTTCATTGACACGGTCAAATGGGCTGTGGTATAATTTATTATGTAAAGATATATTGAGGTTCCCGTTTTCGGCGGGGAGAAAGAGGGACTTGCCTGTGGAAGACAGTCAGAAAATGCGTATTTTGTTTTTGGCCAATGTGCCGTCGCCCTACCGGGTGGCTTTTTTCAATACACTGAGCCGGGGCTGCCGTCTTACCGTGCTCTATCAGCTCCACGCCTCCACCGAACGGGACGAAAAATGGACCGCCGCCCAGGAAGGGGAATACGAAACCGTATTCTTAAAGGGCAAGGCCACGGATGTGGACAAGGCCCTGTGCCCCGGAGTAATCCCCTGGCTGGAAAAGGGCTGGGACGCCATCGTCATCTGCGGCAATTCCTCGCCTACGGAGCTTTTGGCCATTTCCTGGTGTAAGCTGCGTCGGATTCCCTACTGTCTGGAAGGAGACGGTGCCTTCGCCAAAAGCGGAGATGGGCTGAAAGAGCGCATCAAGTCCCAGAGCATCCGGGGCGCGACGCTGTACCTCTCCACCTGCCAGGAGCTGGACAAATACTACCTGCACTATGGCGCGAAGGCCGACGCCCTGCGGCGCTATCACTTCTCCTCTTTGCAGGAAGGTGACATTCTCGCCGCCCCCGTCAGCCGGGAGCGGAAGCTGGCGCTGCGCAAAAGCTTGGGCATTCCGGAGGAAAAAATGCTGCTCTCCGTGGGGCAGTTCATTCCGAGAAAAGGCTTTGACCTTCTTTTACAGGCCGTCAACACCCTGGACAAGCACATCGGCATCTACATTGTGGGCGGCACGCCCACCGAGGAATATCTGACCTACGCCCGGGAAAACGACCTGACAAACGTGCATTTCGTGGGCTTCAAAACCAAGCAGGAGCTGGAGAGCTATTACCTGGCGGCGGACCTTTTCGTGCTGCCCACCCGGGAAGATATCTGGGGGCTGGTGGTAGGCGAGGCCATGTCCTGCGGCCTGGGGGTCATCACCACCACCATGTGCAATGCCGGTCTGACATTGATTGAAAACGGAAAGAACGGCTTTCTGGTGCCGCCGGAGGATGTCCGGGCCCTGCGGATGGCCATTACGGACGCCATTGTCCACAGTGCCGCCTTTGGGGCCGCCGCTCTGGAAACCATAAGGCCCTACACCATAGAAACCATGGCCGCCGATCATCTGTGCATTCTGGCGGGCCTTCCGAAAAGAGGATGAGCCATGGACAAGCAGAAATTCACGGAACTGGCCCAAAAGCACCGTGGCCTTTTCCGATTCCTTTTCGCTATACACAACCGTTTTCCCTTTGTCAACCGCTGGCAGGGCAAGCCGCAAATCGGCCTTGCCTGGCTGCGGGGCTGCCGCGTCACCGGCGGCAGGGGGAACACCCTGATCATCGGCGACTTTGCCCGGCTCAAGAACTGCCATTTTCACTTTGAGGGCACCGGCAATACCGTCTCCATCGGCCCCTGGTGCAGCTGCGAGGAGGCGGAGTTCTGGATTGAGGACAGCGGGTGCACCATTTCGCTGGGGGCCCACACCGCCCTGTGCGGGGATATTCAGCTGGCTGCCATGGAGGGCACCGATATCACCGTCGGCGAAGGCTGCCTGTTTGCCAATGCCGTCCGGCTCCGTACCGGAGACTCCCACAGTCTGCTGAAAAAAAGCACCGGAGCGCGGATCAATCCCTCCAAATCCATCACTGTTGGAAATCATGTCTGGGTTGGCACAGGCGTGACCATTCTGAAAGGCGTCCAGGTGGCCGATGGCTGCGTGGTGGGCGCCGGTTCCCTGCTGGCAAAGGCCTATTCCCAGCCAAACTGCGTCCTGGCCGGTGTTCCCGCCCGGGAGGTAAAGCAGGATGTGGACTGGACCCCAGAGCGAATTCCGGTACAGGAGATACTATGAAAACACTTTATTTAGATCTTGGCATGGGCGCTGCTGGGGATATGCTCACCGCCGCTCTTTTTGAACTGATGCCGGACCGGGCCCGGGCTCTGGAGCAGCTGAACGGCCTGGGACTGCCGGGGGTGGTTTTCCAGCCGGAGGACAGCGCCAAATGCGGCATCCGCGGCACCCATATGCGGGTGCTGATTCACGGCGAGGAAGAGGGCGACGCGCATCACCACCACCACCATGAACATCGCGACCACCACGAGCACCACCACAGCTCTATGGCGGACATTCAAGCCCTGGTTGATGGATTGCACGTCTCCAAGAGCGTGAAAGAAAACGTCATGGCCGTCTACGAAAAAATCGCTCAGGCGGAAGGCCATGTCCACGGCGTTCCCGTGACGGAAATTCACTTCCACGAGGTCGGCACCATGGACGCTTTGGCAGATATTACCGCCGTGTGCTTCCTGCTGGAGCAGCTGGGAGCGGAGAAAATCATTGCCTCCCCCGTACAGGTTGGCTTTGGAAAGACCCGCTGCGCCCATGGGCTGCTGCCCGTGCCCGCCCCCGCCACGGCAGAGCTGCTGCTGGGGGTACCCATCCGGGCCGGAAACATTGAAGGGGAACTGTGCACCCCCACCGGTGCGGCTCTGATTCGGCAGTTCGTGTCCGGCTTTGGCCCCATGCCTCTGATGACCGTGGAGCGCATGGGCTACGGCCTGGGTCAAAAGGATTTCCCCGCCGCCAACTGCCTGCGCGCCATGCTTGGGCAGGGCTGATCTTCCGACACGGAATATTCACGGTTTATCCCCAAATTGTTTCGTTTTCCGTTAAATTCCTTTCACAGTCGGAAGATATGATAAAGGCACGAAAGCGGAACACAAGAAATAAACTTCCCTTTCGTTTTACGGATAGACCTCTCTCTTCTCTCTTCTCTTTCTATTTCCAACAGCAAAAGCCCCGGGATTTTGGTCCCGGGGCTTTTGCTGTTATGTTCCAAAAACGGCGGTAAACAGGCAGCACAGGGCAATGCCCAGAACCGTGGGCAGCAGGAAGGCAAGGGCCGTCCATTTGCGGCTGCCGGTCTCCCGGCGGATGGTCAGCAGGGTGGTGGAGCAGGGCCAGTGGAGCAGGGTAAACAGCAGCATACTCACCGCCCTTTGCCAGGTCCAGCCGTTGGATTGCAAAACGGTCAGCAGACTTCCGCTGTCCACTGCGGTGAGACTTCCCTGGGCCCGATAGCCCATAATGGCAATGGGTAGCACAATCTCATTGGCGGGGAAACCCAGAATGAATGCCAGCAGCAGCATTCCATCCAGCCCCATGGCCCGGCCCAGAGGCTCCAGCAGGGCGGCGGCACTGCTCAGAAGAGTCCCCTCCCCTGCCCGGACATTGGCCAAAACCCACAGCAGCATCCCCGCCGGACAGGCCACAGCCAGAGCCCTGCCCAGAACGAACAGCGTCCGGTCCAGCACCGAGCGGACAATGACGGCCCCTACCTGGGGCTTCCGGTAAGGGGGCAGCTCCAGAGCAAAGGCCGATGGCTCTCCCCGCAGCACCGTGTGGCTCAGGCCCCAGGTGGCCGCCAGGGTCACCGCCACGGCGAACACCACCACCAGCGTCAGCAGCCCCGCCTGCTGCCAGACCCGGTTTCCGAAAAAGGCAGCCAGCAGGGTAATGATCAGGGGAAAGCGTCCGTTGCAGGGAACCATGCTGTTGGTAAGCATGGCCAGCAGCCGCTCCCGTGGGGAATCGATGATGCGGCAGCCCACCACCCCTGCGGCATTGCAGCCCAGACCCATGCACATGGTCAGTGCCTGCTTTCCGCAGCCCCGGCAGCAGCAGAAGGGCCGGTCCAGCAGGAAGGCCGCCCGAGGCAAATAGCCCACGTCCTCCAAAAGGGTGAACAGCGGGAAGAAAATGGCCATGGGCGGCAGCATGACGGCACAGACCCAAGCCGTTGTCCGCCAGGCCCCCAGCACCAGCAGTCCCGTGACCCACGCCGGAGCGCCCCAATCGGCGAACGCCCGCAAAAGCAGGGCTTCGCCCCGGTTCAAAATGTACTGCAAACCGTTGGATATGGAATTGGCCCCCACCAGGGTCAGCCAGAACACAAGCGCCAGCAGGGCCAGCATGGCCGAGTAGCCCAAGGTCCGGGACAGCAGAACGCTGTCAATCCTCCGGTCCGGGCCGGTATGGGGTGTCTTCACCCGGTGCACAACGCCCTGGGCGATTCTCTCCGCCAGGCGGACGGGGGCTTCCGCCAGAGCGTCCGTCAATTCCCCGTCCGTCAGCGGCAGCGTATCCCGGGCCTCCTGCGCCGCCCGGAGAACCTGCTGCGGAAGGTGCAGCTTCTCCAAAAGGGTGGGCTCCCCTTCCAGAGCCTTCAGGGCCAGAAAGCGGGCAGGCAGAGTGCTTTCCGGAACGGTTTTTTGGATTTTCTCCACAGCCTGCTCAATTTCCGGAGGATAGGGCACGGAAACGGGGTGCTCCACCGGGGTTTCCAGCGCCGCTTTCAGCGGGCGCAGGCTCCCCTTCTTCCGGGCGGTGACCCCCAGAACCGGCACCCCCAGCCGCCGGGACAGGAGCCCCAGGTCCAGGGAAAGGCCCTTGCGTCTGGCCTCGTCCATGAGGTTGACGCAGACCACCACCCGGCATGTGATCTCCAGAATTTGCAGCACCAGCACCAGATTCCGCTCCAGGGTTGTGGCATCGCAGACCACAATCACCCGCTCCGGCTCTGCGGTGCACAAAAAATCCCGGGCAACCTGCTCCTCAGGAGAGTGAGACAGCAGCGAATAGGTGCCCGGCAAATCCACAATTTCCCGGCCGCCCCAGCTGCCCCGGGCAAGGGTAACGGTTTTGCCCGGCCAGTTGCCCGTATGCTGGTGCATCCCCGTAAGGGCATTGAACAGGGTGCTTTTGCCCACATTGGGGTTCCCGGCCAAGGCGATGCAGCCCTTTTCCACCACCGGTAGGCCATCCGGCGCAGCCCGGCCTATGGAAGCGCGGCTCAGGCCCATGGGCCGTCCTCCAGCAGGACCCCGGCGCTGTCCCGGCTCCGCAGGGCGATCACCGCACCCCGCACCTCAAAGGCCGCCGGGTCTCCCATGGGGCTTCTGCCCAGGCACTTTACGCCCGTTCCCGGCACCAGGCCAAGCTCCAGGAGCCTGCGGCGCATGGTCCCTTCCGTTTCCAGCCCCGCCACGCGGCCCACGCCGCCGGGGGCAAGCTCACTCAATCGCATTTACAACACCTCGCCAAGGTTTCCGAAGAGCGTTCTTCCGGCCATTCTATGCATTTTTCGGCGAGGATGTGCAATATTTCTGAAAAGCAAAAAGGGGCCTTGACATGGGCCCCGATTGTTCACTTTTGTTCCGCATTCAGCGGGTCCACCCGGATATCCGGATAGGGATTCACAATGGCGGTGCGGTAGGTGTGGTAGATGACCATGCCGGGCTTGCCGCCGGGGGTCTTCTTCACCTGCTTCACCGTCGTCACGTCCACGGGGATATTCTGGCCGCCGCCGGTTTCGGCATAGTAGGCGGCCAGCTGGGCGGCCTGGGTCACGGTGTCATCCGGGGGCTTCTGCCCGCCGCAGGAGATGATGACATGGCTGCCGTGGACCTTGGAGGCGTGGCACCAGACATCGTCCTTCCGGGCCAGCTTGAAGGTCAGCTCGTCATTTTGCCGGTTGTTTCGGCCTACGTAGATGGGGAAGCCATCGGTGCTTTCAAAGCGCATGGGCGGGAGCTTGCTCTGCTTCATCTTCTTTTTGGCCCCGTCCATGCGGACGTAACCCCCGGCATAGAGCTCCTGACGGATTTCCTCCAGCTCGGCCTCGCTCTGAGCCCGGCCCAGCTCCTCCAGGACACTCTCCAGGTAGCTGCACTCCTCGGTCCCCAGCTCCAGCTGATGGGTCAGCTCCTTCTGGGCGTTTTTCATGCGGGTGTAGTCCTTGTAGAACTTCGCCGCGTTCTGCTGGGGGGAGAGGATGGGGCTCAGAGGGATTTCCACGTCGCCCATGTTTTCATCATAGAAGTCCTGGCAGAGAATCTTCGTCTGGCCCTTCTGAATCCGGTGCAGGTTGGCCGTGAGGATGTCCCCCAGCTGCCGCAGGCGCTCCCGGTCATAGGTGGCCGTCAGCTCCTTTTCCTGCAAAGCCATTTTCCGGCGCAGCCGCTGGACCTGATTGGTAACGGACTTGCGCAGAGACTGGCTCTTCTGGCGCATGGCATCCTTCCGGTCCCGGAGGGTGTAAAACCGGTCCAGCAGGCCGCTGAAGGACTCCGCCCGGGCGCAGTCCCCATACTCCCGGATGGGGCAGAAGGCGAACTGCTTGAGTGTTCCGTCCGGGGCGGCATAGTACCAGGGGGCGGGATAGCGCAGGTGCTCCTCAAAGAAGAGGTACAGCTTCTCCCCTGTCCTGTCCGCATCCAGGGCGCTGACCCGGGCATCCGTGTCTCCGGCGGCAAACAGGGCCGCCTCCCGGGTGACCAGGGGGGACAGGCCGCCCAGAGCGTCCATAAGCCGCTGGGAGAGGATATCCGCCCCCTCTGCGGCCAGTAAGTTAACATAATTCTCCTGCGTCATTTCCGCCGGGTTCCGCTTTTCAATGGGACTGGGGTTCTGGTAGCTCAGCCCCGGCAAGGCGGGGCGGCTGCCCTCGTCCAGGCCAATGCGGCGCAGGCAGTCCAGAATTCTGCCCTCCGGCCCCAGCAGATACACATTGCAGGTCCGGCCCATAAGCTCCGCCACCAGCCTTTTCTGAATGGGATAGCCCATCTCATCGGTGCAGTCGAAGCTGAACACCGCGCAGCGCTCCATGGGGGTCTGGGAAATTTCCGACAGGCGGGCGCCCAGAAGGTGCTTGCGCAGGAACATGCAGAACATGGGCGGCTCCGGAGGATTCTCCGGAGAGGCCGCCGTCAGGTGCAGCCGGGGGGCGGTGGGGTTGGCGGCAATCAGCAGCTTTTCCCGGCTCTTCTGGCCCCGCAGCTGGAAAATCAGCGTGTCCCGGCTGGGCTGGTAGATTTTCTCCACCTTGGCGCCATCGCAGCGCTCCCGGACTTCTCCCAGCACGGCGGTCAGGTAAAACGCATCAAAGGCCATGGTCTTCTCCCTCCATGACGGCCCGGAACAACTCGTTGATCCTGCCGGTCTTTCCCGCTAAGTACAGCGCCCCAAACAGGGCCTCCAGGCCTGTGGCCTTGGCATACTGGGCCGGGGTGGCCCCCTTGGGCACGGCGTGGACATGGGCATTCTTGCCCCGGCGGTAATAGGAAAGCTCCTCTTCATTCAGAAGGGGCAAAAGCTTATCTACGAATTCCGCCTGAGCCGGTGCGTTGACCAGGGCAACGGTCTTTTTGTGCAGATCCAGCACGGTCTTATAGCCCTGCTCGCACAGGTAGCTGCGGCACAGCAGCTCAAAAACCCCGTCGCCGATGTGGGCCAGGCCCAGATTGGAGATGGCGCCGATCCGGCCCTTGTCCAGATTCATTTCAAAATAGTTTTCCAAAAGTTCTTTCCTCGATTCAATAAAAACTGGGCGCACAGCCCGGTGAACAGTCCCGTGATCAGGCTGATGGCAATGAGAATGGGCAGGTAGGCCAGCAGCGCCGGCGTCCCGCTGATGCAGACCGCCACGGCCATTTGCCCCACGGAGTGGGCCGCGGCCCCGGCGCAGCCCGCCACCCAGAGCTGATTTTCCTTCAGCACCCGCCGCAGCAGGATGGTGACCAGAATTGCCAGGCCGCCGCCGGCTGCGGAATAGAGAATGGTGCTGAAATTGCCAGCAAACACCGCCCCCAGGAAAATCCGCGCTGCAAGCACCAGGCAACCCTCCCCCGGCCCCAGGAGGAACACGGTGAACACGGTGACAATATTGGCAAGCCCCAGCTTCACCCCCGGGATGGGCACCGGCGCGGGGATCTGGGCCTCCAGCATAAAAATGGTCAGCGCAATGGCCGTCAGCAGGCCCAATAGGACCATTTTTCGGGTTTTCATGGGGGCACCCTCCTTTTTCCGATAGCATACCATTTTTTTGCGCTCCTGTAAAGTCCACCTTCTTCCGCTGGTTTTTTTCATGGGGACGTGGTATGATAGGCGCAGAAATACAGAAGGAGCTTTTTTATGGACGATCTGGACTTTATGCGGGAGGCCCTCGCGCTGGCAAAGCAGGCCTCGGAGCAGGGTGAGGTGCCCGTGGGCTGCGTCATCACCCGGGGAGAGGAAATCGTTGGCAGAGGCTATAACCGCCGGGAAACAGACAAATCCGCCCTGGCCCACGCGGAAATTCAGGCCATTGACGAGGCCTGCAAGCGATTGGGCGGCTGGCGGCTGTGGGAATGCACCCTCTATGTAACCCTGGAGCCCTGCGCCATGTGCGCCGGGGCGATTTTAAGCGCCCGGATTCCAAGGGTGGTCTATGGGGCCAGTGATCAAAAATTCGGGGCCTGCAAATCCGTGTGCAGCCTGTTTGACATGAATTTCAACCACCACCCCCAGGTGGTCTCCGGTGTAATGGAGGAGGAATCCGCCGCACTGCTGCGCAGCTTTTTTCAGAATCTGCGCGTAGAGCTGCGGTCCAGGCCGAAGTGGAGGAAACCGGGGGAAGCCTTTTGACGCTTTTTCAAGGAGGTCTTCGGATTGCGGAAAAACAGTGCGGCCCACCGGCTGGGGCTCACCTGCATTGCCCTGTGTCTGCTTCTGCGGTTCCATGGCACACTGGAAGCGGTCCTGGCCGCGCCGGAAACCGGAGAATTCCTGCTGTACCTGGAAACCGGGCGGCGGGCGATTCGTTCTGAGCAAACGAAGACCGCCGTTCCCGCCTACGCCCCGGAGTCTCCCGCTGTTGCCGGGGCCCTGCCGCCGGAAGCGCTGCCCCTGCCCGCCATCATCACCGCCCCCACGGAAGCACCGGAACCAACCTTGCCAGTATTCACCGCTCAGGATGGGGCCGATATCCAGCTCTACAATACCGCTGGGGTCGACCTTGACCCCGAAACGGCCATTCTGCAAGCTCCGGCGTGGCCGGAAGTCGACGGCCCGAAGGTTCTGATCTACAGCTCTCACGCCACGGAAAGCTACCAAAAGAACGGCGAAAACTACACAGAAACCGCTGCCTACCGAACACTGGACAGCGGTTTTAATATGCTCAGCCTGGGTGCCGCCCTGGAAGCGGCCCTGGAGGCGCGGGGCATCCCCGTACTCCGGGACGAAGCGCTCCACGACTACCCATCCTATAACGATTCCTATATCAGCTCCCGCAAAAGCGCCCAGGCATATCTCGATGAATACCCCTCTTTGTGCCTGGTGCTGGACCTGCACCGGGACGCCTCCTCCGGAAAGCAGCAGCTGCGGCCTCTGGCCCAGACGGCGGGCGGCGCCGCCGCCAAAATCATGCTGGTGGTTGGTACGGACCGGGGGAACCGGATTCACCCCAACTGGCAGAAAAACTTCTCCCTGGCTCTGCGGCTGCAAACACTCTTAGAGCGGGCCTCTCCCGGCATCACCCGGCCCATCAATATTCGTTCCCAGCGGTTCAATCAGGACCTGAGCCCCGGGGCTCTGCTCATTGAGATCGGCGGGGCGGGAAACACCCATCAAGAGGCCCTGGCCTCCACGGACATTCTGGCCCAGGCCATTGAAGCATTGCTACAGTAGATTCCACCAGGTTAAGCTGTGGGCCTCATACACCGCCCGAACCCGCCTTGCCAGCTCCCGGCAGCAGGCGGAGAACTCCACAGCATCCTCGCCATAGGCCGGGAGCCTTGCAAACAGACTGTCCACATCCTCCATGGGCTGGTGGTCCGCAAAGGCCGCCGTTAATCGCCATGCCTTGCGCCAGCCCCGCTGGGCCGTCTCCTGGTGGAGCAGGGCGGTGTCCCAGTCCTCCCGGGCTGCCGCCTGGGCCGCCTGGGTCAGCTCCCCGGTGATGGGGGCCTGCAGGGCAGCCACAGCCCACTGAACCCCCAGCACCGCCGCCAAAAGCAGCAGCAGGATCACACAGCCGATGATTCCTCTTGTCATAGCCGCTCCTTTCGCACAAACACCACTTTCCCGCTGCCGTCTACGATCAGCAGCAGGGTATCCTCCAGCACCGCCTCATGGGTGGCCAGGGTCTGTTCCACCCAGGGAAGGTCCTTCCCCGCCTTTTGCAGGTTCTCCGGGAACAGCCGTCCATCCTCCGCCACCACAATGGGCAGCGAATTCTCCTTCACCCGGACCCCCGCATCCTTAGCACTGGCAGGGGCGAACTGCGCATAGGGAAAGACGGAGAGATTGCCGTCCGTCTCCAAAATGGCGTACTGGACCTGGGTAATATCCAGGATGTCCTTCTCCCGGAGCTTGCCGAAGAGCTCGTCCAGGGTCACCCGGGTCAGCCGCAGATTGCCCTGGAGCAGCCGCCCATTGTCAATGAGCAGCACGGGCTTGCCGCAGAACAGGCGGCGCAGGGGGCCGCTGCACAGCATGAGCCAGGACAGCACCAGCTCCACCCCCAGCACCGTCAAGATTGGGATCAGGCCCGTCAGCAGGGGGATGCCCGCATCCTGCATAGGGATGGCCGCCAGATTGGCCACCAGCATGGTCACCACAAATTCCGCCGGCTCCATCTCCCCGATCTGCCGCTTGCCCATGAGCCGAATGACCAGAATGAGGACAAGATAGAGAATGACGGTGCGGATGTAAGAGAGAATCATAGGTTGGCTCCTTTCCGAGAATCATACAAGCAAGGCTCCCCTGAAAGGGGAGCTGTCAGCGCAGCTGACTGAGGGGTTTCGGCTTGGCCCGTGGCCAAGCCTCGCCGCAGGCGAAATACCGGGTTTGTTCTTTATCGGAGCGAATATTCCGCTTTCAGCGGAGGCTTTTCGAGGAAAAGCCAAACCCCTCAGTCTCGGCTAATGCCGAGCCAGCTCCCCTTTCAGGGGAGCCTTTTCCGAAGCTGACGCCGAGACTGCTCCCGCTGTGCATTAAGAGTCTGTAGGCCGCAAACGGTCAACATCCTCTATATCTTTCAGGGGAGCCGCCATTGACTTTCCCGCTCTCCCAAATCATTCCCCCAAAATGGGGCGCTTATTCTTGCTTTTCTTTGTCACACTTGCGGTTTTTGAAAACAAATGCGTTTTTTTCTTGATTTCATCCGTCTGCTTGGGTATAATGGGTGCAAACTCCGAAAATACAACTGGGGGACAAAAACATGAAAAACAGTGAAAAAACACTCGATATGATCGTAAACCTCTGCAAAAACAGAGGCTACGTCTATGCCGGCTCCGAAATCTACGGCGGCCTGGCCAACGCCTGGGACTACGGCCCCCTGGGCGTGGAATTCAAGAACAACGTGAAGAAGGCATGGATGAAGAAGTTCGTCCAGGAATCTGACTACAACGTGGGTCTGGATGCCGCCATCCTCATGAACCCCACCACCTGGGTCACCACCGGCCACGTGGGCAACTTCTCGGACCCCCTGGTGGACTGCAAGGGCTGCGGCTCCCGGCAGCGTGCAGACAAGCTGATCGAGGCCTGCGAGGCGGGCAAGAGCGTCAACGTGGACGCCATGAGCTTTGAGGAAATGGACAAGTTCGTGGCCGAGCACGAGGAAGTGGTCTGCCCCAACTGCGGCAAGCACAACTTCACCCCCATCCGCAAATTCAACCTGATGTTCAAGACCCAGATTGGCGTTACCGAAGACTCCTCCTCCACCGTCTATCTGCGGCCCGAGACCGCCCAGGGCATTTTCGTAAACTTCGCCAACATTCAGCGCACCACCCGGAAGAAGCTGCCCTTCGGCGTGTGCCAGGTGGGCAAGGCCTTCCGGAACGAGATCACCCCGGGCAACTTCACCTTCCGTACCCGGGAATTTGAGCAGATGGAGTGCGAGTTCTTCTGCCAGCCCGGCACGGACCTGGAGTGGTTCGCCTACTGGAAGGACTTCTGCAAGAACTGGCTGATCTCCCTGGGCATCAAGGAGGATTCCCTGCGGCTGCGGGACCATGAGCCTGCGGAGCTGGCCTTCTATTCCCGGGCAACCACCGACATCGAGTACCAGTTCCCCTTCGGCAACGGCTGGGGGGAGCTGTGGGGCATTGCGGACCGGACCAATTACGACCTGGGCCGCCACCAGGAGGCCTCCGGCAAGAGCCTGGAATACTTCGACCAGGAGAAGGGCGAGCACTACATCCCCTATGTCATTGAGCCTTCCCTGGGCTGCGACCGGGTGGCCCTGGCCTTCCTGTGCGAGGCCTACGACGAGGAGGTTGTGGGTCAGGACAAGAAGGGCAACCCGGACATCCGCACCGTGCTGCACCTGCACCCCGCTCTGGCACCCTTCAAGGCTGCCATCCTGCCCCTGAGCAAGAAGCTGAGCCCCAAGGCCGAGGAAATCTATCACATGCTGCAAAAGGACTTCATGGTGGACTTTGACGACGCCGGTTCCATCGGCAAGCGCTACCGCCGGGAAGACGAGATCGGCACCCCCCTGTGCGTCACCGTGGACTTCCAGACCGTGGGCGACGAGAACACCCCTGCCGACAACTGCGTCACCGTCCGTGACCGCGACACCATGGAGCAGGTGCGGATCCCCGTCAGCGAGCTGAAGGATTACATCGCCAAGAAGTGCGAGTTCTAAGCGAAACAGCCAAAAAGCATCCCGGGAGAGCAATTCTCCCGGGATTTTTTTATCTATAAGTACGGTCTCAGTACCCCAGCTGCCGGTCTACTACGGTTCCGTCCACGGCGTTCAGGGTCAGCATGGGCTGGTACTCGTAGTTCATGCCTTTTTCCTGGTAGCCGTAGGCATTGGGTTCGGCATCATACCAGTCCGAAGTGCCCCAGAAATCCCACACGGGGACGATGGTGCCCTGCAAGGAGCCCTTGTCCCTTATGCGCATGAGAGACAGGGAAACCTTTGTGATGTCCACGTCCATCCGGGTCTCAAAGCCGTTGTATTGATCCACTTCCACCAGTACGCGCCCATCCGGCCCCTGAATGACCTCCGGCAGCATGGTATCCGCAATAGAAGCGATCTCTTCAAAAGGAAGCAATGTGCTTTGCGCCTGCTGCACCATCGGCTGGGTGCTGGGAGCCGTCCATTCGAAAGACAGGATCCCGTCCTTGCCCACGTCCAGATAAATGTTTTCCAGTTCCCAGGCGACGGTATCCGGATTGGATTCCTCGCTGGCAGCGTAACACCAATACCCGCAATCCTGGTACACCGTCCCATCGTGGGTTTGGGTTGTATCCTGCCGAGCACCAGATACGGGGAAACCGTTCACGGAAGGTGCGTAATAAAGCCGCCAGACCCCATTGTCTTTCGGCAGCTGTGGAGACCATTGCTGCGCATCAACCAATGCAAAATTGTCAAAGCCAAGCTCCTGCATCAAGGCATTTCCCTCTGCAACCGCCTCTTCCTTCGATGCATCCGGAAGCGGGATGTCATAATCCCGATACTTGTAGTCTTCCCGGATGATGGATGCATGCGTAAAGAAATCACCTAGATTATTCCATATACTTACACACCATTTTATTCCGTCTACTGTTGCGGTTCCCCCAATCCGCTTCGGGTCATCGGAATCGGAAAAACCGTGGAGAATGGGCTTCTCCTCCGGGGCTTTCGCAATTTCCGCGGTGTACCACGCATTCAGCTCTTTTCTCCGTGCTTCCAGGGATGCCGGATCGCTGGGCTTTCCGGGGTCTGATGTCCAATCCGGGGAATTGATGTAGTCCAGGTGCCCTTGCAGCTCCTGTTTGGTCTGAACGTGGGAATACAGCGGCTTCCCCTTGAGGAAGACCTTCAGCAGGTTATCCACATCCTCCTGGTTGAATTCCCGGGGCTCCACCGTGGCCGTGGGCAACGCCGTTCCAAGCTCTGCCACCACCTGGGCATCCGCGTGGATGGTCAGCTTGCCCTCCTGGCCTGTCCAGTCCCCGGTGAATTTTTCGGGGAAGGTGTAGGCGCTTTCCTGGGGCTGGGCGCTCTTCTCCAGGAGCATGGCCTGGTTGACGCTGGTCTCCGCTGGGGTGTTTGTCTGGGCCGCACCGCAGCCGGACAGCAGGGTCACCGCCAAGGCGGCGGACAACATGCGCATGGTTTTCTTTTTCATAAAGGCACATCCTTTCTTGTTCTTGGGATGGTCCCAGCATACCATACCCCCCGGGAAAAGAGGTTACCGGCACATTACCGTTTGATTACGGCTTCGGCAGCCGGATTTTTGCCGCCGTCCCCTGCCCCGGTCTGCTGGTCAGCTCCAGGGTGCCGCCGTGGGCAGCGGCGATCTCCTTTACCAGGGCCAGTCCCAGGCCAAAGCCTCCGGACTGCTTGCTGCGGGAGGGGTCTCCCATGTAAAAGGGGTCCGTGACCCGGGCCAGGTCCTTTTCCGGAATTCCCCGGCCATGGTCCGTCACCGTGAAGCCAGTGCTGTCCGCCAGAATCTCAATGCAGTCCCCGGGTTTGGAGGCCTTGGCCCCGTTCTCCACCAGGTTCACCAGGGCGCTGCAAAGCAGATCTTTGTCCAGGAAAAGCGTTTCCACACGGTACTGGATTTTCAGGGCTACCCCGTATTTCGCGCAGACCTCCCCGGTGAGCAGGCCCACCTGCTCCAAAAGGGCGGGCACGGAGACTTCCGTCAATTTTGCGTTCTTTTGCAGGGACAGCAGCGTCAGCAGCTTTTTTACCATGGTTTCCAGCCAGTGGAGCTGAGAATCCATACTGTTCAGCAGGGCCGCCTGCTTTTCTTCCGGGAGGTAGACGGTTTGCAGGGTGTTTACGTTCAGCAGCAGGGAGGTCAAGGGCGTTTTCAACTCATGGCTCACGGCCCCGATGAACAGCTTCTGCCGGGCGTTCTGCTCCTGCAAGGCAGCCACATGATTTTCCACCGCCCCGGCCATGCGGTTGAAGTTCTCCGCCAGAAGGCCCAGCTCATCCCGGGCGCGAACAGGAATCCGCTGGCCGTAGCTGCCCCCTGCAATGCACTCCGTGGCCCGGGTCAACTCCGACAGAGGCCCCAGCGCCCGGGAGATGACCAGGCGAACGGCCCCCAGGCCAACCAGGCCAATGCCCGCCGCCAGCAGGGCAAACCGGCCGCCCAACTGCCAGAGCCGTGCATGGATGTCGTCCGCATCCCGGACCAGGTAAATGCCGCACCGGGTCTGCCAGATATCCACGGTCTTTCCCAGGATCAGAAAATGCCTTCCCTGCACCTGGGCCCGGACGGACTGCTCCCCTGTGCCGGACAGATCCAGATAGCTTTCCGGGTGGATGGGCGTGGCAGCATACAGGCACTCCTCCCCCACCAGCAGGGCGCTGCCGGGAACGCCGCAGCTGCGGAAGGCATAGATCAGCTGCGCCCGCTGAGCTGCCGCTGTTGACTCCCCGGAAAGGGCTCGAAAAGCCGGTGCATCAAAATTGGAAAGCAGGTCTTCCAGAGTTTCTTTGGAATTTTGCAGGAGGCTGCCATAGGCCTGCTCCCGCACCTGCCAGAGCATAGCCGCCGACAGGCAGACCGCAACCCCCAGCAGGAGGGCCGCGCAGAGGGCCGTCAACTTTGTTTTCAGCATCAGCGTTCCTCCAAGCGGTAGCCCGCCTTGGAAATGGTTCGTATTTCCTCGGACAGCCCCAGCTTTTTCCGCAGATTCGCAATGCGAACATCCACCGTGCGGATATCCCCAAAATAATCCTCTCCCCAGATCTCATTCAAGATCCGGTCCCGGGATACGGTACGGTTCTTGTTCTTCATGAGCACCGCCAGCACATCGAATTCCAGGGGCGGCAGGTAGATTTCTTCCCCTGCCCTGGTCAGGCGGCGGTTGGCCCTGTCCAGGGTCAGGTCCCGGAAGTGGTAGACCTCGTTCAGCTTTCCGCTGCGCTTCAGCACCTTCTCCATCCGCACCATCAGGGCCAGCATATCAAAGGGCTTGGCGATATAGTCCTCCGCGCCGCCCCGGAGGCCCTGGACCTCGTGCTGCGCATCCGCCATGGCCGTCAGGCAGATCACCGGAATGCCCCACTCCCGCAGCTTGGGCAGCAGAGCAAAACCGTCCATTCCGGGAAGCATCATATCCAGCAGCGCCAGATCGTAGTCGTGATCTTTCGCCAATGCATCGCAGGCCGAAAGACCGTTGTCAAAGCCGGTCACGTTATAATCCGCGCATTCCAGATTCAGCTTCAGCGTTTGCGCAATGGCGGCATCGTCCTCGATGAGCAAAATTCGGTTCCCCATAGCATTCCCTCCTTCCTTTTTTGATTATAGCACAAAGGGAAGAAAGTTTGTTTACCGAAATATTACAGTAATGCGCACATTTTCCCCATTTTACGGATGCAAAACCTGCGTTAGATACGTTGAATATGCGGTATTTGTTACAAATTTGACGTAGGGGCGGCAATCTGCCGCCCGCCACGTTGGATTTATAACCTGTGGAGGTGAACGGTATGACCCGAAATATGGCACTCCCTTGCCTCTCCCTATGGGAGAGGTGGCCGAGCGCAAGCGAGGACGGAGAGGGTACACGCTCACGATTTCAATGGACGTTCTCATTTGAAAAAACGCCGTAAGGCCCTCTCAGTCTCGGCTACGCCGAGCCAGCTCTCCCAGAGGGAGAGCCAAGGTCGCTTTTTCGATAGCCCCCGAAAGGACGAACCGTCCCCAATAAAAGCCAGACACCTCCCCCGTTATGTCATTCCGACCGTAGCGTTAGCGGAGTGGAGGAATCCACCACGTAGCAGAAATGTACCAATGCAAAGTAAAATCTGCCACTTGGGAAGATTCCTCGACTCACTGCATTCTCGGAATGACATATCGGGGGGTGGTTTTGCTTTTTCCCCACAGGCTAAACACCCAACGTGGCGGGCGGATGATAGCCGATGGAATTATGGTGTGATTGCCCCCGGCAATCAATAGATTTTGATTCGCTGTGCGAAGCACCACCCCTACATGCTTTAACGAATGGAAAGGACCGAACAACGTAGGTTCCTCCAATAATTGTCAATTGTTAATTGCAAATTGTCAATTTTTCCGCCACCCCTGCATGCTTTAACGGATGGGCCAAAACGAACAACATTGGTCGCCCCAATAATTGTCCATTGTCAATTGTCAATTTCCCCGCCGTCCCGCCGTTTCGAATGGCATATTGGGGGGATTTTTGTTTATTTACACTGGCTATGCCCGCCCCGGTTTGATCATGGATTCAAACCAGGAGCGTCAGGCCGGAAAGGATGAGTAGGGAGTAAGTAAGCCGGATAAAAAAGGACTGGGGAATCTTCTTATGCAGCCGATTTCCGATCCATAATGCCAAAGCTGCGGCAGGCAGACACAAAGCAGAAAGAACCAGTATCCGGGGTGTAAAATTCCGTTCTAAAATATCGTGAATTAGAATAAAGGAATTCAGAATCAGCCAAACCGGCGCAAGTGTCGCACGAATAACGGATTTTTCTTTCAGAACCGCCACAGCGTATATGACCAGTAAGGAACCTCCTGACAGAAACATGCCGTGCAATAGTCCTGCCCCAAGCAGAACGATCACACTCATCCATTTGGGCAACGGAATCGATTTTTGAAAAACCAGACCCTTTATTGCCACGAGCAAAAGCAAAATGCCGTATGCTTTTTCAAGAAATAAAACCGGGAATAACCGCAGTATTTCCAAGCCACCAACCATTCCCAGCAGCATAAATCCGGTAATCTTCGTGGCTTCCTTTTTTTGAATCGCTCCTGTGTTTTTACAGGCCAACGCGGTGCTGACAAAAATAGCAACCACATTCAGAATGACCTTTGCCTCCTGGATCCCAAGAATGGACATTGCCACTGGCATTGCCAGCATCGTCCCGGCAAAGCCGGTGATCGCTTCTACAATGTTGGCGAAGAATACAGTCAGACAAACCAGAACATCTTGTATTTCCATAGCATCCTTTCAATTATAATCCGTTTAAATCCCAGAAACATGGCCCAAAAGCGGTGTATGCAGGGCATAAACTGCCCTGCATACTTGTGTCAAGACCGCATCGGTACCGGTAATTCTTTTTTCATCGAGGTTGGAGCATTACCGGGTCATAGAATCAATCATCTACGTTGTAGTACAGCTCCCCTTTGCGATAATCGTAGGTTTTCTTGCCCCAGGTTCTGGTGACCAACATTGCAATCAGGAATACGATGGTCGTTCCGATCAAAGCGGCAGCCATTGCCGCGAAGCTCATTTCACCGGCGGCGTAGGCGATGATGGAGGGCATAACGACGTAGCAAGCAGGAACATTGATCGCGTTAATGGGACCCAATTCTTCCAGAACAGAGGTCTTGCGGTCAGGGTCGACCATGCGGCACAGTGCCTGACCGGTGGCGTTGGTTCCGGTAAGGACTCCCCAGATCGCCACTGTACGCTCAAAGCCGTGCTTGCCGCCAAAGCGTTCGCCAAAATAGCGGGTCGTCACATAGGTAAACAAGGTGGAGACTACAACGACCATCAAAATCGGAATGATCCAAGAACCAATCGCCGCCAAGGAGATGGCCATAAAAGCAGAAGTGACCATCATATCAATGCAGAAACCGGAAATACGGACCTGAGTACCCCGATCCAGGTATTTGTCAAGACCCATTTTGTAAATGATCCAGCGGATCAAATAAGCCGCAAGCATGGCATAGAGGTATTGGAAGCCGGAAAGGATTTCACCGGCAAAGCCCGGAAGCTTCCCGCACAGACTGCACAGATACAGGCCGATGACCCAGGCGATACCGACCAGGGAGAAGTGGAACGCCAAGGTATCCACATTTCCGGGATGGGTGGTTTCTTTGCCATAGCTTTGCTGCTCCTCAGGCTCGTAGAGACCTTTCAACATGCCGTTCTTCATTTCACCCGCATAAGGGGCCAGTCCCCGCTGAATGCCCTTACGGACCCAGGGAACACCGATCATAAACGCAACCAGGAATCCACAGGCAGCATAGGTCACACCTACCTGAACGGCATTTACCACACCGCTGTTTTCCATCATCGTTCCGTAAGTAACGCTCTGCCCCGGACCTTGCGCAAAGCCAAAAGGCACTTGCAATCCATAAACGGCATCCATTCCGAAGGCACCGCCGATCAACTTCAGAACGCCATAACCCAGCAAACCGGTCAGTGCATAGGGGATGACCCAGAAGAATCCCATGCCGCAAATGCCGGAAAACTGGCTGTTTGCCAATTTCTCTTTCAGAGAGGTTTTGTCAGGAGCAGCTTTCTTTTTGCTTGCCATCAACGTCAGGCCCATGTTGGCAAAAGAGAAGGACCAAAGCGTACCCGCAATGCCGCTAAAATCTCCGGCACTGGCATTCTGGATCATGCCTGTTTGCATAATCAGAAAGCCGAGAACTCCGCCAATCACGCTGGCCGGCACCAGATTATTGCGCAAAAACGGTATTTTCGCACGAAGGATCACGCCGACCACAATGAACACGCCAGTCCATGCCAGGGCATTCATACTAATCATTTTTCATACCTCCATTTTTTAATTTTGTACCAGTTTCCTGGTGCATTTACCATTGTTTGTTAAAGACTGTTTATCTGGCTTCTGCTTCAAATTGGATATTTGCCCGTTCCATAGCGATTCGGTTCATCGGCAGATGTTGGCACTGGTCACTTGCCGCAGACCCTGCTGTGATCTGGAGGTACATCTTTTGCACCGCGGCCAGAAGCTCCCGGGTATTTTCTCTGACAGTCGGATCATCCGGCGGACAAGAAATGGCTTCCTCCGTAAACTTCTCTTCCAGAGCCCTTGCGATGGGCTTCCACAGGGCCATATATCGAGGATAATCCTGCTCAATGGCGTATTGAAGCCGTTCAAAGCTCCACCAGGCACTCTCCTGGCTGTAGGTAGGACCTGCATTTGATAAAACCTGCGGAAGCGCATTCTCGATGGTATAGGGCGCGTACACAGACACGCATGGACAAGCAAAGGCGTGGTACCACGTGGAAGTACCGTCTGGAATCAACTCCACGTGGGAGGCCGCGGCGGTTTTGCTGGCACTGCCCAGCATGGCGTGCATACAAATGGAAACCTGCAGCCCATCCGCAGGCGACCAGCGAGGCGCGTGACTCTCACCCTCAAAATGATCCCTTTGAATGCTGCGGATGGTATGAATATCGATTTGGCCCTGATGTGCTTTCAGCAGCTTGTTGAGCCTGGCATACCGTGGCTGGGCCGCGCGATGCTTGAGGGACATGGCACTGTACGCCTTGGAAAAGTTAAAGGGAACATCCCGGCTGATCCAGCCTTTGGAGTAGGCATATTCCTGAATGTCTCCACTGTCCAGGTCCCAGTCTTCCTCGGTACTGTAGCAATTAGAGATTCCCGCAACGTCTTTCACTTTGCGGGCCACCCAGCGGCGACGACAGGTTTCCAGGATCCATGCCTCTTTGCTGTCCGCAATTAAAAAAGAATTGTGATACCGGTGTTCCATGCCCTGTGCGGCATTGCCACCCTGGCCATAGGTTTCCAAAAGGTCTGTGATCACATGAAGTGCTTCTCTGGCGGTGGAACCACGCTCCAGGGCAAGACGAAGCAGATCCATACCGAGCAATCCGTTTTCCAATTCCTCCGGTTCCCTTGCCCAAACAGCCTCGTTTCCAATGGCAACGCCGCATTCATTCATGCCATGCTCAAATCCCCAAATCCAGAAAGGCTTGGACCCCAGCACACGGTAGGTGTGTTCTACCTGGGGAATCGATATGTAGGTACACCGCACCTGCGTACCAATATCATGGTCCGCGGCAGGGTATATGACAAGGGGCTGTGCCTCTGTCACCGGACGATCACTGTTTTTTGCGAAAATGGTGTGTCCTGATTTTGTACTGTTTCCCAACGCAACAAAAGTATCACAGGAAAAAATATCCATTAGAATCCCCCTTTTCAGCTCCGTATTCTTTTGCTACTGTGCTTGCATTATAGCATTCACGGAAAGGTTTTTCATCGTCCCTCGCCACAAAAAAACGGCGGGAATTTTGTTATTGCGAACAATCCGTAAAATACTGCTGTGGTGTTTTACGGATATTATTCACAAAAATAATAGGGGCCACATTTCCAAAAGAAGACTGTTACACTTTTGGAGCAATAGATATTGACAGAATGCACCCGGAATTTTAGAATAAAACCACAAGATGGAACAGACCGCTGAAATCAGAGAGGAGATACCATGATCCTATCAACCAATTCTGCCAACCAGATCGTTCGTGAGCTTCAGAAATTAACAGACCAGCAGATCAACCTGATGGATGAAAAGGGGATCATCCTTGCAAGCACGGATCTGAAGCGAATCAATAATTTTCACGAGGGTGCCTACCGCATTATCACAGAACACCTACCGGAACTGTATATTACTTCTCAGATGGAAACACCGCAAATGCGTCGGGGAATCAATCTGCCAATCGAAGTGACCGGCGAGATCCAGGGTGTGATCGGAATTACCGGCGATTATGATGAGGTTATTAAATTGGGCCGCATTGTAAAGAAGATGACAGAGATCCTGATTCAGGAGCAACTGGAACTGTCTGCCAAAAACCGCAGCCAGATGGAAATGAACCGCTTCCTGGAATCCTGGATCCTGCACCGGAGTAATTTGCAGGGACAGGCACTGAACGATGTGGCCGCCTCTTTAGGCGTGGATATGCGCAGACCCAGAAGAATCATGGTTTTAAGTCTGGGCAATCCGCCCTCTGCCCAGAAAAAGGCCATCGGAGGTCAACTGCTGGAACAGGTCAGCGGTCAGATCCTTGCTTTTGCGGAGGAACGGCGGGGGCTGATCCTGCGGGATCTGGACCGATATATTCTGATCCTCTACCGTGGCTCAGACGTGGAACTATCCTCCATGGCAAACTATTTGGTGGATCAAATCAAGCGGCAGCTTGGAGTCCAGATGTGTGCGGGGATCGACGATGATGTGCCGGATGTATACCTTGCTTACCGGCAAGCCAGCCGGGCCTGGATGGCTGCCTGGCGCACAGGTGTCAGTGTGATGTGCTACAGCCAATTGAATATCGACCTTTTTTTGGAGGACATCTCCGGCAAGCGAAAGCGGGAATATCTGGATAAAATATTCAAAGGATGTACACCCCAGGAAATCAGTGATTGGATGGTATTACTCCAGTGTTACTACCGCTGCGAGGGTTCATTAAGTGCTGCTGCTGAGGCACTGTTTATTCATAAAAACACCTTGCAGTATCGTCTAAACCGACTTCAGGAAGCAACCGGTCTGGATGTAAGAAAAACAAGCCAGTCTCCTGCTTTGTATATGGCACTTCGTTTTTATAATGATCTGCAGCTTGAACTGCCCAGTTACTAAGGCATGGGTACTCTGAACGGAATTGTTCTGCGCAACAAAAAATGGAGTTAGATTCTGTTATGGAAAACATGGCAATCGGGGTGGTGTTCTGATATAATCAAAACAGGTATCCAGTGACAGGTAAGAGATTCCCGGTCTGGACCCAGAGACGGTTCTGTATCGGTATATCGGATACCGGCATCGATACTGTGCCTTGAAAGGATGGGATCAACTTGAATCAGGTGCTACGACATCATGCTGAAACCATTATATCCGCCTCCATACAGGCAGTACTTCCCGATGCGGCTGTCAAGCGGACGTTGGAAAAGAGATTGTTCCCTGGTCGTGTAATACTGGTAGCGGCAGGGAAAGCAGCGTGGCAAATGAGCAAAGCGGCCTGTGAGGTTTTGGGAGACACGCTACATAGTGGTGTCTGCGTTACGAAATATGGACACGTTATGGGGGCGTTGCCCCACGTGACCTGCTACGAAGCCGGACATCCGGTGCCGGATTCCGGAAGCGTCCGGGGTACGCAGGCTGCCTTGGATGCGGTTGCGGGATTAAATGAACGGGATACCGTCCTGTTTCTTCTCTCCGGGGGAGGCAGCGCACTTTTTGAAAAACCCCTGATTTCCGTAGAGGAGTTACAGAATATAACGGCGCAGCTTCTTGCCAGCGGAGCGAATATAACAGAAATCAACATCATCCGGAAACGGCTTTCAGCAGTCAAGGGTGGCCGATTTGCGCTGGCTTGCGGAAAGGCAAAGGTTCTTGCCATTGTACTGTCGGACATTCTGGGCGATCCTTTGGACATGATCGCCTCCGGACCGGTCTGCCCGGATTCCAGCACTTGCGCACAGGCCCAGGCCATCGCCCAAAAATACCATCTGCATCTGAGCGGGAAAGCGGAAGCGTGCCTTGCTATAGAGACTCCAAAGCATCTATCCAATGTAGAGACGGAAATCAACGGCAGTGTACGGGAACTGTGTTCCTCCGCTGCGGCGGCAGCGGAAACGCTGGGTTATCAAAGTCTGGTGCTGACAGACCAGCTGTGTTGTTTGGCAAAGGAAGCGGGAAGTTTCCTGGCCGCCATTGCCAGAACCCACGCCGATAGCGGCACAAAGCTGGCATTTATCGCAGGCGGTGAAACTGTAGTCCAACTTACCGGGAAAGGGATGGGAGGGCGAAATCAGGAGTTGGCATTGGCTGCGGCTCCCGGAATTTCAGGGCTTCATAACGTTTGCGTGTTCAGCGTCGGTTCTGACGGAACCGATGGGCCAACGGATGCCGCCGGTGGATATGTGGACGGAGATACGGAAGCACAGATTCACAAAAGCGGGAAAACAGTATATGAGATTCTGTCCAATAATGATGCGTACCACGGCCTGCAAACAACAGGAGGGCTGATTTTCACTGGACCAACCGGCACAAATGTCAATGATATTGCAGTTGTACTGATCGATCGGGAATGATTTTCTATTTTGCGCCATAAAATGAAAAACTTGCGGGATCCGGTTCCCAGTGAACCGGAACTTCCGCAAGTTTTTTTGCTGTAAATATACCGGCTCCTTGGCCGGGTCCGGAGACAGCCGCAAAATCTGCTTTTTGTCCTTTTACCGATGCTCTCCCATGAAAAACAGGGCCAATGTGCCGGGTCCGGAGTGGGAGCCGATGACGGCACCGACGTAGTTGATGTAGACTTCTTTCACGCCGTAGTCCCGCATTAAAAGGCCGGACAAATATTCTGCGTCCTCCAGGCAGTCGCCGTGGGAGATGAACATGACGGGGTTTTCGTAGCCCCGGCCCAGTTCTCCTGCCTTTTGGGCCATTGTTGGAAATGTCCGGAAGGCAACAAAAAACCGCCTCGCGAAAGCGAAGCGGTTTATTTTATGTTGGCATTACCTATCTTCCCGGCAAGTCACCCTGCAAGTATTGTCGGCGCAGACGAGCTTA
>OLZT01000066.1_pt1 | contig 52821 bp, 48 predicted proteins | sample 1644501 | NCBI WGS metagenome assembly OLZT01 (sample SAMEA103958140, study PRJEB25191) | human gut metagenome | biome: human-associated habitat [ENVO:00009003]; feature: intestine environment [ENVO:2100002]; material: feces | place: Germany | collected 2013/2015 | reverse complement strand
GCCAGGGTGACGATGACCGTGCCGTATTCCTTCATCTTAATGCCGGAGGCCTGCAGGGCCTTATAGAGCGCCCGGTTCAGCTTCCGGTCGTAGCCGATGGCCTCGCCGGTGGACTTCATCTCCGGGGACAGGTAGGTATCCATGCCCCCCAGCTTGGCAAAGGAGAAGGCCGGGGCCTTGACGTACCAGATGGGCTTCTCCGGCAGATGCAGCCGGGTAATTCCCTGTTGGGCAAGGGACTGGCCCAGCATGACCCTGGTGGCCATCTCCACCAGGTTTACCCCGGTGGACTTGCTCAAAAACGGCACGCTGCGGGAGGCTCTGGGGTTGACCTCGATAATGTACACATCGCCCTTCTTATCCACAATAAACTGGATGTTAAACAGGCCCTTGATGCCGATGCCCAGGCCCAGCTTTTCCGTATAGTCCGCGATCCGGTCCTTCACGGTCTGTGAAAGGCTGTAGGGCGGATACACGGAGATGGAGTCGCCGGAGTGAACGCCGGTGCGCTCCACCAGCTCCATAATGCCCGGGAGGAACACCTGCTCTCCGTCGCAGATAGCGTCCACCTCCACCTCCTTGCCCACGATATAGCGGTCAATGAGCACCGGGCGCTTCTCGTCGATCTCCACGGCATTGCGCAGATACCGCCGCAGCATTTCTTCATTGGCTACGATCTCCATGGCCCGGCCGCCCAAGACGAAGCTGGGCCGCACCAGCACGGGATAGCCAATGCGCTCCGCTGCCGCCACACCGGATTCAATGTCCGTCACGGCCTCGCCCTTAGGGTTGGGAATGTGCAGGGCGCGGATGAGGGCATCGAAGGCATCCCGGTTCTCTGCCTTTTCAATGGCGGCGCAGTCCGTGCCGATGATGTTCACCCCCCGGTCCGCAAGGCTCTGGGCCAGATTCACCGCCGTCTGGCCGCCCAGAGAGACGATGACCCCCTGAGGCTTCTCCAGATGGATGATGTTCATCACGTCTTCCGTGGTCAGGGGCTCAAAGTACAGCTTGTCCGCAGCGGTATAGTCTGTGGAGACGGTTTCCGGGTTGTTGTTGATGACAATGGCCTCGTAGCCCGCGCTGCGGATGGTCCGCAGGGCATGGACGGTGGAATAGTCGAACTCCACGCCCTGGCCAATGCGGATGGGGCCGGAGCCCAGGACGATGATCTTCTTCCGGTCCGTAACCACAGACTCATTCTCCTGGGCATAGGTAGAGTAGAAATAGGGCACGTAGCTCTCAAACTCGCTGGCGCAGGTATCGATCATCTTGTACACCGGGAAGAGATTTTCCCGGCAGCGCGTTTCGTAAATCTCCCGCTCCGATGTATGCCACAGGGCGGCAATCCGCCGGTCGGAGAAGCCCAGGCACTTTGCCTGCTTCAAGTGGGGCAGGCTCCCGGGATTCTCCTCCAGCTCCTTTTCGAACTGAGTGATGTTTTTCAGCTTGCTGAGGAAGAAAATGCTGATGGCCGTGGCGTCGCAGATTCTCGCCAGATCCATCCCCCGGTACAATAGCTCTCCCAGGGCATAGATGCGGTCTGAGGGGCCTTTGGCCGCATAGTCCAGCAATGACACATCGGACCAGTCCGCAAATTTGGAAAGGCGCAGGGCGTAGGCCCCGTCCTCCAGGGAACGGATGGCCTTTTGCAGGCTCTCCTCCCAGCACCGGCCCACGCTCATCACCTCACCGGTGGCCTTCATCTGGGTGGACAGGAAATTGGAGGCGGTGGGGAACTTGTCAAAGGGGAACCGGGGCATTTTGGTGACCACATAGTCCAATGTGGGCTCAAAGCAGGCGGGGGTGTTGGCAAGGCGGATCTCGTCCAGATTCATACCCACGGCGATTTTGGCCGAGACCCGGGCGATGGGGTAGCCCGTGGCCTTGGAGGCCAGGGCAGAGGAACGGGACACCCGGGGGTTGACCTCGATGACATAGTACCGGAAGGAATGGGGGTCAAGGGCAAACTGCACATTGCAGCCGCCCTTCACATCCAGCGCCCGGATGATTTTCAGGGCGCTGTCCCGGAGCATGTGGTATTCCTTATTGGTCAGGGTCTGGCTGGGGGCCACCACGATGGAGTCGCCGGTGTGAATGCCCACGGCATCCATGTTTTCCATATTGCACACGGTGATGGCCGTATCCGCTCCATCCCGGATGACCTCGTACTCCACCTCGTTGTAGCCCTTGATGCTCTTCTCCACCAGCACCTGGTGGACGGGAGACAGGGCCAGGGCGGTTTTCATCATGGCGCGCAGGCCATCCTCGTCGTCCGCAAAGCCGCCGCCGGTGCCGCCCAGGGTAAAGGCGGGGCGCAGAATGACGGGATAGCCGATTTCCTTCGCCGCCGCCACGGCCTCCTCCACGGAGTAGGTGATCTGAGAGGGCACCACCGGCTCGCCGATGGCTTCACACAGCTCCTTGAAAAGCTCCCGGTCCTCGGCCTTTTCGATGGATTCCACGCCGGTGCCCAGCAGCTCAATTTCGCACTCCTGCAGCACGCCCTTTTTGGCAAGCTGCATGGCAAGATTCAGCCCCGTCTGGCCGCCGATGCCGGGGACGATGGCGTCCGGCCGCTCATAGCGGCAGATACGAGCCAGATATTCCAGGGTCAGGGGCTCCATATACACCTTGTCCGCGATGGTGGTATCGGTCATGATGGTTGCCGGGTTGGAGTTGGCCAGGATCACATAGTAGCCCTCTTCCCGCAGCGCCAGGCAGGCCTGGGTGCCGGCATAGTCGAATTCCGCCGCCTGGCCGATGACGATGGGGCCGGAGCCGATGACCAGGACCTTCTTGATGTCGGTTCTCTTAGGCATGGTGCTTGCCCTCCTCCATAAGTGTGATGAATTGCCGGAACAGGTACCGGCTGTCCTGGGGGCCGGGGGCGCTCTCCGGGTGGTACTGGACGGAGAAGGCCCGGTCCTCCTTACAGGCCACGCCCTCCACGGTTCCGTCCAGCAGGTTGATATGGGTAACTTCCAGAGGGGTCTTTTCCAGGCTCTCCGGAACCACGGCATAGCTGTGGTTCTGGGATGTGATCTCAATTTTCCCCGTTTGCAGGTTCTTCACAGGGTGGTTGCCGCCCCGGTGTCCGAATTTCAGCTTGTAGGTCTGGCCGCCGTAGGCCAGGGAGAGAATCTGATGGCCCAGGCAGATGCCGAAGATGGGCGTCTGTCCCCGCAGGGCCTTGACGGTGTCGATGACCTCCACCACATCCGTGGGATCTCCGGGGCCGTTGGAGAGGAACACGCCATCGGGCTTCATGTACAGGATTTCCTCCACGCCGGTATTATAGGGGACCACGGTGACATTGCAGCCGAACTGATTCAAAGAGCGGATGATGTTCAGCTTCATACCGCAGTCGATGGCCACCACGTTGTATTTTGCATCCGCCGTCCGGGAATACCAGCGCTTTTTGCAGCTGACCCGGGACACCGCGTCGTGGGGCTCAGGGGTGGCGGCGATGATTTCCAGAGCCTTTTCCACCGGGGTATCCGGGGCGGTGATCAGCACTCTTCGGGAGCCCAGGTCCCGGATGCTGCGGGTGAGCTTCCGGGTATCGATGCCGGAAATACCGGGGATATTGTATTCCTCCAGGGATTCGGACAGGGTCTTCACCCAGCGGAAATTGGAAGGGGTGTCGTTATAGTCATAGCAGCACAGGCCGCCGATGGAGGGGAACTTGCACTCGTAGTCGTCCTCGGCCATGCCGTAGTTGCCAATTAAGGGATAGGTCATGACCACCATCTGGTCCGTATAGCTCAGGTCGGAGACAATTTCCTGGTAGCCGGACATGGAGGTATTGAAGACGATCTCACAGACCCGGTCAATCTTGCTTCCAAAGGCGCAGCCATAGTATTCGCTGCCGTCCTCCAGCACCAGCTTGCGGTTTATTTCTCTCATTTGCTTCTCCTTTCGGCTCCCAACCGGGGGCCATGCTTTCTTTTTTCAGCGCTTGCCTGTGTTGTTCTGCCGGAATCCCCCTTGCTTTCGTCCTCTTGCTTTATGCATGTCAACGAACTTTTTCAAAAAAGAAAGCGCCCGTTCCCCTCGGAAAAAGAGCTTTTCCGAAGAAAACGAGCGCCTTTGCTCATTGTTTCGCATTATAGCACAGAGCAAGTGGGTTGTCAAGGAAAATGGTGCAGGGAAAGCTAGGAGAGGAAATCCTCCGGGTTCATGGGCATATCCTGATAGGTGACGGAGAAGTGGACATGGGGGCCAAGGGCGGTTTCTGCCAGGGCGCTTGTCCCGACCTCGCCGATCTGCTCTCCCAGCTCCACCGTCTCCCCCACTGCCAGCTCCGGCATCTGGGCAAGGCCCGAATAGGTGGTCTCATAGCCGCCGCTGTGGCGCAGCACCAGGGTGCAGCCCATGAGATCATCCTCCTTCACCGCCGTCACGGTCCCGTCGGCCGCCGCCAGGACGGGCGTTCCCGCCTCTGCGCCGTAGTCCACGCCATTGTGCACCCGCCAGTCCCGGGTAGTCTCATTGTAGCTCAGCGCGTCCATGGAGTAGACGGCAGCCTCGCTGCCCTGAACCGGCAGGCCGGTTTTCAATGGCTTCGAGGGGACCGTCGCCTGGGTCTGGGGCGGCTGGGTTTCCGCCCGGCTGGGGGCGGTTCCCTTTGTTTCCGGCTGCTCCGTGGCCGCCGCAGTGGTTTCACTGGCCTGGAGCACCACCTCCTGGGTTTCCAGCAGGGAGACCTGCTCCACCTTCTTTTGATTGTTCCGGTACACATAGCCCGTGATCCCGATAGCTGCCGCACACAGGACCAGGGCTATGTAGTAGCCCTTTCCTCCGATTCCGAAGGTTTTGTTATTGCGCATTTTTCAGCACCTCCGAGGCTGAGTATAGCCAGGTTTTTCGGTGTTTAATCAGCGCGATGAAAAAAGCTTCCCCTCCGGGCGCCGCGGCGGTCCCCCTTCCCCGCTGGGGAAGATTAGGAGAAATTGATACCTAAACTTTGCGTTTTCCCATGAAAATTTTATTGACAACCGGGGAAAATGCGATATAGTTATACTGTCGTTTTTCGGCATATTTTTGATAAAAAGAAACGGGGGAGGATAATGTCCAAGGAACTCATCAGGCTCCGGGATCTTACCATGGAGTTCGACGGGGAGCGCATTCTCGACGGCATCAATCTTTACATCAACGATCACGAATTTTTAACCCTGCTAGGCCCTTCCGGCTGCGGCAAAACCACCACACTGCGGATCATCGGCGGCTTTCTGACGCCCACATCCGGCACGGTGACATTTGATGGGAAAACGATCAATGATGTACCGCCTTACAAGCGGCAGATCAATACGGTATTTCAGCGATATGCGTTGTTCCCGCACTTAGACGTTTATGATAACGTGGCATTCGGTCTTAAAATCAACAAGGTTCCCAAAGCGGAAATAGACCAGCGGGTGCGGGAAATGCTGGAAATCGTCAGTCTCAAGGGTTATGAAAACCGGCGAATCGACGCCCTGTCCGGCGGCCAGCAGCAGCGTGTGGCCATTGCCCGCGCCCTGGTGAACCGCCCCAAGGTACTGCTTCTGGACGAGCCTCTGGGTGCTTTGGACCTGCGGCTGCGCAAGGACATGCAGAATGAACTGAAGCGCATCCAGCAGGCCATGGGCATTACCTTTATTTACGTGACCCACGACCAGGAAGAGGCGCTGTCCATGTCCGACACCATCGTTGTCATGGACAAGGGCCGCATCCAGCAGATCGGCAAGCCCGAGGATATCTACAACGAACCCAAGAATGCCTTTGTGGCAGACTTCATCGGCGAAAGCAATATCCTCGACGGCGTGATGCTGGAGGACTACCGGGTGCAGTTCTTTGGCCGGACCTTTGTGTGCGTAGACAAGGGCTTTGAGAAGAACGAGCCCGTGGACGTGGTCATCCGCCCCGAGGATATTGATATTGTGCAGGCACAGGAGGGCCATCTGGTGGGAACCGTCACCGGCATCACCTTCAAGGGCCTGAACTATGACATCATCGTGGAGTTCAAGGGCTTCAAGTGGCTGATCCAGACCACGGATTACCACGCCGTCGGCTCCACCATCGGCATTCGGTTGAACCCGGAGGACATTCACATCATGCATAAGAGTGAATACTCCGGCATGTTTGGCGACTACAGCTCCTACTCCGCCGAGTATGACGAGCTGACGGAGGATGCCGGGAATGAAGAAGACTAAATCTCTGCTGCTGAGCACCCCATACCTCGTCTGGATGGTGGTGTTTACCCTGATTCCCCTGGGCGTGGTTGCCTACTACGCCCTGACAGACCCCGCCACCGGGGTCTTCTCTCTGGGCAATGTAAAAAGCCTGGGCATGTATCTGCCCGTTCTGTGGAAATCCATCGGGTATTCTCTGGTGTCCGCCTTTATCTGTCTGCTGCTGGGCTATCCCGTGGCCTACTATATCGCCCACAGAAGCCCCACGGCCCAGAAGTTCCTGTATATGCTGGTGATGCTGCCCATGTGCATGAGCTTTCTGCTGCGCACCCTGGCCTGGGTGGGTCTGCTGCAGGATACGGGCATTATCAACACCCTGCTTTCCAAGCTGGGCCTGCCCCGGCTGACCCTGATCCGCACCCCCGGGGCAGTGGTTCTCGGCATGGTGTATAACTATCTGCCCTATATGATTCTGCCCCTGTACGCCACGATTCTGAAAATCGACAAGCGGCTCATTGAGGCGGCAGAGGACCTGGGCTGCACCCCTGCCCAGACCTTCGGCAAGGTGGTTCTGCCCCTGAGTATGCCGGGCATTCTCTCCGGCATGACCATGGTGTTCGTGCCCGCCGTGTCCACCTTCTACATTTCCCAGAAGCTGGGCGGCACCGACACGGTGCTCATCGGCGACGTCATCGAGCGGCAGTTCAAGCAGGGCAACAACCCCAACCTGGGCGCGGCCCTGAGCCTGGTGCTGATGGTGCTGGTGTTCGTATGCACCGGCATTATGAACCGCTTCGGCGGTGACGAGGCGGAAGGAGGCGTGGTGGTATGAAACGAGCCAACAGGATCATGACCGTCCTGATCTTCATCTTCCTGTATATCCCCATGGCCGTGCTGATCGTGGCCTCCTTCAACACCGGCAAGGACATCACGGAATTCCAGGGCTTCACCCTGCGGCAGTATGAGCGGCTTTTCCAGGACCGGAGCCTGTTAAAGCTGCTGGGCAACTCCCTGCTGGTGTCCATCCTCGCCAGCCTCATCGCCACAATTTTCGGTACGATTTCCGCCGTGGGCATTCACAACCTGAACCCCAAAATGCGCAAGGTGGCCATGACCCTGACGGATATCCCCATGACCAACCCGGATATCGTCACCGGCGTGTCCCTGAGCCTGCTGTTCGTCTTTGTGGGCACCAAGCTGCTGGGGCAGCGAAACAGCCTGACCTTCTGGACGCTGCTCATTGCCCACATCACCTTCAACCTGCCCTATGTCATCTTAAACGTCATGCCCAAGCTCAAGCAGATGGACGCCTCCCTGACGGACGCGGCCATGGACCTGGGCTGCACCCCCTGGCAGGCCTTCTTCCGGGTGACCCTCTACGAGATCATGCCCGGCGTGGTGTCCGGGGCCATCATGGCCTTTACCATGAGCCTGGATGACTTCGTCATCAGCTATTTCGTCACCGGTCTGGATTTTGTAACACTGCCTGTGGAAATCTATTCCTACACGAAAAAGCCCATTCAGCCCAAGATCTACGCCATGTTCACATTGCTGTTCCTGCTGATCTTCGTGCTGATGACCGCCATGAACCTCATGCAGCTCTTTGCTGACCGCAAAAAAATCGCCGACCGGAAGGGGCATTAAAGGGCTGCTGCCTGGAAATACGGTTTATTTGGGACCGAAAAGCGAGCATATCCGGAGTCCGCAGGACTTAATTGACAATTGACAATTGACAGTTGTCAATTAAGGAATTTCCTTCGGAAATAAAAATTTTCAAATTGTCCCGTGAGGGACACAATAATTGTCAATTGTTCATTGTCAATTGTCAATTCATTTTCCCCGCAAACCCATTCTAATGATTATGCTTTCATCTAAGGAGAGAAAAAAATGAAAAAAGTAATTTCCGTCTTCCTTGTCCTTGCCACCCTGGTCTGCCTGTGCGCAGGCTGCGGGAAGAGCAGCGAAAAGACCACCATCTACGTCTACAACTGGGGCCAGTATATCTCCGAGGGAGACGATGGCTCCATCGATGTGATCGCGGAGTTCGAGAAAAAGTATCCCAACATCAAGGTCCAGTACTCCACTTTCGATTCCAACGAGACCATGTATGCCAAGCTGAAAAACGGCGGCATCACCGTGGACGTAGTCATCCCCTCCGACTATATGATCGGCCGGATGCGCCAGGAGGGGATGCTTCAGGAGCTGAACTACGACAATATCCCCAACGCCAAGTTCATCGACGCCAGCTACCGGGGCATGGCCTTTGACCCCGAAGACAAGTATTCCGTGCCCTATACCTGGGGCACCACCGGCATCATCTACAACAGCAAGTACGTGGACGAGGCCGATGTCACCGGCTGGGAACTGCTGTGGAATGAAAAGTACGCCGGGAAGATCCTGATGTTCGACAACTCCCGGGATGCCTTCGGCATTGCCGAGTATCTGCTGGGCTACTCCGTGAACACCACCGACTCCGCCGAGCTCCAGGCCTGCGCCGACAAGCTGGCCGAGCAGAAGCCCGTGGTGCAGCAGTACGTCATGGACCAGATCTTCGACGCCATGGAAAACGAGGAGGCCTGGATCGCTCCCTACTACGCCGGCGACTACCTGACCATGGTGGAGGAGAACCCGGACCTCCGGTTCTTCCGCCCCGAGGACCAGGGCTACAACATCTTTGTAGACGGCATCTGCATCCCCACCTGTGCCAAGGAGAAGGAAGCCGCCGAGACCTTCATCAACTTCCTGATTGACCCCGAGATCTGCGCCCAGAACCTGGATTTTCTGGGCTACTCCGTGCCGGAATCCGAGGCCAAGCAGTACTTGGATGCCGAATTGGTTGCCAATGACGTGGCCTATCCCAGCGAAGAGCAGCTGCGCAACGCCACCTCCTTCGACTTCCTGCCCGAGGAAACCTCCCGGGAGATGGAGAGCCTGTTTATGACCGTGCGGAACGGCTAAGGCACTTTTCAAACAGAACACAAGGCCCCGACGGTACGCGCCGTCGGGGCCTTGACTTTTTCTTGCTGCCGGTCTATAATAAGCGTACAAGGAGATGCCCGCTGCAAACAGGCATCTCCCCGTGGTGGAAACCCGACGGTTGCCACACTACATATGGCTTACAGCACCGAGAGATTAACCCTCAGCACATGAGCCGTCTGCTAGCGACAGACGGCTCACTTCTTTTTATCGTGCAGATACAGCACGAGAGACACAATGCTGGCAATGGAACCCAAGGCCCCAAGGACAGACAGAATCATCTCAGAAATATGTATCGCCTCCCTCGGAAAGTATTCCCGCGAGAGCTTTCTACATCCCTCCATTCCGCTCAACACGGGATGGCAGGCAACCGTCTTTTACCGCACACCGTCTACAAAGGAGGAAAAAACTCGACTTGGACGGTGGGCTTCCACTTAAAATCCATTATACAGGATTCTGTCGATTTGTCAAACAAATTGGGCGCAAAAGACAGGGCAGCCATTTGCGGCTGCCCTGCTTTTTTATTTAATTCAGATTCAGCTTTCTGGTGGTCAGGAAGTACATCAGGAAATACCCGCCCAGGATGGTCACCAGGGACATGGCGTTCATAATTCCCACAGTCAGGCCGCTGGTCTGAACCAGGCCGGAAGCCAGAACCGTCAGGCTGATGAGCATCTGCACAAATCCAATGCCGCAGTAGGCCAGCAGCGCCATGAGGACGGGGTGCTTCTTGGCGGCCATGCCGCCGATGGTCACGGCCAGCATCAGAACGATCAGCCGGCTCAGTGCGCCCAGGAGCATCATCAGGGCAGCCTGCACAGCAATGTCTCCATGGCGTGCAAACTCGCTCCATACCTCTCCCAGCTGCTCCCAGGCCTGGGGCCAGAAGTCCGCCGGGACCTCGTTCCAGGGAAGGCCCAGGGCGCTGATACCCAGTCCCAGCAGCGTTGCCGCAACCGTCGCCAAAATCACCGCCAGGATTTCCAGAATGCTGGCCAAAATGGAGGACAGCATCAGCTGGTGGCCGTTTACCGGCAGGGTGAAGGTCAGATAGCCCTCCTCGGTGAACCGGCTCTTATAAAACCGCCACAGGGCATAGAACACACTGGCGGCCCAGGCAATGGCCATGGTCATCATGGCGGCCGCGGTCAAAAGCACCAAAAGGAGCTCTACGGTTCCATGCATATGCCAATTGTAGGTCTCCCCCAGAAACAGGCCGCAGCCGATACCGCCCAGCACCAGGCCCGCAAGCAGCACCGCCAGGCACAGCAGGCCCACCACCCGGCGGCTGGCCCGCCACTCCGCTTTGATCAGTTTTCCAAACATCTGAATACCTCCCGGAACAGTTCATCCAAAGGCTTGCCTGTCTCCTCCCGGGTCTCGTCGGTATTGCCCTGACGAATGACCTTTCCCTGAGACAGGAACACAAATTCATCCAGCACCCGCTCCACATCCGCGATCAGGTGGGTGGAGATGAGCACCGTAGCGCTGGGGTCATAGTTGGTGATAATGGTGCTGAGAATGTAGTCCCGGGCCGCCGGGTCTACCCCGCCGATGGGCTCATCCAGCAGATAGAGCCTTGCCCGCCGGGACATGACCAGCACCAGCTGGACCTTCTCCTGATTGCCCTTGGAGAGGGTCTTTAATTTTGCATTGGGGTCGATGTGCAGGACAGACAGCATTTCTTCTGCCCGGGTGCGGTCAAAATCGGCGTAAAAATCCTGGAAGAAGTCCAGAATTTCGCAGATGCGCTGCTGCCTGTTCAGATAGGTCTTATCCGGCAGGTAGGAGACGACCGCCTTGGTTTCCGGGCCGATTTTCCGGCCGCAGACGGTGACCTCCCCGGCGCTGGGGGTCAGAAGCCCCGCCGCGATTTTCAAAAAGGTGGTCTTGCCGCTGCCGTTGGGGCCGAGCAGGCCCACGATCTTTCCCTGGGGCAGCTCCAGGTCCAGGCCGTCCAGCGCCCGGGTGCCGCCGTAGTTCTTCACAAGGCCGGTGGCCTTTAATACCGCGTTTTCCATATTACTTCTCCTCTTCCTTCACATGAAGCATGATCTCCGCCGCCTGGGCGGGTGTAATGCCAAACACCTTGAATTTCTCCACGCACTCCCGTGCCAGGTCCTCCAGGGCCTGCTGCCGCATTGCCTCCAAAACCTTCTCCTCCTTTGTCACCGTTCGTCCGCTGGTGCCGCCGCCAATGAGCAGGCCTTCCCGCTCCAGCTCCGTCAGCGCCCGCTGCATGGTATTGGGATTCACCTGGGCCTGCATGGCCAGCTCCCGTACCGATGGCACCCGCCCCCCGGGGGGAAGCTCCCCCCGCAGGACCGCGCCCCGGATATTCTCCATGATCTGCTGGTACACCGGCCTGTCGCCGGAAAATTTCCAATTCACATCTCGTGCCTCCTGTACTGCTGTATTAGTGTATGCATACAATAGCACAATAGTACAGAGTTGTCAAGAGGGAATTCGATAATTTTTATACCGGTGCCAAGCATCCTTTCCCGCGGCACCTTTTTGTCTGTCCTTGGGGCCTTAGGTTCCATTGCCAGCATTGTGTCTCTCGTGCTGTATCTGCACGATAAAAAGAAGTGAGCCGTCTGCCCTAACAGACGGCTCATGGCTTGAGGATTTGTTTCTCGAGCTGGGGAGTTCGTGATGTGTAGTGGCAACCGTCGGGTTTCCACCACGGGGAGGTGCCTGTTACCAGCGGGCATCTCCTTGTTTTTATATTATAGACCGGCCCCGCCAAAATGTCAAGTGTACATGGTCAGTGACAGGGCACGGCTATTTTTACGGTAAAATACGTTATTTTCTCTTTTTCAGCATGGTCTCATGCATGACGACCATCAAGGCCAGTACGGCCAGCAGATAGAAGGGGAACAGGGCCATGGAGGTCTTCCCTGCGAGCCAGCCGAAGAGCGGGGGCATGAGGCAGTTGCCGATGTAGGCACTGGCCATCTCCACGCCGATGACGGCCTGGGACTTGTCCGCGCCGAAGTGGGCCGGGGTGGAATGGATGACGCTGGGGTAGATGGGGGCACAGCCCAGGCCGATGAGAATCAGTCCCGCCAGAGCGGCGCTCTCCCCCACCGGCAGCAGCAGGGCTGCAAGGCCCAGGGCGATGATGGCCTGCCCCATGCGAATCATCTGGGTGTCCGTCCACTTGGCCGCCAGGAAGCCGCAAACGGCCCTGCCCAGGGTAATGCCGATGTAGAAGAGGCTGGCAAATCCGGCGGCCGTCTCCGGGGCCACCCCCTTGTGGAGCACCAGATAGCTGCTGGCCCACAGGCCGGTGGTCTGCTCCAGAGCGCAGTAGCAGAAGAATGCAATCAGGATTTCCTTTGCGCCGGGAAGCCCCAGAATTTTGCCAAGGCCCAGCACCTCGCCGCCTTTCTCCTCCTGGGTGCCCTCCCCTGCCCCGGTCTTCCACAGAGGCAGGCTCAGGAAAATCAGGCAGGTGAGCACCAGCTGAATCAGGCTGATGATCCGGTAGCCCATGGGCCACCCGGCGCCGCCGGACAGGGCAGCGCCCATGATATAGGGGCCAACGGAAGCGCCCACGCCCCACATGCAGTGGAGCCAGCTCATATGGCGGCTGGAGAAATGGAGGGCCACATAGTTATTGAGGGCCGCATCCACGCTTCCGGCGCCCAGGCCATAGGGCACCGCCCACAGGCACAGCATCCAGAACTGCCCGCTGATCGAAAATCCGAAAAGGGCCAGAGCGGTCATGGCCACGCTGATGGCCGTCACCCGCCCCGCCCCCAGGCGCCGGGTCAGCCGGTCGCTGAGCAGGCTGGAAATGACGGTACCGCCGGAAATTATACAGAAAATAATGCCGGAATAGGAAACCGGCACCCCAAAGCCCCGGTACATAGACGGCCAGGCCGCCCCCAAAAGGGAATCCGGCAGGCCTAAGCTGATAAAGGCGGCGTAAATGACCGCCAGAAGCAAATGAATCATCTTGAATGCCTCCTATGTGTTTGACACCATCCTATCACAAAGCTTTTCAAAAAGCTATCCCAATTGCAGAAATCTATAATAATCGTTCAAAAGCCTCAATTTGACTGTCCTTGGGGCGTTGGGCTCCATTGCCAGCATTGTGTCTCTCGTGCTGTATCTGCGCGATAAAAAGAAGTGAGCCGTCTGCCTCTAACAGACGGCTCACGCGCTGAGGGCTAGTCTCTCGGCTCACTGAGTACATATGTAGTGGCAACCCACCACGGGGAGGTGCCTGTTACCAGCGGGCATCTCCTTGTTGTTTTTGTTATAGACCAGCCCCGCAAAAATGTCAAGCGCGTGTGCCGGCTCCTTGGGCAATCCAATTAGATCTTCTTTTGCTTTTTGTTCCAGTAGATGTAAAAGCCCACGTTCAGCACAATGCCCACTGCCGTGGAGACAGGGGCGGCCAGGCCGATTTTGGTCAGGCCGGCGTTGGGCTGGATGCTCATGTAGTAGGACAGGGGCAGCCGCACCAGCAGCGTCTGGACAATGCCCTGAATCATCACCCACAGGGTCTGGTTGTTGCCGTTGAAATAGCCCACCATGCTGAACAGCACCGCCGTGACGATGGTCTCCGGGGCGAAGCCCTTGAGGTATTCAAAGCCCTTCTGAACCACCTCCGCATCCGGGGAGAAGATGGAGGCAAGCAAGTCTCCTTTCAGCAGCACCAGGGCAAAGACCGCAGCGCCGAAGACCAGCCCTAAGCCAATGCCGGTGAACATGGACTTTTTCGCCCGCTTCCCGTTGCCTGCGCCCACGTTCTGGGCCACAAAGGAGGCCATGGACTGCATCAGGGCGCTGGGAATCAGCATGGCGAAATTGACGATCTTGCTGGCCACGCCGTAGCCGGAGGAGGCCGTGAGCCCCAGGCGGTTCACAAAGGCGCACAGGGCCAGAAAGGACAGCTGGGTCAGAAACTCCTGTAATGCCAACGGCAGGCCGATGCCCAGGAACTTGCCGCACTGGTCGTTCAGCCGGAAGTCCGACTTGCGGATGGAGAAGGGCAGCTTCTTTTTCAGCAGGATGACCAGGGCAAACACAACGCTGACGGCCTGGGCCAGTACCGTTGCAATGGCTGCACCGGCGGCATCCATTTTGAAGACCGCCACCAGCAGCAAATCCCCCGCAATGTTCACAATGCAGGCCACCAGCACAAACAGCAGAGGCGACCGGCTGTCCCCCAGCCCCCGAAAAATGGCGGAGAATAGGTTATAGCTGACAATGAAGAAAATGCCGCAGCCGCAGATGCGGATATAGCTGGCGGTCAGCTGGACTGCCTCCTCCGGGGCCTGCATCAGCACGGCGATGGGCCGGGCAAAGCACACCAGCAGGACAAACAGCGCTGCCGACAGGATGGCAAACACCACCGCAGCCCCGCCCAGGACCGCGCCGATCTTCCCTTCGTTCTTCTCGCCCAAGTACCGGGCAATGAGCACCGTCACACCCATGGCAAGCTGGGTGACCACAAAAGTGACCAGGTTCAGCACCTGGCTGCCGGTGGAGACGGCGGACAGCCCGGCCGTGGAGCCGAACTGCCCCACAACCAGCAGGTCCACCGCGCCGTAGGCCGCCTGCAAAATCAGGGCTCCCAGCACCGGGAGCATGAACAGGGACAGCTTTTTCAAAATGCTGCCCTGGGTAAAATCCGTTTTCTCAGTATTCAAGGGAAATTCTCCTTTCCGACATGGCTGTATAGAGCTTTTGAACGGTGCGGATGGTGCACACCGCGTCTTCATCCGGGATATCCTCCAGCAGCGGGGCAAGCTGGGCAAAGACCTGCCCATTGAAGGCCTCAGACAGGCGCTTGCCCGATTCCGTAACGGTCAGGTAGGTAATGCGGCCGTCCGCCTGGGATGTGTCCTTTTGCAGGTAGCCCCGCTGCTCCATCTCCTTGACGGTGCGGGTCACACCGGGACGGGGAATGTTCAGCGCATCGCTGATGTCAGACACCTTCACCCGAACCCCCTGCCCCTCCAGGCGTTCGATGGTATCGAGATAGTGGATATAGGACGAGCTGACCCCCTTGGGCAGCTCCGGAAGCAGCTCCCGCGCCCGCTTGGCCTGATAGCAGGCATCCAGGAGGGCCTTGATGTTTTCGACTGTCATGGTTGATCTCCTTATAGTTACCTTTGATAATTATCGTTGGTAATTATATAGGATCATCCCAGATTTGTCAAGACAGAAAGCTTCAACGGCTTCCCCTACGGACTCTTCCTAAGTTCTTATTTTTCAACCATAGTATAGCACATTTGTTCGGTTTTGTCAAATAACGACAGAGCGTCCTCCGGGGCGCCCCCGAAGGCGGCCCCGCTTCTCCTGTCTTCTGGCTTCTACAGAAGCATCTACCCCGTTAGGGGTATCTGCTTCTGCTTCTGTATCTTTGGTATCCGTTGGTATAAAACGGTACCACTGGTATCCACTGGCTGCCGCCGGATGCCGCCGGTATCCGGCGGTATCTCTTCCCTGACGGGGCAAGGGCAGAAAAAAGCAGAGGCCCGGAAGCCTCTGCTTTTGGGAAGTATTTTCTTATGCCTTGGGCTTGCGGACGTAGCAGTACCACATGAGCAGGGCTACGGAGCAGCCGCCGACGATGTTGCCCAATGTTACGGGCAGCATATTGCCCAGGAAGTAGTGCCCCCAGGTCAGCGCCTCAAAGGCTGCGCCCTCGGCATAGAACTGCTTGCCGAACAGGCCCAGCATGCAATAGGTCATGTCCGCAATGGAGTGGTTGAAGCCGCAGGTGACGAAGAAACACACGGGAATCCAGGCACCGATGACCCGGCTGAACCCATCCTTTCCGGCCAGGCTCATGAGCACGCCCAGGGTCACCAGAATGTTGCACAGCACGCCCATGAAGAAGGCATTCTGGAAGGGCATGGTCATCTTGCCCTGGGCCACCTTCATGGAGGCGATGGCCAAGGCATTGGCGGTGTCGCCGTTGGCGGCGTTCAGCCAGCCGAAGCGGGCACAGACAAAGCTCAAAAACATGGAGCCCAGGAAATTGCCGATGTAGACAAGAATCCAGTTTCGCAGCATTCCGGCAGCGGTTGCCTTCTTATCCAGCACGGAAATGAGGATCAGGGTATTGCCGGTAAACAGCTCTGCGCCGGTGAGGATCACCGTACCCAGGCCGAAGGCGAAGAGGATACCGGAGATCATCCGGACGGTGGAATTGCCCACCACGGTATAGGTGGCCATATTGGTCACCACAGAGGGAACACCAATGAGGAAGCCTGCCAGAATTCCCAGCAGCAGCATTTTGGCAGTGGGGATTTTGGTCTTCCCCGCACCGGCTGCGGAATAGTTATTGGCGGCTTCCGCCATGGTAAAGAGGTTCATAGAAATCGTCCTTTCCGATTGAAATCAGGAACGCTTTTCTGCTGCCTCCACAACGTGCTTCATCAGGACGGAGGTGGTGACACTTCCAACACCGCCGGGGACAGGGGTAATGGCATCCACAATGGGCTCTACCTCGGAGAAACAGGCGTCGCCCGCAATGCCGCCCAGGCCGCCCTTGGCATTGGGCTTGTTGGCGTCCCAGTTGATGGAAACATCGATGACCACCTGGCCGGGCCGGACATAATCCTTGGTCAGGGAGTTCAGCACACCGGCGGCGGAGACGATGATGTCCGCTTTCTTGCAGATTTCAGCGGTATTGACGGTCTTGGTATGGCAGACGGTGACGGTGGCATTCTTGCCCATAAGCATCATGGCAGCGGGCTTGCCCACCACCAGGCTGCGGCCGATGACAACGGCATTCTTGCCCTTGCAGTCGATGCCGTAGTAGTCCAGGATCTCCATGCAGGCGGCGGGGGTGCAGGGGGCATAGCCCAGGTCCAGGCCCTCGAACACACCGGCATTGGACATATGGGTCATGCAGTCCACATCCTTTTTGGGGTCAAGCCGGTTGCAGATCTCGTTCTGGTCCGCCTTCAGGTGCTTGGGCAGGGGCCGGAACATGAGCACGCCGTGGATGGAATCGTCGGCGTTGACCTGATCGATGACGGCCAGGACATCCTCCTTGGAAGCGTCCTCGGGCAGCTCGAACTTCTTGACCTCAACGCCCACCAGCTCGGCCCGCTTCACAGCGCCCTTTTCATAGCTCAGGTCGCTGGGGTTGGCGCCCACACGGATGATGCCCAGGGTGGGGACGGTGCCCTTTTCGCGCAGGGCGGCGGTACGGGTCTGCAGGGATGCATTCAGTGCATCGGTAACTTCTTTGCCAAGTAACAGTTTTGCCATAGGGAATTCCTCCTAAGTAAGATTCTTTATTGACCGAAGAGCGATTTGACGCTATTGAAGATTTCATCCGCCTTGGGGACATAGGCATTCAGCATACCGTTGGCCTTGTCGTTCATGGCCTGGGCAGTCTCCCGGTTTTTCAGGCTCTTGGTGTTGATGAACACATTCAGCGACGCAGCCTGCAGCGCTGCCTTGCAGCACACGGCGGCGCAGCCGGCATCGGACACAGCCAGACGGCTGCCCTTGGCGGCGAAAACGGCAACGCAATCCAGGGCCTGGCAGCACAGCTCCATGATGTGCATGGGCACGGCGCAGGCGGTGACGGTGGCCTCCTCCAGGATGGCGTCCCGGTTGGGGTCGTCCTTGGGAATGCCGTAGGCCTTGGCCAGGGGCACGAAGCCCTTGTCATCGGCCTCCACCTGGTCCAAAAGCTCCTTCTGCAGCTCGTCACAGCGCTTTTTCAGGGCGATGATCTCCTCCTGCACATCGGCATACTTCTTCTTGCCCAGGGTGAGGGAGCCCACCATGTTGCCAAGGGCCGTGCCGATGGCGCCCACCAGAGCAGCAGCACCGCCGCCGCCGGGGGCCGGGGCATCGGAGGCCAGGACCTCCACAAATTTCCGGCAGGATTCCATTGTCATATCCATAAGGGAATTCTCCTTTGTTGTTAATAAATCGAAAATACCGCAATGTAAGAAAACGCAGGCGCAATTCGCCCACGCTGGAATACACGAAGGAAGCTCTGGCTTGTTCGGCAAGCGCTGACAGCGAGAGATTTTTCATCGGGTGACGGTTCCCAAAGCGGAGGAATACTTTGTGTATCTCCCGCTTTGGGAACCGCACAGCCGGTGGAAAAGGTCCGCTGCTCAGCCGCAGACGATCAAGTCAGAGTTTCCGCAGAATTAGAACAGGCCGGAGATCTTGCCGTCCTCGTCCACGTCGATGCGCTCGGCGGCGGGGACCTTGGGCAGGCCGGGCATGGTCATGATCTCACCGGTCAGGGCTACCAGGAAGCCTGCACCGGCGGAGACCTTCACGTTGCGCACGGTCACGGTGAAGCCGGTGGGTGCGCCCAGCTTGGTCTGGTCGTCGCTGAAGGAATACTGGGTCTTGGCCATGCAGATGGGCATCTTGTCGTAGCCCAGCTCGGTCAGGGTCTTGATCTGCTTCTCGGCATTGGCAGTGAAGGTCACGCCGTCGCCATGGTAGATCTTCTTGACAATGGCCTCGATCTTGTCCTTGATGGGAGCATCCACATCGTAGCTGAAGGTGAAGTCGTTGGGCTGCTCGCACAGGCGGATGACCTCCTTGCCCAGCTCGATGCCGCCTTCGCCGCCCTTGCCCCAAACCTCGGACAGAGCAACGTTGACACCCAGAGCCTTGCACTTCTCCTCAACCAGCTTCAGCTCGGCCTCGGTATCCTGGGGGAAGCGGTTGATGGCAACCACGCAGGGCAGCTTGTAAACCTTGGTGATGTTCTCCACGTGCCGCAGCAGGTTGGGCAGGCCCTTCTCCAGAGCCTCCAGGTTCTCCTTGCCGGTCTCGGCCTTGGGAACGCCGCCGTTGTACTTGAGGGCGCGGACGGTGGCAACCAGCACCACGCAGCTGGGCTTCAGGCCAGCCATACGGCACTTGATGTCCAGGAACTTCTCAGCGCCCAGGTCAGCGCCGAAGCCTGCCTCGGTAATGGTGTAGTCGGACAGCTTCAGAGCGATCTTGGTCGCGGTGACGGAGTTGCAGCCGTGGGCAATGTTTGCGAAAGGTCCGCCGTGAACGAAAGCGGGGGTGTGCTCCAGGGTCTGAACCAGGTTGGGCTTCAGAGCGTCCTTCAGCAGGGCAGCCATAGCGCCCTGGGCGTTCAGGTCACCGGCGGTGACGGGCTTGCCGTCCCGGGTGTAGGCAACCACCAGGCGGGCCAGTCTTGCCTTCAGATCGTTAATGTCGGAAGCCAGGCACAGCACGGCCATGACCTCGGATGCGACGGTGATGTCGTAGCCGTCCTCACGGGGCATACCGTTGGTCTTGCCGCCCAGGCCGTCCACCACGAAGCGGAGCTGGCGGTCGTTCATGTCCACGCAGCGGCGCCATACGATCTGGCGGGGGTCGATATTCAGGGCGTTGCCCTGGTAAATGTGGTTATCCAGCATGGCGGCCAGCAGGTTGTTGGCAGCGCCGATGGCGTGGAAGTCACCGGTAAAGTGCAGGTTGATGTCCTCCATGGGGACAACCTGAGCGTAGCCGCCGCCGGCAGCGCCGCCCTTAACGCCAAACACAGGTCCCAGAGAGGGCTCACGCAGGGCAACCAGAACGTTCTTGCCCAGCTTGCGCATACCGTCGGCCAGACCGACGGTGGTGGTGGTCTTGCCTTCGCCGGCAGGGGTGGGGTTGATGGCGGTGACCAGGATCAGCTTGCCATTGGGCTTGTCGGCCATGTCCTTGAGGATCTTGTAGTCCACCTTTGCCTTGTACTTGCCGTACTGCTCCAGGTACTTCTCGTCCACACCGGCGGTCTTTGCGATCTCGGTAATGGGCTCCATGACGGTTTCCTGTGCGATTTCGATGTCAGTTTTGAATGCCATAGTTATCAATCTCCTTGTATTGTGTAATCGGCTCCCTTGCCGTGAGTTTGGCTCGGGTGCATACAGGACTTATGCGGGTCACCGTGAGTCTGGGTCGCCGCACGTTTCTATCGGTACTTTCGTACCGATAGAAGAATACCACTTTTCCAAACCGCTGTCAATAGGCCCCGGGAAAATTCATAATTTATGACAATTTTAACAAAGTGAAGGGAAGGAATCGCGCCCGAGGTTGTGCAAAATTTCATGCGTTTTTTATCGATTGAAACGTCCAAAAAGCTTCCCCGGCGTGGGCGCTGGCTCGCGTTAGCGAGCCTGAGGAGGGGCGTGATGAGCAGGGGCGGTCAGGGCGACAGGCTGCCGATCTGACCTATGGCGTACAGCGGCAGATTCACAAGGCCCTCCTCTTTCCTGTAGTCTGCCATGGAAGTACGGATCGCAAGCTCCGGCGAGAACTTTTCCCGGTAGGTTTTTAGGCTTTTGGCCCTCAGATTCGTCTCTGCCTTGACTTCCAGGGGCATCACCCGTCCACCCGTATCGACCACAAAATCCACCTCGCAGCTGCCTCTGTCATTGGTGTAGTAGCACAGCTCCAGGTCTGCAAGGGTTTTCAGCTGCTGACAAACATATTGCTCCGTGAGTGCCCCCTTAAACTCGACAAAAAGGGCATTGCCATCCAGAAGTGTGCGCTGGTGCAGCCCCGTCATGCAGCCCAAAAGCCCTACATCCAGCACAAACAGCTTAAAGGCCTTCATGTCCTCATAGGCCCGCAGCGGAATTCCGGGGGCATTGACACGGCTGACCCTGTGGACAAGTCCGCAGTCGCTGAGCCACAGCAGCGCCGTCTCGTAATCCTTCGCCCGCGCCCCCTCCCGGACAAGCCCATAGATGAATTTTTTGTTCTCCTTTGCCAGCTGTGCGGGGATACTGTTCCACAGCATCCGCAGTCTGGGAACCACTTCATTGGGTGCGTGCTTTGAAAAATCCTGCTCGTAGGCCGCAAGAATTCGTTTCTGGATCTGCCGGACCTCATTGAAATCCTGATTTTCCGCAAAGCTTTCCACGGCCTCAGGCATACCGCCTACAAAATAATACTGCTTCAGCGCATCAGCATAGGTTTCCCGGAAGCTTGTGATCATCGAAAAATCCTGCTGATCCAGCAGCTCAGAAAACTGCTGCTTCCCGATTGCCATTAAGAACTCCTGAAAGGACAAAGGATACAGCTTTAAAAAATCCACCTTGCCCACCGGGAAGGATGTTCCCCGATGCAGCGCGATCCCCAGCAGAGAACCGGCGCACACGATGTGGTACTGCGGTGCGTCTTCACAAAAATATTTCAACGCGGCCAGCGCCCTGGGGACTTCCTGCACCTCATCAAAGATCAGCAGTGCATTTTCCGGGTCAATTTTCCGGCCTGCGTACAGCTCCAGCCCCAGGACCAGGCGCTTTGTATCCAGATCCGAAGCAAACAGCTCTGCCATTCTGGCATTGGAATCAAAATTGATATACACGGTATCCGCATAGGCCTGTCTGCCGAATTCCTTCATCAGCCAGGTCTTACCCACCTGGCGGGCTCCCTCAATGATCAGGGGCTTGCGACGTCTGCTCTGCTTCCAGGCAAGCAGGTTTTCCATAGCCATTCGGTACATATTACGCCTCCAGTTCAGTATTTCCGAAGGTATCATAGCACAGAATTGCAAAAATTACAACGTAATTCTGTCGATATACTACACTTTTTACAACGAGTTTTTGTCACAACGCCCCGCTGCGGCGGCCCCTACGGCGAGATTCTTAGGTTGACGGCATTGCCCAATGGGGAAGGGGGATTAAGATTTTCTAAAGAATGGCCCCGGGTGCTTGACTGGAAAAAACAGGCGTTGTATAGTATCTGTATTAGTACGATTCATACAAGGAGGGACTGTATGCTGCATTTGGATTATCGGGATGTTCGACCCCTGTATGCCCAGCTAACGGACAAAATCCGGCAGCAGATCTCCGGCGGTGTGCTGGTGCAGGGAGACAAGCTGCCCAGCGTCCGGGAGCTGGCTGTGGAGCTGTCCATCAACCCCAACACCATCCAGCGGGCCTATCGGCAGCTGGAAATGGAGGGCTGGATCGCCACCGTGCCCGGCAAGGGCTGCTTCGTCTGCGGGTGTCCTGCGAACGACCCCCAGCAGGAGCTGAAATGCCTGAACACCCTGGAGGAAACCGTCCAAAGGCTTCTGGCCATGGGCTACACCCGGCAGGAGCTGATTCAGAAAATAGAGGAGGCTGACCCATGCTCGAAATGAAAGACGTGACCAAGACCTTTGGCTCCTTCAAGGCTCTGGACTGCCTGAGCCTGAACGTGCCCAAGGGGGCCGTATACGGCCTGGTCGGCCCCAACGGCGCGGGGAAAACCACCGCCATCCGCCACCTGACGGGGGTTTACCGGCCCGATTCCGGCTCCGTCACCTTAGAGGGCGCCCCCATTGACGAGAATCTGGCGGCCAAGGAGCGCATCTGCTGTGTGGCCGACGAGCCCTTCTATTTCCCCGGGGCCAGCCTGGAGGAGATGAAAAACTTCTACGCCGGCCTCTATCCCAAATTCGACGGCAAGCGCTTTGACGAATTGCAGGACGTCTTTCGGCTCCGGCGAAAGGCCCCTCTGCGGCGGTTCAGCAAGGGTATGCAGAAGCAGGCCTGCTTCCACCTGGCCCTGTGCACCCATGCCGATGTGCTCATTCTGGACGAGCCTGTGGACGGCCTCGACCCCGTCATGCGGCGCCAGGTCTGGAGCCTGCTTCTGGAGGATGTGACCCGTCGGGGCACCACCATTCTGGTATCCTCCCACAACCTGCGGGAGCTGGAGGACATCTGCGACCACGTGGGCATTATGCGCCACGGAAAAATGCTGGTGGAAAAAAGTCTGGCGGATATGCAGGGCTCCACGGTGAAGCTGCAAACGGTTGGCCCCGCCCCGGCCGGGCTGGAAATTCTCCACCACAGCCGCACCGGGCGGCTGAACACCTATATCATCCGGGGCACCATGGCCCGGGTGCAGGGGGCTGTGGAGCGGGAGAACCCCGCCTATTTCGATATTCTGCCCCTGTCCCTGGAAGAAATCTTTATCTATGAGCTGGGAGGTGCGGCACATGAAACTGAAGGTCTGCTTCTGTAACAAAACCGTTCTGAAAACGGACATTACCCGCTTTGCCCCCGTGTGGGCTTCCTACCTGCTGGGCCTTGCCATGATGGTGCTGCTGCAATTCTCCGGCGGCAGCGATGACGCCGCCAAGACCAGCATCGTGTACGATTTCAACCGGCTGTGCATGCTGGGGGTTGGCATCAACGGCCTGTATGCCCTGGTGGTGGTGCAGGCCCTCTTTGGAGACCTGCTGAACCCCAGGCTGTGCAACGCCCTGCACGCCATGCCCGTGACCCGGGACGGCTACTACGGCGCGCACCTGATTGCGGGGCTGCTCTTTGCACTGGTGCCCAACTGTCTGGTGCTGCTGCCCACCTCCCTGCTGCTGCCCCGGCAGGTTGCCTCCGTGGCCCCGCTGACCCTGCTGGCATTGAGCCTGCAATACATCTTCTACCTGGGCACGGCCCTGACGGCGGTACAGCTGGCAGGCAACCGCGTCGGCATGGTGCTGATCTATGGCATTCTGAATTTCGCCACGGTGCTGCTGTACTGGTTCGTTGCCATGGTCTTCACCCCACTGATCTACGGCAAGGACATTTCCATCAGCTGGATTGCCCGCATCTGCCCCACGGTTGCCATGTATGAGGGCACCTACTTTGCTCCCGTGGACCACAGCTACTATATCGGCGACACTTATCATTACGTCTTTGACGGCATCTCCATGGGGGATGTGTGGCTAAAGGCCGCCGTCTGCGCCGGGCTGGGCGTTGTATGCATGGCCATTGCCCAGCTGCTCTACCGGAAGCGGCGGCTGGAAACCGCCGGGGACCTGGTGGCCTACTCCATTCTCTCCCCCTTCTTCCTGACCCTGTACACTCTGACCGTGGCCGCCTTCCTGCACCTGGCCGTAAAGCAGCTGACCCAGGGGGCCATCTCCGAGTATTTCTTCCTGCCCTTAGGGCTGATTGCAGGCTATGTGACGGGCCTGATGCTGCTGCGGCGGACCAGCCGGGTATTCCGCTGGCGGCTGCTGGTGCCCCTGGGGGGCATTCTGGCGGTGTGCGCCCTGTGCGTTCTGAGCATTGCCACGGACGCATTCCACGTTATTCGCCGGGTACCTGACGCACAGGATGTGCAAAGCGTGGTACTGGCCCCCGTTCAGACGTCCTACAGCAACGCTGCCCTGACCCTGACGGAGAAGGACGAAATTGAGGATATCCTGGCCTACCATCAGGGCGCGCTGCGGAACTGGCAGAAGCAGGTGGGCGACTGCCTGCTCCAGCGGGACGGACACTGGTCTCCCGGGGACTACTACAACATCCAGCTGCGCTACACCCTGAAAAACGGCTCCACCCTCCAGCGGCGATACTTCCTGGAAAAGGAAAACCCCGCCTATGATCGCCTGAAGACCTACCTCTCCAGCCCGGAACTGTCCCTGGGCATGGACGAAAGCACCTTCCGGGCAGCCGTTGCAAACGCCACCTCCGGCGACTCCTATTTCTACGCCGTCGATGGCGGGGCCATTGCCGACAAGGTCCGGAAATTCACCAATTTCGCGGGCCTTGCCAATGCGGTTCTGGCTGACAGTCAGGAGGGGAACCTGATGACCCTGGCCCTGCACACCCCCGCAGGCAAGGACTCAGATCCCGACTACAAAATCCAGGGCTGGCTGGGCATCCTCTACGACAACGAGGAGCAGTACCTGAGCATCAACCTGACCGACAAATGCACCCACACCCTCTACTGGATCTCCACCCACGGCACCGTCAGCAGCGCGGTGGGGTGAAAGAAGCGCCCCTTTCGTGGGGTGTTCGTAAGACAGTTAACAGAGCGTATCGATATTGATACGCTCTGTTTCTTATTCCATTATGAGATATGGCGCAGTTGCTGGCAGCCTCCTTGGCTCTCCCTCTGGGAGAGCTGTCACCGAAGGTGACTGAGAGGGTCTTGCAGACGCTTTTGAATGGTAAAATCAATTTGTTCGCACACACCACGAAAATCTCTGTCGATATCCCGGTTGGAAAATCGCAGAACATCCAAGCCTAGCGCAGATAAAAATGCGGAGCGTTCTGCGTCATACGCCACACCCTGAGGCTCATAATGCTGGGAGCCATCTACTTCGATAACCAGCTTTGCAGAAGCGCAGTAAAAGTCCACAATAAATTTGCCAATGATTCGCTGTTTATAAATCTTTACCGGATATTTACGCAGAAAAAGATACCAGAGTTTGCGCTCATGGGGAGTCATTTCTCTGCGAAGCCGCCGGGCATTTTCCAGCTGGCTGTTATCTTTTGGTATGGTCATATTTTTACCCTCTCAGTCGGCTGCGCCGACAGCTCTCCCAAAGGGAGAGCCAAGTTCCGCGCGTAACGCACTGCACCGAACGGTGTATAGAAGTGCGCCCTTAGTATCTGTTAGACAAACAGGAATTTATCGCTAACCTTTATAAAATCTAAACGCTTCCTCATACATTATCCGAGACTGTTTTTCATCGCCCCACGATAACGGATCATCAGCATAACTTAATGTCCGAAACGGTTGCTCTTGCACTAAGAATCCCGGTAACAGATTCCAAAGTTGGTAACATATCTTTCCAAATTCAGCGATAGTATAAACATCGGATTTATACACAATTTCTAAACCATTAAAAAGAGTCTTTCCGAATATATATGAGTCAAAAGTATTCGTCTCATATTCAAAATATCTTTTCAATCGCGCAAAAGTTTCCTTGTAATTGTTTGAGCACTCTTCTAACTCTAAAAGTATTTTATTGTTAGGTGTTTCAGAAAACAATCTGTCTAAATGCACATTGTATTCCTGCATAGAGCAAAACCCCCACGCCCAAAGATATGAGTAAGCAAATAAACATTCCAAGTTCATCACCCAAAACTCCGATTTTTCAATCTGTCCGATTCCATATTATCACATAACGGGACAGAATACAAGAACAGCCACAGCAGTGTATACTGTGTCTGTTAACTGTCTTATGAATACCGCCCCTTGGGGGCGCTTTTTTGTTGACTTTCTCCCTGTTTCCGCCTATAATAAATTGTTAATTGCGACAAAAACCCTTATTTACGGAGGATCACCATATGCGAATGCGGAAAATGAAGAATCTGGAGCCCAGAATGGAGCGGTGCGCGGCGCTGCGCATCCAGGCCCCGGAGGAGAAGAAGGGGCACTGGCGGGAATTGAAGCCGGAGTGCACCCAGCTCTGGGTAGAGGTGGGCTGCGGCAAGGGCAAGTTCACCGCCGAAACCGCCCAGGCCAACCCCGATGTGCTGCTCATCGCCGTGGAGCGCTGCCGGGAGGCCATGGTGGTGGCCATGGAGAAGGCCCGGGACATGGGGCTGACCAACGTTTACTACATTGATATGGACGTGGCAGAGATCGAGAACATCTTCGCCCCCGGAGAAATCGACCGGCTGTTCATCAACTTCCCCGACCCCTGGCCCCGGAAGAAAAACGCCAAGCGCCGCCTGACCCACCGGGGCTTCCTGGACAAATACTGCCGGGTGGTCAGGGAGGGCGGCGAATTCCATTTCAAGACCGACAACGCCCCCCTGTTCGCCTTCTCCCTGGAGGAGTTCGCAGCCTGCGGCCTGGAAACCAAGAACGTCACCGACGACCTGCACAGGGACGGCCCCGTGGGCATTATGACGGGCTACGAGGAGAAGTTCTATGCCCTGGGCACCCCCATCCACCGCTGCGAGGTGGTGTGCAAGCCCTTTGTGCTGCCCAAGGAAGAAAAGAGGGAAGCGGCAGAGGAAGAGCCCCGGGAGGCGTGAGCATGGCCTATTTTGTTGACAAGTGCGACGTGGCCGTCATCGGTGCGGGCCACGCCGGCATTGAGGCTGCCCTGGCCGCCGCCCGGCTGGGGCTGCACACCGTTCTCTTCACCATCAACCTGGACGCCGTGGGCAATATGCCCTGCAACCCCGCCATCGGCGGCACCGGCAAGGGCCACCTGGTCCGGGAGCTGGACGCTCTGGGGGGCGAAATGGGTCTGGCCGCAGACGCAAGCTGCATCCAGTACCGGATGCTGAACCGGGGCAAGGGGCCTGCGGTTCACTCTCTGCGCGCCCAGGCGGACCGGCGGCGCTACCAGGAATACATGAAGCACACCCTGGAAATGCAGGAAAACCTGGAACTCAAGCAGGCCCAGATCACGGAAATTCTCACGCAGAATGGGGCCGTGACCGGGGTGCGCACCAACCTGGGGGCGGAGTATGCAGCAAAGGCCGTGGTCATCGCCACGGGGACCTATCTGGATTCCACCGTCATCATCGGCGAAAGCGTCATCCCCTCGGGGCCGGACGGAATGCATCCCAGTATCGGCCTGTCCGACAGTCTGCAAAAGCTTGGGCTTTCCCTGCGGCGCTTCAAAACGGGTACGCCCCCTCGGGTGAACCGGCGCAGCATTGATTTTTCCAAAATGGAGCTGCAGCCGGGGGACGAAACCGTGGAGCCCTTCTCCTTCCGGACGGACCGCAAGGTCAATAACTCCGCCGTGTGCTACCTGACCTACACCAGCGAAAAAACCCACGAGATCATCCGGGCCAATCTGTCCAGAAGCCCCATTTACGACGGCACCATCTCCGGCGTCGGCCCCCGGTACTGCCCCAGCATTGAGACGAAAATCGTCCGCTTCCCGGAGAAACAGCGGCACCAGCTCTTCATTGAGCCCTGCGGACTGAATACGGAAGAGATGTACATTCAGGGCTTCTCCTCCAGTATGCCCGAGGATGTGCAGCTGGCCATGCTGCACTCTGTGCCGGGGCTGGAGCACGCGGAGATGATGCGCCCGGCCTATGCAATCGAATACGAGTGCGTAGACCCCACCCAATTGAAGCCCACATTGGAATGCAAGCTTGTCTCCGGCCTCTACGGGGCGGGGCAGTTCAACGGTACCTCCGGCTACGAGGAGGCCGCCGCCCAGGGACTGGTGGCCGGCATCAACGCCGCTCTGAAAATCCTGGGACGGCCCCCCATGGTGCTGACCCGGGACACCAGCTACATCGGCACCCTCATTGACGATCTGGTGACCAAGGGCACCCAGGAGCCCTACCGGATCATGACCAGCCGCTCGGAATACCGACTGCTGCACCGGCAGGACAATGCCGACCAGCGGCTCACGGCCATTGGCGCAGAAGTGGGTCTGGTGCCCCAGAGCCGGCTGGAAGAAGTGAACGCCAAATATGCATCCGTCCGCCGGGAGATTGCCCGCCTGGAAAGCAGCGGCGTACCGGGAAGCGACGCGCTGAACGAAATGCTCGCCGCCCGGGATACGGCCCCGGTGACCAATTCCGCGCGGCTTGCGGACCTGCTGCGCCGCCCCCAGGTCAGCTATGCGGACCTGGCCCCCTTTGATACAGAACGGCCGCCCCTGCCCGCCGCCGTGACGGAAGAGGTGGAGATTCAGGTGAAATACGCGGGGTACTTAGCCCGGCAGGAAAAGCAGGTTGCGGAGTTCCGGAAGGAGGAGGCCCGGCTGCTGCCCCCGGACATGGACTACACGTCCATCCAGGGTCTTCGCCTGGAGGCCCGGCAGAAGCTCCAGGACATCCGCCCCGTCTCCCTGGGCCAGGCCAGCCGCATCTCCGGGGTAAGCCCGGCAGATATCGCGGTGCTGATGATCTATCTGGAGGGAAGATAACAAAAGGCCAAACGGTTATTTTCGAACCGTTTGGTCTTTTCCTATTGACAAATCTGTATCTACTGTATATAATCGATATATACAGTACAACTTATCAAAAAGCCGCCAAATAAAATCAAATTTGGGGCTGCGTTCGAGGTGATTCCATGTATATCCTGATCGACAACAAAAGCGGCACACCGATTTACGACCAAATCTACACGCAAATCAAAAACCAGATCCTCAGCGGAGCGCTGGAGCCGGATTCTGCGCTGCCCAGCATCCGGGCACTGGCCAAGGATCTGCGCATCAGCTTTATAACCACCAAGCGGGCCTATGAGGAGCTGGAAAAGGACGGCTTTCTCTATACCGTCCCCGCCAAGGGCTGCTATGTGGCCCCCCGGAACAAGGAGCTTCTGCGGGAAGAAAATCTGAAAAAAATAGAGGGGCTTATCGATGAAATCCTCAGTCTGGCCGCCGCCTGCGGCTTAAGTCAGGCTGATATTCTGGAAATGATCCGTTTTGCAATGGAGGGAGAAGCATGAACGCACTGGAAATTCGGGGCTTAACAAAACATTTTGCTGATTTTACGCTGGACAATCTGAACCTGATCCTGCCCGGGGGCTGCATTCTGGGGCTCATCGGCGAAAACGGTGCGGGGAAAAGCACCACCATCCGCCTGATTTTGGGAATGCTCCGCGCGGATTCCGGCACCGTAACCATCCTGGGCCAAGACAGCCGGGAGAATCCCGTCCTTACCAAACAGGACATCGGCGTTGTGCTGGACGAGGTAGGCATTCCCGAGTGCATGACCCCAAAGCAGGTGGGAAAGGTCATGGCAAACGTGTTTCTCCGCTGGAACGCGGAAACCTATCAGGGGCTGCTGGCAAGATTTTCCCTGCCGGAGAACAAGAAATTCAAAGAGTTCTCCAAGGGCATGAAGATGAAGCTGGGGTTGGCCGTGGCCCTGTCCCACGAGGCAAAGCTGCTGATTTTGGACGAGGCCACCGGCGGCTTAGACCCGGTAGTACGGGACGAGGTGGTGGATATGCTCGCGGAATTCACCCGGGACGAAACCCACGCCATTCTGATCTCCTCCCACATCGTCAGCGACCTGGAAAAACTCTGCGACTATGTGGCCTTTCTTCACAAGGGGAAGCTGCTGCTGTGTGAAGAAAAGGACCTGCTTTTGTCGGAATACGGCATTCTCCACTGTAAGCCCGAGGAGCTGCCGGAAGAAGGCATACTGCACAAAAAGCAGAACGCCTACGGCGTAGAGGCCATCGTCCGCCGGGATGCCGTAAAGCCCGGAACAGCCCTAAGCCCCATCAGCATGGAAGAGCTGTTTGTATTCATGAGCAAGGAGGCAAAGTGATATGAAAGCGCTGCTTCAAAAGGACCTTTATCAGCTGCGGGCCTATTGCAAAAGCTATCTGCTGATCTGCGCCGTATTTTTTTGCATTTCTCTGGCAGGGGAAGGCAACCTGTTTTTCATCACCTATCCCGCCATGCTGTGCAGTCTGATTCCCGCGACTCTGCAAACCTATGACGAGCGGGGAAAATGGGCCTCCTTCGCCGGGACGCTGCCCTTCACCCGCGCCCAGCTGGTATCCGCCAAATATCTGGTGGGGCTGTGCTGCAGCGGCGTTGTGCTGCTGGGGCTTACTGCCGTACTCCTGGCGGCAGGCACCTATTCTCCCGCCTTTCAGCTGTTTCTGCTGGGGCTAACCCTCTGCCTGTCGCTGGTGACTCCCGCGTTCTGCCTGCCCTTTATCTTCCGGTTCGGCACGGAAAAGGGCCGCATGGCCTACTATGTTTCCATCGGCCTCTTCTTTTCCCTGAGCTACGCGCTGGCGGACGGCCTGGGGATCTCCGCCGCGGATACCTCTTCCATCGCCGCCTGGGGTAGGGCTGGGACTGCTTCCGGGATCGTCGCCGCCGTTCTTATCTGCATGGCCCTGTATGTGTGCAGCTGGCTGATTTCCATCCGCATATACCAAAAGCGAGAAATTGCGTAACTTCACAGGAACTTAATATTTCCCCACTTTTTCTCTTAATAATCTTGGGGTATACTAAGGGTACAAAGTTAATCAACTTGATTACTTGTTTCTTTTTCATTTTCTCCTCCAACAAATAGCAAAGGCCGCGGTGAATGCCGCGGCCTTTGTGCGTCTGTTAGCCTTTCAGGGGAGGCATTGGCGCGTGCATAATTTACCTTCTTTTCCTTCGGAATCTGTGGATACTGCCCATTGATATTTTGGCTAAAAGGGAGTATGATATAGTCAAGACGCAAGAATGCAGGATTTAACTTGCAAATTTTTATAAATTCCGGAGGTAGCTATGAAACCCTACTGCGAAATGAACCGCCAGGAGCTGCTGGAGCTGAAGGAAAGCCTGAAGGCGGAATACAACGACTATCAGAAGCGGAAGCTCTCCTTAAATATGGCCCGGGGCAAGCCCAGCCAGGAGCAGCTGAACCTCTCCATGGGCATGATGGATGTGCTGAACAGTGACAGCGACCTGACCTGTGAGGACGGCACCGACTGCCGGAACTACGGCGTGCTGGACGGTATCGAGGAGGCCAAGGAGCTTATGGCCGACATGATGGAGGTCCGGCCCGACCAGGTCATCATCTACGGCAACTCCAGCCTGAACGTCATGTATGACACCGTGGCCCGGTCCATGATCAGCGGCGTTATGGGCTCTACCCCCTGGTGCAAGCTGGACAAGGTGAAGTTCCTCTGCCCCGTTCCCGGCTACGACCGGCACTTCGCCATTACCCAGTATTTCGGCATTGAAATGATCAACATCCCCATGCTGCCCACCGGCCCGGATATGGACCTGGTGGAGAAGCTGGTGTCCTCCGACGACTCCATCAAGGGCATCTGGTGTGTGCCCAAGTATTCTAACCCCCAGGGCATCTCCTATTCCGATGAAACCGTAAGGCGCTTCGCCCGCCTGAAGCCCGCCGCCGTGGACTTCCGGATCTACTGGGACAATGCCTACACCATTCACCACCTGTACGACCACGACCAGGACCACCTGATTGAGATTCTGGCGGAGTGCAAGCGGGCAGGCAACCCGGACCTGGCCTACAAGTTCGCCTCCACCTCCAAGATCAGCTTCCCCGGCTCCGGCATCTCCGCCATGGCCGCCTCCCAGAACAACCTGGTGGACATCCGCGCCCAGATGAAGGTCCAGACCATCGGCCATGACAAGGTGAACCAGCTGCGCCATGTGCGCTTCTTCGGCGACATTCACGGCATGGTGGAGCACATGCGCAAGCACGCCGACATTCTGCGGCCCAAGTTTGAGCTGGTCCACAACGCCCTGGAAACCGAGCTGGGCGGCCTGGGCATCGGCACCTGGACCAACCCCAAGGGCGGCTACTTCGTGTCCTTCGACTCCCTGGACGGCTGCGCCAAGGAGATCGTCTCCCGCTGCAAGAAGGCAGGTCTGGTGCTCACCGGCGCCGGTGCCACCTATCCCTACGGCAAAGACCCCCACGACAGCAACATCCGCATTGCCCCCTCCTTCCCCAACTGCGACGACCTGGCAATGGCCATGAAGGTCTTCACCTGTGTGGTCAAGCTGGTCAGCGTCAAGAAATACCTGGCCGATATGGACGCCGCCGAGCAGCACGCATAAGATTCCGCCCTCTTTTCCCCGGGATGCCATCCGCACCCCGGGGATTTTGTGCTCAAAAAAACAGGTTGCGCCCACGGCGGAAATGATGTATTCTATCAGAGAGAAACCGCTGTCCGCCGTGGGCAGCACAGAATACAGGAGGAATGGAATTATGAATGAACGCTGGGATTTGACCCCGATCTATACAGGCCTGGAGGCCCCGGAGTTTGCGGCCGACCTGGAGAAGCTGGACGAAACCGTAAAGTCCCTGGAAGCCTTTGCAAAAAAGCTGCCCCGGCAGGACCATAAGGCTGCCCTGCTGGAGGCTCTGGACCTGGAGGAGCAGCTGACAAAGCTTGTGAACAAGCTGGCCGGCTATGCCAGCCTGGAGCAGTCCGCAGACACGAGAAACAGCGCCGCCATGTCCGCCATGGGCAGAGTCATCGCCCTGGATGCGGCCTCTGCCGCCCCTCTGGCCGCCATCAAAGAATGGATCGGCTCTCTGGAGGACCTGGACGTGCTGACGGAACAAGACCCGGTCCTGAAGGACTATGCCTACCTGCTGCAGCGGATGCAGAAGGACAAGGTCCACCAGCTGCCCGGCATTGGCGAAGAGGTGGTGGCCAAGCTCTCCCAGAGCGATGCCTGGGCGGATATGCACCAGCACCTCACCAGCACCGTGGCCGTGCACTACCGGGGAGAGACCACTAATCTCTCCGCCATCCGGAATCTGGCCTATTCCGACGATGCTTCCGTCCGGAAGGACGCCTACGAGGCAGAGCTTGCCTGCTACGACGCCATCAAAGACCCCGTGGCCTTCGCCCTGAACTCTCTGAAGCTGAAAACCATCACCATGTCCCAGCTCCGGGGCTATGCATCCCCGCTGGACATGGTTCTGGAAAACTGCGACATGCGCCGGGAGACCCTGGACGCCATGTTTGCCGCCATGGACGCGTATCTTCCCAAATTCTGGCAGTACCTCAAGGCCAAGGGAAAGCTCCTGGGCCACGAGAACGGCCTGCCCTGGTACGACCTGTTCGCCCCGGTGGGCAAGTCCTCCCGGACCTTTACCACCCGGCAGGCCAGGGACTATCTGGTAGAGCTGTTCTCCCGGTTTGATGAAGCGGAAGCGCAGATGATCGCCCGGGCCTTCGACAACGCCTGGATCGATTTCTTCCCCAGAGACGGCAAGGCCGGCGGCGCTTTCTGCGCCGGTGTGGAATCCTTAGGCGAAAGCCGGATTCTGACCAATTTCGACGGCCAGATGGGCGATGTGGTGACCCTGGCCCATGAGCTGGGCCACGCCTTCCACAATGAGAACATCCGCGCCCACCGCCCCCTGAACAAGGACTACTCCATGCCCGTGGCCGAGACCGCCTCCACCTTCAATGAGTGCGTGGTCATGGCTGCCGCCATTGGCGACGCGGCAGATGACGCGGAGAAGCTGGCGCTGATCGAATCCCAGCTGTCCGATGCCACCCAGGTCATCTGCGACATCTATTCCCGCTTCCGCTTCGAGCGGGAGGTCTTCCAGCGCCGGGAGCAGGAGTTCCTGAACAGCGATACCCTGTGCGACATCATGCTCCGCGCCCAGAAGGCCTCCTACGGCGACGGCCTGGACGAAACCGTCCTGCACCCCTATATGTGGGTCTGCAAGAGCCACTACTATGGCTCCACCTATTATAACTTCCCCTATGCCTTCGGCGCGCTGTTCGCCCGGGGTCTGTACGCCCAGTACGAAAAGGAGGGCGCTGCCTTCGTGCCCAAGTACAAGCAGCTGCTCTACACCACCACCGTTGCCTCCGCCGAGGACACCGCCAAGGTCGCGGGCATTGACCTGACAGATAAAAACTTCTGGCGCGGCGCCCTGGATATCATCGCAAAGCAGATCGATACCTTCTGCGCACTGGTGGAAAAGGCGTAAAAAAGGGCTCCCCGCAAGGGGAGCCTCAGACTGTCGGAAAAGCCCGTAAGGGGTTTTTCGGCACTGTGCACCTTCCCCGGAGGAGAAGGCTGGGATTCCACCGCTGCACGCCGAATTCAGGAAGGGCGAAAGTCCCATATTTTGACAGTTTTCACAAACTTCCGAAGGAAATATTGAAATTCCCTGCGGCCGGTGCTAGAATGTGCACAGTAGTTAGCATACGCTGACTGCTTAGAAACATATTGGAGGTATTTCCCATGAATATGAAGAAGCTCGGTTCCTTTGCCGCCGGTGTTCTGTTCGGCACCGCCGGTTTGAAGATTCTTGGCAGCGAGGATGCCAAGAAGGTCTATGCCCACACCACCGCCGCCGTGCTGCGGGCCAAGGACTGCGTTATGAAGGCCGTCACCACCGTCCGGGAAGGCGCCCAGGACATCTACGCCGATGCCCAGGACATCAACGAAATCCGCGCACAGAAGGATGCCGTCATTGAGGACGCTCCCGCAGAAGCCGCTCCCGCCGAGGCAGCGGAATAAAGCCCAAACGGCAGCCGTGCCATTGCCCAGCGCAATGGCACGGTTTTTGGAGAACAGAATATGAAGTGCAGTATTTTACATGAATCCAGAGGCCGGATGCGCGTCCATCTCCACTGCGGACGGATGAGCCTGCATCAGGCGGATGTGCTGGAATATTATCTGAAAAATGTGCCGGATGTTCTGGACGTGACGGTCTACGACCGCACCCAGGACGCGGTGGTCCGCTATAAAGGAAGCCGCAGCGCAGTGGTTGCCGCGCTGGCAGCCTTCGCCTTTGCCCGGGCTGAGGCCATGGACCTGGTGCCGGACCACACCTCCCGGGCTCTGAACCGGGAGTTTGAAGAAAAGCTCACCATGACAGTTTGCCGCCGGGCCTTTTCCAAACTCTTCCTGCCCCTGCCGGTGATGGCGGCCATTGCCGCGGTGAAATCCCTGAAATACATCAAAGAGGGCCTGTCCGCCCTGCTCCACGGCAAGCTCAGCGTTGCCGTGCTGGATGCCACAGCCGTGACCGTTTCCATGGTCCGGGGGGATTTCAATACCGCCGGGTCTGTCATGTTCATGCTCCGGCTGGGCGAGATTCTGGAGGAGTGGACACACAAAAAATCCGTAGCCGATCTGGCCGGGGCCATGTCCTTGCAGGTGGAATCCGTCTGGATGGAATCGGACGGAACCGAGGTGCTGGTGCCCGTAGGGCAGGTACAGGTTGGAGACCGGATCATTGTCCGCACCGGCAGCCTGATTCCCCTGGACGGCAAGGTTGTTTCCGGCGAGGCCATGGTAAACCAGGCCTCCATGACCGGTGAATCACAGCCCGTGCCTAAGAAGGCAGGCAGCTTCGTCTATGCAGGCACCGTGGCCGAGGAGGGCGAATGCGTCATCCAGGTGGAGAAGGCCCAGGGCAGCGGACGGTACGACCGAATCGTGAAAATGATTGAGGATTCCGAAAAGCTCAAGTCCTCCGCAGAGGCCAGCGCCTCCCATCTGGCGGACAAGCTGGTGCCCTATACCCTGGGCGGTACGGCCCTGACCTATCTGCTCACCCGGAATATCACCAAGACCCTGTCCGTGCTGATGGTGGACTTCTCCTGTGCCCTGAAGCTGGCAATGCCCATTGCGGTGCTGTCCGCCATGCGGGAAAGCGCCCAGTACCACATCTCCGTGAAGGGCGGTAAGTTCCTGGAGAACATGGCCAAGGCGGATACCATCGTCTTTGACAAGACCGGCACCCTGACCCACGCCACCCCCACGGTTGCCCAAATCGTCCCCTTCGGCGGGCATTCCGAGACGGAGATGCTGCGCCTGGCCGCCTGCCTGGAGGAGCACTACCCCCACTCCATTGCCAACGCCGTGGTGGAGGAGGCCAAGCGCCGGGGGCTGGATCACAAGGAGTACCACTCCCAGGTACAGTACATCGTGGCCCACGGCATTTCCAGCATGGTAGAGGGAGAAAAGGTCATCATCGGAAGCGCCCACTTTGTCTTTGAGGACGAGAAGTGTGTCATTCCCGATGGCGAGCAGGAAAAATACGAGCAGCTTGACCCCAGCTATTCCCACCTGTACCTGTGCATCGGCGGCACCCTGGCCGCAGTGCTCTGCATTTGTGACCCTCTCCGGGCGGAAGCGGCGCAAGCGGTCCGGGCACTTCATGACTGCGGCATTTCCAGGGTGGTCATGATGACCGGCGACAACCACAGAACAGCCCAGGCCGTGGCAAGGGCCGTAGGCGTGGATGAGGTCCATGCCGAGGTGCTGCCGGAGGACAAGGCCGCCTTCATCCGGCAGGCCCGGGAAGAGGGTCATGTGGTCATCATGGTGGGCGACGGCGTCAACGACTCCCCTGCCCTTTCCGAGGCGGACGTGGGCATTGCCATTTCCACCGGCGCAGCCATTGCCCAGGAGATCGCGGACATCACCGTCTCCTCGGAGGATCTGATGGCCCTGGTCACCCTGCGGCAGCTGAGCTGTGCGCTGATGGCAAGAATTCACCGGAACTACCGGTTCATCATCGGCTTCAATTGCAGCCTGATCGGTCTGGGGCTCATCGGCATTCTGCCCCCCACCACCAGCGCCCTGCTGCACAATATGTCAACCCTTGGCATCAGCATGAAGAGCATGACGAATCTGCTGTAATAAAACGCAAACTATTTCCCGGCCGGGCAGAAATACTGCGCCAAAGTTCTGCCGCAGCTCCGCGGCAAGGGCACATTACAGAAGTGTACAGTTCTTTCAAAAAAGTATGCTCATAGCCATGGATTATTGCGTTTTCAGCCCTTTTTCTGCTAAAATAGGAGCAGAAAAGGAGGCAGTGATTTATGGACGATCCTGTAAAAAAACAATACGAGGCCATGCGCAAGGCCAATGCCGCATTCCGGAAGGAATTCGGCGAGGAAATCAACAAAGCCATCCCCCTGTATGAAGACCCCACCCGGTATCCTGTGGAGCAGCTGGTAGAGCTTTTCAAATTCCAGTGGAACTTCAAGGAGGCCAAAACCCAGGAGGAAAAGGATGCGCTGAAAAAGGAATTTGCCGCCCGGCGGGATGCCATCCGGCTCCTTCCCAACGCCCCTGAGCGCGTCTATCTGTGGAACGAGGGCAATATGCCCACGCAGACGGTGTATACCGAAAATCCTGACCACCTGTATGACCATGAGCCGGATTTCCGCCCCTATTATCTGGAAATGCTCCTGCCTGCCGGGCAGAAGCCCCTGGCCGGTATCGTCCTCGTAGCCGGCGGTACCCACGGCGCCGGAACCATCAACGAGTGCTATGAGATTGGTCTGGAATTCAATGCTCTGGGCTATTCCTGCTTCATTCTGCAATGCAGGCCCAATCAGGGGCCATGGAGCCGCTTAGAGTCTGCTGTAGATGCAGCCCGGTGCTTCCAGCTGCTGCGGGGCAACGCCGAGAAATACAATCTGAATCCGGAACAGCTCGTTTACGCAGGCTTTTCCAACGGCGGCGTCACAGGAGATGCCTGTATTGAATTCTTTTCCGACCACCAGACGGTTGATCAGTATTTCCCGAACTATATTCCGGATGAATATGACCGGCTGCCTGGCGCAGAAAACGCATTCCTGTGCATCTATGGCGCACGGCACCTGGGAACGGAGCTGACCCGGGAGGACTTCCCCAATGTGCCCACCTTCTTTGCCATTGGGCGGAAGGACTTTGGCTGCATTGCCAATATGCAGGGCCTTCTGCCGAGCCTTTGGGCGCAGAACGTCCCGGTGGAGATTCACACCTTTGCCGGACATCCCCACGGCTATGCGGGCTGGAAGATCATTGACGGCAAGGGCGACTACAACTTCGACCTGTGGGTAACCCATGCGGATGTCTTCCTGCGGGACCTCTTCCATGGCTACGACCCCGACTTAAAAGGCTGATTGACACGCAAAATTCCCCCGGTGGCTTGTCCACCGGGGGAAGCTCTTTTGGGAGAAATTGGGGTCAGATATCCTGCTCGGTAAGCCATTCCGCGCACAGCTGCGCCCAATGGGCCACATGGGGAATGTCCATGGACAGGTCGTTGGCCCCATCTGCCAGGGCCAGGCCGTGAACCCCCTCCGGGAAGCAGTGCAGCTCAAACGGCACCCCCGCCATGGTCAGCGCATAGCCGGTAGCAAAGGCGTTTCTGGGGTCATCGCTGTTGGTCTGCCAGATAAAGAAGGGGGGCGTATCACAGGTGATATTGGCCTCCGGAGACAGCAGCAGCCGCTGGCGGCGGGTAATGGGAATGCCGCCCATTACCCCGCGGGTCAGCACCTCTTCCGGATCGCCGAATGGGTTCATGAAAAAGCCGCCGGGGTAGGCAACCACCGCAAAAGCGCCATAGCCCAAAACCGCTGCATCCGGCCGACAGGAAATGCGCTCCACCGGATCTTCCGCCTCCGGGTCACCGCAATCATACACGGTGGCGCAGTTGGCACTGAGCATCCCGCCCGCCGAGAAGCCCATCACGGCCACACGCTGGGTAATGCCCAGCTCCTCGCTGTGCAGCCGCAGCAGCCGAATGCACCGCTGCATATCGTCAATGGCATCAAAGCGGCTATAGGGGGCCAACCGGTAGGTTAGAATCGCGCAGTTGAAGCCCGCGTCGGCAAAGTATTTGGCAACGTGCATTCCCTCGCAGCCGGTGCGGCTTTCAAAACCGCCGCCGTGGGCCACGACAATGGTTCCGCCTTTCCGCTCCGTTCCCTGGGCCGGGACAAAAATCATAGAAGGCTGCGGCTGCAGGGGGTCGCGGTCATCATAGCCGGGTGCTCCCTTTTCCCACAGGGGAATCTGCTGAAAACGGGCAATGGCCGCATTCCAGATTTTCTTATTTCCCTCCAGGTCAAAGCTGCCGTCCGGCTTGCGATGCTTGGACACATGGCGGATAACGCTCTTTTCTGCCACAACCTGGGCCAGAATTTCATAATTGCTCTGATACACGCTCTGCACATTCCTTTCAGATCACAAACTGTTCCATATAGCGCTTGCTGAGCACCAGGGAATCCAGGATTTTCTGCCGGCTGTCTTCAAAGGCCCGATCCTCCACCTCAATGCAGGCAAAGCCATCGTAGCCGATGTCCGTCAGGGCGGAAACATACTGCCCCCAGTTCACATCCCCGAGGCCGGGAATTTTGGGGCTCATATAATCCAGCGGATATGCCAGAATGCCCACCTGATTCAGCCGGTCCCGCAAAATCTTGATATCCTTAAAGTGAACGTGGAAAATCTTATCCCGGAAGGTGTACAGCGGGGCAATATAATCCATCATCTGCCACACAAAATGGGAGGGATCGTAGTTGAGCCCCAGATAATCGCTTGGCAAGCGGTCGAAAACGCCTTCCAGATTGCGGGCGTACACATCAGATTCTGTCCCCCGGGCCACTGCTCCGGCCCGAAAAGCATGGGGCAGTTCTCAATGGCGATCTTTGTTTTGCAGTCCTCAGCCAGACGGATTATTTCCGGCCAGACCTGCTCCACCAGTTGCAGGTTCTCTTCCAGATTTTTGTTCTGATCCCGGCCGATGAAGGTGGTCACCATGCAGATGCCCAGCTTGGCACTGGCACGGATCACGTTTTTCAGGTGGTCAATATTGGCCTTTCTGCGGGTCAGGTCCCCGTCTAACGTATTGGGATAGAAGGCCAGCGAAGAAATGGTGACCCCCTTTTGGGCACTGTAGTCCAGGATATGGCGGCAGTAGGCATCGTCCAGCAGAACCCGCTCCGCATCAATATGGCTGACGCCTGCATAGCGCCGCTCCGCTTTCCCCGCAGGCCAGCAGGCAGCCTCCACGCAGGAAAAGCCCATTTCCGCAGCGGTATCCATCATTTCCTCATAGGTCCAGCCGTCCAAAATGGATGTGATAAACCCCAGCTTCATTTTGCTTCCTCCTGTCCACCCAGCAGAACCTCCCGGCCCGTTTCGCCGGAACGGTAGATTGCCTCCAGAATCTGGGTCACGGTAAAAGCCTGTTCCGGCTTTACCAGAGGCTCCGTATCGTTGAGAATGGCCAGAAGCCACTGCTTCGCTTCTTCATAGCCGGGGTCTCCGGAAGCGCCTTCGAAGAAGGCTACCCCGCCGCCGCCAACCATACGTTCCTCCGTCAGAATGCCGTTGCTGCCCCGATTGTAGATGAGTTCATCCTTTTCATAGCTCATTCCGGACCGAATTTCCGCACCGGCAAGCGTACCGCAAAGTGTTGTGGATGCTTCCCGGGAATCCAGATAGTTCAGCGCCCAGGAGGCCTCCAGATTGATTGCCGCGCCATCCTCCATGCGGATCATGCCAAAGGCAGAATCCTCCACCTCGTAGGTCTCCGGATTCCAGGGGCCGAAGGCGTTGCCCTCTGTCGCCTGAGGCAGACGGCCCAGCTTGTAGAACACGGAGCCCGTGACACTCTTGGGCTTATAGTTGTCCATCATCCACAGGGTCAGGTCCAGCGCGTGGGTACCGATATCAATCAGCGGGCCGCCGCCTTGCAGCGCCTTGTTGGGAAATACGCCGCAGGTAGGAACCGCCCTGCGGCGGGTTGCCAGGGCTTTGGCATAGTAGATTTCTCCCAGCTCTCCCTTTCGGCAGGCCTTATAGAGCGCCTGCACCTCGGGGCGGAACCGGTTCTGATAGCCAATGGTGAACTTCTTTCCGCTCTTTTTCCAGGCATCCAGCATAGCCTGGGCATCGGCAGAGGTGCTGGCCATAGGCTTCTCGCACATAACATGCTTCCCTGCCTGGAATGCCGCCACGGTAATGGGACTGTGGTGTACATTCGGTGTCAGCACATGGACCACATCAATGTCCCCATTGTCCAAAAGCTCCCGGTAGTCCGTGTAAATCTTCGCATCCGGGCTGCCGTATTCCGCCCGGGCCTTCTCTGCCCGTTCCGGAATAATATCGCAGAACGCCGCCAGATCGCACAGGTTTTGCAGCTTGCGCAGGGCCGGAAGGTGCTTGCCGTTGGCGATACCGCCGCAGCCAATGATACCGATCTGCAATTTGCCGTTTTTCATAGTATACTCCTCCATTCAAAATATCTATCAGGGGAATCGCTGTCCAAGCCGTTTCCGGCAAATGTCAAAAGCCATCAGAGCCTTGCCAGATACCGGCGGTCTTCCAGAATGGTTGTGAAGGGATCTCCGGTATAGGCGTATTCCCGCTCCACAATGTAGGCCTGAACGCCTTGGGCATCCGCGGCTTTTTTCAGCTCCGGCATATTGATGATTCCATCGCCCAGACGGCAGTTGACCTTCTGGTGCTCCTCAAAAATGGCCTTTTGCTCCGGCGTGAACATAGGCCGTCCATCCGGCCCCCGCCGAACCTGCTGGAAAAGGCTGTGCAGGTCATCCTCAGGTCCGAAAACGCGGGAGGTTTCCTTCACATGGATCAGCTCAAAGCGTCCGGCATGTGCCCGAATAAAATCCGCCGCATTTACGCCTGCCCGCCAGGCCCAGGCGGCGTCCAGCTCAAAGGTTACCAGCGCCGGGTCTGTATTGTTCAGGAAAATATCGATGACCGTTTCGTCTCCGTATCGGTCAAAATCATTGTTGTGGTTGTGATAGCCGTATTTCAGCCCTGCGCGCCGGGCCTTTTCTCCCAGCGCATTCAGCGTCTCCGCCGCCCGGTAGGCCTCGTCCCGGGAATGTACCGGAATGCCGGGGCAGACAATATAGCGGCAGCCCGTGTCCGGAAGATAGGCAAGCTGTCCTTCCGTGTCCTCCACATTGACATGGGCACTGATGACCCCCATTCCCTGGTCTGCCAGAAAACGCTTCAATTCCTTGGGGCCATAGCCGCCGTAAATGCAGTTGAAAAGCTCCAGGCCCTGATACCCGGCCTCCCGGGCCATATGCACATAGCCGTCAAAATCCTCCCGGATTTTTCCGGCAAAGGAAGCGGTAATCAAATATACTTCATCCATAGCGCTGCCTCAATCAAAGTAGACGGTTTTGCCCGATGCGGCCGATGTATAAATCGCATCGAGGATTCTGGTGACCGTCAATGCCTGCTCCGGCGTTACGAAAAGCTCCCCCTGCCCACACAGCGCATCCACCCAGATCCGGGCCTCGGCTTCCTGGGGCATCTCCATGGGATTCCGGTCGATCAGTCCGGGAACCGGCATCCGGAAGCCGCGGGTTGCAATTTTGCTGTCGATCTGGCGGCCTGCAATGACATGGTTGGCAATCACACCGTTGTAGGTATCAATACCGCCCTTGGTGCCGCAGAGCCGGACCATTCCCTCATGCGGTGTCAGGTTCATAGCCCAGGAGCAGCGAATATTGATCAGCGCCCCGTTCTTCATCCGGACAAAGCCGAAGGCAGAATCTTCCAGCTCGTATTTTGCGGGATTCCAGGGGCCAAAATCATTGGCCATTTCATCAACGGATGCCACAGGGCCGATCTTTGCGAAGCTGGCGCCCGTCACACTGGCCACCTCGTAATTGTTCATCATCCACAGAGTCAGGTCCAGCGCATGGGTCGCCATATCAATCAGGGGGCCGCCGCCCTGCTCGGCCTTATTGGTGAAAACGCCCCAGGTTGGAATGCCCCGACGCCGCCAGGCCGTGGCCTCGGCGTAGTAAATATCCCCCAATGCGCCGGTGTCCACATAGGCCTTCATTGCCCTGTTGTCATCCATGTGGCGGTACTGGTATCCGATGGTCAGGAGCTTTCCGGTGCGCAGATGGGTTTCGTACATTTTCAGCGCATCGGCGTAGGTTGCTGCCATGGGCTTTTCGCAGATAACATGTTTACCGGCCTCCATAGCGGCGCAGGAAATTTCACAATGCTTCACATTGGGCGTCAGCACATGGACAGCGTCAATCTCCGGGCAGGCCAGCAGCTCACGGTAGTCCGTGAAAACCTTGGCCCCGGGACAGCCATACTTCTGCCGGGCCTCCTCCGCCCGCTCCGGGATAATGTCACAGAATGCATACAATTCCACACGTGCTCTCTGGGTGGCCATGCCGGGCAGGTGCTTATCCATCGCAATGCCGCCGCAGCCGATGAATCCAATTTTTAGCTTTTCCATGTTCGCTTCCTCCGTTCAAAATATTGGGGCAACGGGTTTTCCATACTCATTGTATTGGAAGCAGGTTGTTTTCTCTATCAAAAATGGAAGCAGCGTTTTTGATTTTGATGCAATACAGACCACTTTTTTGAAAGTCAATTTCCGAAATATTGCTGAATTTAACCATCTTCCTCTCCCCAAAAACTATCAAAAATACCCACAGCCTGCGAAAGCGGCAAGCCGTGGGTATTTCACATATTTTCGGGCGCGCTTCAGTCCGCCAGCAGGAAGCTGTACATATCCTCAGACGGGACATAGGTTACAGGCACCCGGTGCTCTACCAGATCTCCAATCCACTCCTGGGCATACTTCATGCCCAGCTCTTCCCAGTTCAGGTGGCCAAGGTTGATCATCGCTTTGGTGCGCCCCTGCTGGATGGCATCCCGGACATAGGACAGCACCGTCCAGTCGATAATCTCTCCGGGGATGATCACATCCGCCTTCTCCTCCAGCGTCCGGATGATCTGCACGCTGTATTCCGCAGGGCTGCCGTCCCTGTGCTTCAGGCCGTAGTCCGAGGGGAACAGATGGCCCACCAGGGCGATGGAACGGATTTTGTCCTGGGGTCTGCCGATATAGCGCACACCGTTCATACCAATAGAACGCATCAAATGGCGGCACAGCTCCTCCACGGTCATCTCCGGGACCTCCACCAGGAAATGGGCGAAGCAGCCCGTATTCCGGTCCACGACCGCCTGCTTTTCCCAGCCGAGATATTTCAGCACGCCGGTAAAAATGCCGTCGGGGTTGTGGCAATGCATATGGTCATGGTCTCTCCAAATGGCAATTCCGGCCTCATCCAGCAGCTTTTTCTTCTCTTCATAGACCTCGTTGGGGAAATCCTCAAACCATCCCGGCCCGTCCTGGGAGGTGTAAAACGTGGGCTCATGGACAATCAGCAGATTCGCACCCAGCCGGGCCGTTTCCCGGATCACATTGACGGTGGGAACCAGGGCCGTTACAATGCCTGTGCATTCCGCCTCGGGATCGCCGCATTTCCAGCTGTCGCAGCCATCATAATTCGGCAGATTGGGGTGGTAGGCTAGAATTCGTTCAACGACTTCACGGTTTTTCATAGAGATACGCCTCCTTTTTCTTTATCATACCAAACGTCTGCCGCCGATTCTTTTCTTTCTGTAACTCTCTTTTTCGAAAAAGTAGTCTGCTTTCCCAATTATACAGAATACAATTGTAAAAGAAACCGCAACACAAGCAAAAGGCATCTGACTTCCAAGCGGCTATAATGGGGCTATAAATATACAAAGGAGTGCTGCACCATGTCCCTTCTTCATGTAGAATTCTATTCTCAGGCACTGTCCAGCCAGGCACATTTTACCGCGGTTCTTCCCAATGACGTTCCGCCCCTGGCGGTGGATTCCCCCCACTACAAGTGCCCGCCCAAGGTGCTGATGCTGCTGCACGGCTACAGCGGCTGCGAATCCGACTGGACCACCGGCTCTTCCATTCGGGAGCTTGCCGCAGAATACAATCTGGCAGTGCTGATGCCCGCAGCAGGAAACAGCTTTTACCTGAACGGAGAGGCCACAGGCACCCGCTATGCGGACTTCGTGGGCAAGGAGGTGCCGGAATTTGCCGCCCGGGCCTTTGGGCTGGATATCTCCCGGGAGAACACCTGGATTGGCGGGCTGTCCATGGGCGGCTTCGGTGCCCTGCATACCGCGCTTCAATTCCCGGATTGCTTCAGCAAGGTTATGGCCCTGTCCAGCGCTTTGATTATCCATGAACTGCCGGAGATGAAGCCGGAAACCGGCAACGCCATGGCAAATTATGCCTACTATCGCAGCACCTTCGGCGACCTGAAAACCGCACCGACCCGGGACTGCAATCCCGAGGTTCTGGCCGATGGGCTGATTGCCCAGGGGAAGGCAATCCCCGCCATCTTCATGGCCTGCGGCACGGAGGATTTCCTGTACCAACCCAACTGCGCATTTCACGACTTCCTGACCGATAGGAAAATTCCCCACGTCTACCGGACGGCTCCCGGCATCCACAACTGGAAATTCTGGGAAGCCAACCTGGAGCCTGCCATCCGCTGGATGCTGGAGCTGGAGGACTGACGTATGAAAAAAATCACCTATTCCCAAGCGGCGGACCGCCTGCAAACCTTCGGAAGGACCTGGTACGACCGGGCCACTGACACACTGTATACGAATTTCACCTGCGGCGGCTTCCGGCTCCGCTTTTCCGGGTCTGTGCTGGCCGTTCAGTTTCGCGCAGAGCCGGATACCATGGTGCCCCCCGGCGCACCGGTAAATGCCGCACAGCCGCCCAAGGAGGACTGGCCCTTCATCGCCGTCTTTCTGGACGGTGCTCAGGAGCCCCAGAAAAAAATCCGGGTTCGGGACGGCGAGACGGTGACGGTCTTCCTCTCGGAAGCCCCTGAAACCCACACCATCCAGATCGTCAAGCTGACGGAGAATTTCCGCACCGCTCTGGGCCTTGCCGGTTTCCTGACGGACGGCACTCTGCTGCCCATAGAGCGGGAGCAGCGGGATGTGATTGAACTGATCGGCGACTCCATTACCTGCGGCTTCGGCAATGGCACCTCTGACCCCAGCCATGAGTTTGCCGCTGCAGAAGAGGACGGCTGGATGACCCACGGTGCCATTGCGGCCAGAAAGCTGAACCTGGAGACCCGCTTCATCAGCGTCAGCGGCATTGCCACCGCCGGTGCACCTTTCCCGGATTTCTACGCAATGCGGGACCTTTACCCTTATTCCGACAGAATCATCCAGGAAAAGCTGGCCGCAAAACGCGGCAAGGAAGCGGAACTGGAAAAATATGATTTTTCCGCAAAGCCTGCCCGTTATATCGTCCTGAATCTGGGCACCAATGATGCCAGCCAGATCTATTTCAGTCCGGACAAGCAGCGCGCCACAGAGGATTTCCGATCGAACTACAAGGCTTTTGTTCAGGAAATTCGCGCACTGAATGGGCCGGATGCCGCCATTGTCTGCGCGCTTGGGTGCATGGACTACTATCTTTTCGACGAGATATGCAGCATTGTGGATGCTATCCGCAAGGAAACCGGCGACCGTCGGCTTTTCACGCTGAAATACAACAAAATGATGCTGAGCGGCCCGGATGTAGGCGGCTGCATGCACCCCAGCATCTATCGGCAGGAACGCATGGCTGAGGACCTGGTCAGCAAGCTGCAAGCATTGATGCAGGAAGGCCTATAACCCAAAGCAAGCAGCCCTACCCGGCGCTTCCGGATAGGGCTGCTGTTTTTTAGGCTTGTGTAAACCGGTATGTTTCTTTGCCGGAGGCGTTGTCCGAAACGGTGACCGCAAAACCGAAGCTCTCCAGGTCCGCATCCAGGCAGGCGATTTCCTGGGCGGTGCGCCAGGTGAGGCGCAGGCGGCTGCCGTCGGTTTCGGCGGAGATGGCGGCATCAGCGGAGAAGACCTTCTGGGTATTGCGCAGACGCAGCAGCTCCAGCTGGTCCAGAACCACCTGCTTTTTCAGGCCTGCTTCCACGTCTGCCGGGGACAGGTTGGTCCGGTTGATCTCCTTGTGGCCGTCCTTGCCGGCCCGCTCCATGGCGGCATAGTCGTTTTTGCCCACGAAAAGGTCCAGATACCAGACCTGGGGCTTTCCGGGCATGAACAGCTGAATGGCCCGGGCCAGAAGCATCTTCCGGTCGTCCTCGCCCAGGGCGCTGTAGTAGGTGGCGTTGACCTGGTAATACACATTCTTCTGGCCGTGGAGATTCTTCACATAGCCGCCCCGGCCCACCACGGTATCGATGAGCCCTGCAATGCTCTCCTCGTCCAGCAGCCCCTTCAGATCCAGCAGAGGAATGCCGTCGTGGCAGCCCAGCATATTCACGGTGCGAATCTTCTTTTCCACCAGTTCATCGACCCATTTTTTCAGATATACGCCGCTTTTGCGCTCCATGGCATCAATCACCAGGCCCGGCAGGAAGAAATCATAGACCATATAGCCCTTGGAGGCCAACAGCTCGTAGGTTTTCTCCCCATAGCTGGCGTGAATCTCCGGCAGCAGGGTCAGGCCCAGGGGCTTGGCAATGTCCGCCACCCGGTCCAGCAGCTCCCAGGTGCCAGGGTCGTTCAGGAAGTTCCGCTCCCCCACCTCCTTAGGTGCATAGGCAAAGGCATCCAGCCGGACGATGGCCGCGCCGTAGCCCGCCAGGGTTTCCAGGGTTCTACGATAGTAATCCCACACCAGGGGTGAGCGGATGTTCAGGTCCATCTGGCCCAGGTATTTCCGGTGGCTCTCCAGATAGTCGCATACCGCTTCCCGGTAGCCGTTCAGGCTGCCGAAGTCCATTTCCTTGGGTGTTTTCCCGGCATCCAGCGCCTGGTTCACAAGCTGCGCCAGCTTGTCCGCCTCGCCATATTGCAGATTCCCGGCGTGCATCAGGTCCTGGGCATCCACACGGTCATATTGCACCTTCTGGTAGAAGGTGTTCCAGTAGGGCACATCCCGGCCGTCCGGGAAGCGGACCATCAAAATGGGCAGCCCGGGCTTCCGGAAGAACATGTCCTTGATGAGCGCCGGATCGGGCTGGATATACCCCTGGGCGGTCATCTCTCCGTGGCCCTCCCAGAAGCGGTTCCAGTCGATGAAAAAGTCCCGGTATTCGGACTGGTCGCCGTTTTTCAGGATGTCCTGGAATTCTCTGGACAGCACAGAGGCGTGGTTCAGAATGAAGTCCAGGGCCAAATCCATATTCAGCTTTTTCAGAGCTTCCAGGTCCTCGGGGGCGGAGAGCAGATGGTTCAGACCGTAGTCAATCAGAGAAAAGCCCCGGTCCAGGTCCGTATTGAAAATGCTGGGCAGGATGTAGAAGGAGGTAAAGGCGTTTTTCAGCTCCGGCCGCTGTAAAACGGAGACAATGTCCCCCAGTGTCCCGCCAACGCTGTCCGGATAGGCATTGAGCATGGCGCCCATGGCATTCTGATTGGCCATTATTTTCCCTCCATTTCCGCCCGGTACTGGTCAAAGCTCAGCCGCTCCCCGGTTTTGGCGATGATGATTTTTGCCTTGTGGGCACAGCTGTCCAGCTCGGCCTGCTCGATTTCCAGCACCATGGTGGTGAAGGCGCTGTCCGTCTTGCCGTCCCGGCTCCGGGCACGGCGGTGGGCACGGGTCTGCTCCGGGGTGCTGTTGAGCAGCACAGGGATGTCCACACCCTTTAATAGGTCGCTGTTTCCGTGTGTCCACTCGATAATCAGCACATTGGTATCGGAGAAATCCACGTTATCATACCACCGGGCGTCCTCCGTTCGGCCCATGCGCTTGAGCCAGATGTGGTCCGCCCCATTGTGGAAGGCCTCCAGAATGGCGCTGAGCTCTTCGTAATCCTGCTCGGCGTCGGTACCCAGGTACTGCTGGAGCGCCGCACGGCCCGCCTGCTGGTAGGTGGAGAGCCAAGGGTAGCCCGCCGTCAGCTTGGGCTCTGCGTCCGTCTCCTGCTTCCACAGCTCCGGCAGAATTTCCTTTACGGAATCGGTATACACGCCGCCGTCCACCAGGCCCCGCAGGCCTGCCGCCCGGAAAATGCGCAGCCGCTCTGCGTCATTGTACATGGGGATTCTTCTGGGGTAGTTGTCACCGGACAGGGTGTAGCTGCCCACACCGGCGCAGCGGAAATAATGGCTCAGCAGGGAGGCAATCTCCGACTTTCCGACGCCGGAACCGCCGCAGACGGTGATGACAACCCGTCCGTTGACAGCCATCTGGGCCGCCATGGGTACCAGCAGCGGGAAAATGGTGTTGGCCTTTGCAATATGGTCCGGGCCAATCTGGACCTTGTCTCCGGGCATATCCCCGTGGGGAATATCCCCTCCAATCACCGGCGCACGCCAATGGCCAATGGCGGCTGAAAGCTCTTTCAATGCATTCTGATTCATATAAAATTCCTTCCTTCCGAAAATAGCGGAAAATCAACGTATCCTTTCTTACAGGGGCGTGGGCGCAATCCGAACGCAGCGTCCCGCCGGAATGGTTTCCACTGCAAAGGGCGATGTGCGCACCGTCACATCCAGGGCGCTTGGATTGAACACCGTAGAGCCGTCCACGGCGTATTCCAGGCGATGGAAGGCCTGGACATAGTCCAAAATCTCTCCATTGGTGGCAAACCAGACCTGTTCTCTGTGCGCCGCCATGAAGTCCGCCAGCGCTTCGATCACATTCCAGTTGTCATCTCCGTCAAATTCATAGCCATGGCCCCAGACGTAGAAAAGTGCAGGCCGAAAATCCGGGAGCTCCACAAAGCGCTTTGCCAGCGCCATGAGCTCCGGGTCTCCGTGATGGCAGGTTGGATTCCATTCCAGGAAATTCTCCGGAATCTCAAAGCTATGGGTGGACTTGACCGTCCGCGCGCCCCGGTAGCCTGCCAAACGCAGCATTTCCTGCACCTGAGCATTCTGGGTTCCGAAGGGATATGCAAACATTTTCAGGGGTCTGCCCACCAGAGTCTCCAGCCGCCGCTTGTCCTCGGTGATTTCATACATGGCAAGGGGCGTGCCCACTGCGTCCAGCGGCGAATGGTACAGGCCGTGGCCGGCGATCTCGTGGGAAATGTAGACCTGCTCCAGCTCCGTTTCCGGCAGCTTGCTGACATCTACGCTTCGCCCATTTGGCCATGTATCCGTCTGTATATGACCGAACAGTCCCGACCCGATATTAAAGGTGCATTTCAGTCCCCGGCTGCGCAGGAGCTCAGCCAGCCGCCGGTCCTGCACAACGCCATCGTCATAGCTCAGTGTGAAAGCCTTGCTCTTCCCACCCGGAAAGACAAGGGAATTCATCTGTTTTCCCATTTCTTTTACCTCCCAGATAAGCCGGATACTCTACAAATATCAGTTTACCACAGTTTTCCCGTCCTGACTATTCAAAAAAATAACCTCCTCTATAAAAATTTTTCTGTTTGCACGCCAAAGAACCGGGTGTGCTGCCACCCGGTTCCTTATGCTGCGAAAAAGCGCTGAAACGGTTATGCGGTGTAGATGCTCTCGCCGGTCTCCCGGTTGCGGCTGAAATGGGAGAAGAAGTCGAACATCTGGCGGGCCATCTCCGGCGTGGGCCAATGGGGCATGTTCATCTCCACCATCCATCATTGGATTTATGTGCCGGTTTTAGCTGATACTTCGCTGCCTCCCGTTCTGGATAGACTGTACGCAAACCGTATTGGATACGGGTTTCATCGGACAATGAGCAAAACTGTTCTCTTGTGAAGCTCTGTATAAGCCTGCCATCCTGAATCAGATATGCCCGGTCAAGCAACTCCCTCAAATAGTAGAAACGATGCTCAACAACAATAATGGTATATCCATCAGCTTTCAGGCGCTTCATGGTTTCTGCCAGACGTTTTGTGGCAGCATAGTCTAAATTCGCTGACGGTTCATCAAAGATATACACTTTAGGCAAAAGGGCATAGACTGAACCAATCGCGATCTGCTGCTTTTCGCCGCTGGATAAATCAAAAATACTGCGGTTCAGATAATCGCTTAGTTCCAAATCCAGCACCGCTTTTGTAATGCGGTCAACGGTTTCCTCACGGGAATACCCCATATTTTCGCACCCGAAAGCAAGCTCCCGTGTGGTATCTGTCATAAAAAACTGTGAACGTGGATCTTGGAATACGGTCCCCACCTTACCCGCTAAATCAGACGGCTTCAATTCCAGCAAAGAGTGTCCGTCCAACAGAATATCCCCCTTTGACTCTCCGGGGTAGAAATGTGGAATCAACCCATTCAGGCAGCGAATCAGGGTAGTTTTCCCGCACCCGCTCCGACCTGTCAATAAAACAAATTCGCCTGTCTGTATTGTCAGGTTCAGATCTTTCAATGTAAATTTATCCCTTTCCTCATAGCGGAAAGAGAAATTATCAAAGGTAATCATCGCTATACCCTCCATATAATGATTTCCCCAATAGAGGTATGGTCGAGGAACAGAAGTAGCGCTAAAAAGACAATTCCCAGCGCAGTCACTGCATACTCTTTCCACGAAAAACGGACAGGATTCAGCGCATATCTCTTTCCTTCCAGTTCCAATCCCCGCGTTGTGCCGGATGCTGCTAATTCATCGGTTACTTTCAGGCAACGCATCAGCAAAGGGATCAGAATATATTCAATCGTAGCAAGCGGATGGATAAGTTGTTTCCATACCGTATCACCGATGCCGCGAATGTCCATTGTATTACGAATCATGCGGTATTCAATCCGTAAAGTAGGTATGTAGCGGAACATGACCACTAACGGAATTGTAACAGCCTGCGGCAATCGCATGCGTTGCAGCGATACCATGAGATCATCCATTTGTGTTGTGTGCAAAATCCATATTCCCATCATTGCAATAGGAACCAGTTTCAAAATGGTCACACCAAACACACTCATGATCACGCTGAGTACCGGAATAGAAACATACCGCAGTAAGGCATTGAGATAGGCAATGACAATATAAAAAATCAGCATCTTGGCGGCCCATTTTCCGCCATTGCCGACAGCAATGAATAGCGCAAAAGATGCAACAAGTACCAAACTGCAAATTTCGCCATTCAGAAAATAACTGACACATCCGATCATAATCAGCAGCGCAACTTTGCACCGTGGGTCTAAAGCTGCCGTTCTTTGAAATTGTCTTTGTGTAATGAGTTTCTTTATGTTTTCTTCCATACTGTTCTCCAAAAACAAGCGGGGCTGACATTGCAGCCCCGCTTTTGATTCAGGCACTCTACTGACAAATCTGGCGTCTGTCAGTTTTCGGAGCTGTTACTTCACCGATACAAGTCCGGCCTTAATAAAGTGCTTCTTCAATGCTTTCTGGCCGATGTAACCGCCAATCAAGCCACCGAGCAAGCCAGCCACTATAATGACAACAGGCATAAATCCAGATGTAATGCTAATCATGCCATCTATGTATTCCTGCGCAATGTTGTTCTTTTCCATCGCCCCTACAAAAGCGTCCTGCAGGAAGCTCATAGGCCCTACAATTGCACCAAAAGCAAAGATACCGCTGAAAATCGTGTAGGCAATCATCATGGACTTCATTGTGATTTCTTTTCTTCCCATAATCAAAAAATCACAAATGACACCGCCTACAATCAATGCAACCGGGATAAGCCAAAATCCGCCGACCAGCAGGAACAGGATTCCCTGGATTGTGCCGCAGATGGTGAACACGCCTTTCTTCGGGACTTTTGCCAGCAACAGCATCATCACGATTCCGTTGGGGATTGCTACGACAGCAGGATAAAATACGTTGGTAACGGGTCCGGCAATGCTCATTACGGTGCTGATAATCATGCAAATGATCCACATGAGCGCAGTCAGAACGCCGATCAGGATAAAATCCTTTGCATTCAACTTCTTATTCATGGTTGTTCCTCCTAAAATTAAAATGCGTTGTGTGGTTAGAGTGTTCTAACCACACAACGCATTTTAGCAATTTCATGCCCA
>OLZT01000065.1_pt1 | contig 52924 bp, 51 predicted proteins | sample 1644501 | NCBI WGS metagenome assembly OLZT01 (sample SAMEA103958140, study PRJEB25191) | human gut metagenome | biome: human-associated habitat [ENVO:00009003]; feature: intestine environment [ENVO:2100002]; material: feces | place: Germany | collected 2013/2015 | reverse complement strand
TGGTGGAGCTGGGAATTTACAACGGCATTCCCCATCTGCTGATTCCCGTGGTCACAGATCCCAAGAAGGCCGCAGGTTCCCTCCAGTGGGCCGTGACGGAAATGCTGCGCCGCTACAAGCTCATGTCCGATGCCGGTGTAAGAGATCTGGAATCCTACAACAGCATTGTTGCCAATGAGGAGGGCGGTCAGAAGCTGCCCCAGATCATTGTCATCATCGATGAGCTGGCGGACTTGATGCTGGTAGCTGCCAAGGAGGTGGAGGATTCCATCTGCCGCATTGCCCAGATGGGCCGTGCTTCCGGAATGCACCTGATCATCGCCACGCAGCGTCCCTCCGCAGATGTGATCACCGGCCTGATGAAGGCCAATATCCCTTCGAGAATCGCTTTCTCCGTGGCCTCCGCCATGGAATCCCGGATCATTCTGGACACCCAGGGCGCGGAGAAGCTGGTTGGCAAGGGCGATATGCTCTATGCCCCCATCGGCTGCGGCAAGCCGCTGCGTGTCCAGGGCTGCTTCGTCACGGACAGCGAAGTGGAGGCGGTTGCCAGCTTTGTGAAGGACAATTATACGGCTGACTACAACCAGCAGGTTCTGGAGGAAATCGAGAAGAAGGCCCAGCAGACCGGAAAGAGCGGCAAGGGCGCTGCCGCCGACCCGGAACCCAACGACGCCGAGCTGGAGGGAGATGAAATGCTCCCCGCCGCCGTAGATGTCATTCTGGAAACCGGACAGGCCTCTGTTTCCATGCTCCAGCGCAGGTTAAAGCTAGGCTATGCCAGAGCTGCCAGAATCGTGGACGAGATGGAGGAAAAGGGCATTGTAGGCCCCTTCCAGGGCTCCAAGCCCCGGGATATCCTCATCACCAAGGAGCAGTGGGCCGCCCGCAACGGCGACACGCCGGAGGACGGGCCCTTGTCGGAAAACTAGGGAAGCTCTGGTGAAATCGGCAAGAGAGGAAGGCAAAAAATCGGCGGCAATTTTGCCGCCGATTTTTTGTATGGAATCCATTACTTGAGAATCTCGCTGATGTCTGTGTTTTCCAGGGTGAATGTGACCTTGTCGCCGTCATGGGTCAGGGTAAAACTGCCGGTGCCGGAGGTCAGAAGGTCGGAGAGGGTAAAGTCAGACTGGGCCTTGTTGGTGACGAACCGGATTCCCGTAATGCCCTGGGCCTCCAACTGCCGCAGGCTCCCGGTGGTGCCACGGAGGGAGGCGGTGTCTACCTGGACGGTGACGGTCAGAACGCCGTCCTTGACCTGGGACTGGTAGGGAAGGCTCCGCCCGTCAGCACCGCAGACCCAATAGGTATCCTGCCGGGCTTCCGCAGCCGTCTCGGCGGTATTGCCGGTGAGCTTGCTGCCCTTGGCCGTCCGGGTGTCGGTTGCGTCGCAGCGTTCGCACTTTGCGGTCTCCGTGCCGTCCTGGGTGCAGGTGGCATTATTGTCGTATATGTAAGTTTTGAAATCATGATTCAGCGCCGGGATGGGTTCCGTTCTGGTGTGGGCTGGATTCTCTGTACAGGTGTAGGTCCTTACCCCTGGGGCGGTACAGGTGGCAGGAGTGGTCACCTCACCAGCGTTCCAGGAATGATCGCCCTTTTGGCCTTCGATGGTTTTGTCAGGTGTGTCCGTATTGATATTCTTACCGGGCTCGTATATCTGGATGGATCCCTCTACTGTCAAATCAGAGGTATTGGGGGAGACTTCATTTCCCTCCGTCGTACGGGTGCCGCCGTTGCCGATAGCCGCACCTTCCTTCCAGCGTTCATCTGCCGCGCCGCCCTGCACCTTCACCTGCGCGTCACCGGAAATCGTGACATCGCTGCCGGTACCGCTAATTCCGCCGCCGATACCGGCACCGCCGGTGTCGCCCTGGGCCGTAACCTCGCCGCCCTCGATGGTAATGCCCTTGCCGCTGCCTTCGTAGCCGCCGCCGATACCGGCACCGTAGTTGCCGCCGGTGGCCGTGAGGCTGCCATCCTTATCTTCGTCTGTAATGGTCAGGGTGCCGTCGCCCTTCTTTTCCACACCGGCGTGGGTATTGCCACTTTGAACCGTATTGGTTCCGTTCAGCTCGATGTTTACGTTTCCTTCACCAGAGGTCGTGATGGCTGCCTCATCTGTTGTCCCGGTGTCAATGTTGACATTCTCCAGGGTCACGTTGGCGGTGGCGTTTCTCTCCGCTGTGATGGTGACGGTGTTGTTTGTCTTCCCGCTGCTGCTGGTGATGACGGGATTATGGTCTACTGTTGGGCTGCCTCCCGCCTGGGAAACGGTCTGGCTCTCTGCCGTAGCACTGACGGTAATGCTGCCCTTATCCAGATCCCAGTTGTCCGCCAGGACGAAGCTGGGGATAAAGGCCCCCAGCAGCACCAGGGACAGCAATCGGGTCATGATCTTTTTCATAGTCGATTCCTCCTTAGGCCCGAAATGACATATTTGTGATTCAGCTGGTCATTTGAGAATTCCGCTGATGTCCTTTTCCGCCAGGGTGAAGGTCACCGTGTCGGCCTCGTGGGTCAGGGTGAAGCTGCCGGTGCCGGAGGCCAGGAGGTCCACCAGGGTGAACGCGGACTGGGCCCCCTTGGTGACGAACCGGATCTCCGTAATGCCCTGGGCCTCCAGCTGCCGCAGGCTCCCGGTGGTGCCACAGAGGGAAGCGGTGTCCGCCTGGACGGTCACGGTGAGTACGCCGTCCTTGACCTGGGACTGGTAGGGAAGGCTCCGTCCGTCGGTGCCACAGACCCAATAGGCCTCCTGCCGGGCTTCCACAGCCGTCTCGGCGGTATTGCAGGACAGCTTGCTGCCCTCGTCCGGGTGTCGGTTGCGTCGCAGCGTTCACACTTGGCTGTCTCCGTGCCGTCCTTTTCATAGGTGGCATTATTGTCGTATATGTAAGTTTTGAAATCATGATTCAGCGCCGGGATAGGTACCGTTTTCTTGTCGTGGTCGGGATTTTTACAGGTGTAGGTCATTACCCCTTCGGTGGTACAGGTGGCAGGGGTAGTCACCTCACCATCGTCCCAGGAATGATCGCCCTTTGTACCGGCGGTGGTTTCGTAGGGTTCCTCCGTTTTAATATCAGCGCCTTGGCTATAATACTGGATGAATCCGTCTACTTTCAGGTCGTTAATATTGGGGGAGATTTCATCGCCTGGACGACCAGTACCGAATTTATAGTAGCCGCCGTTGCCGATAGGCGCACCGTCTCTACAAATGTCCTCGCCACGCTCGGCGCCACCTTGTACCTTTACCTGGGCTTCGCCGGAGACGGTGACATTGTCGCTGCCTTTTTCCTTGCCGGCGCCGCCGCCAATACCGGCTCCACTTAGGCCGCCCGTGGCCGTTACCTGACCGCCGGAGATGGTAATATCATTGCCGGAAGCGTTCTCTCCGCCGCCGATACCGGCGCCGCCGTTGCCGCCCTGGGCCGTTACCTCGCCGCCGGAGATGGCAATTTTTGTACCGGAAGCGTTCTCCCCGCCGCCAATACCGGCACCGCCGTAGCCGCCGTTGGCTGTAACTTTGCCGCCGGAGACGGTGATCGTATCGCCTTCACCCTTCCAGCCGCCGCCGATGCCTGCACCATACGCTTTGCTGTTGGCTGTAACCTCGCCGCCGGAGATGAGAATATTTTTACCGTTTCCGCTCTGTCCGCCGCCGATACCGGCACCATACGGATCGCCGGTGGCGTTGACCTTGCCGCCGGAGACGGTGATTCTGCTGCCATCTTTATTTATACCGCCGCCGATGCCTGCGCCGAAACCGCCGCCTTTAGCCGTGACATTGCCGCCGGAGACGGTAATGTCGCTGCCGCTGCCGTTTTTACCGCCGCCGATGCCTGCGGCATAATTACCGCCGGTGGCGTTGACTGTACCTTTGGAGACGGTAATATCACTGCCGTTGCCCCCGCTGCCGCCGCCAATGCCCGCACCGCCACCATCATAGTCATCTTTGCCTGTAGCGATGACCGTACCGCCGGAGACGGTGATCCCGCTGCCGTTGCCGACTTTGCCGCCGCCGATGCCGGCACCTTGCGCACCGCCTGTGGCCGCGACTATGCCGCCTGTGATCTCAATATCCGTGCCGCTGCCGCCGTTGCCGCCGCCGATGCCTGCGGCATAGCTGCTGCCGTTGGCTGTGACATCGCCGCCGGAAATTGTGATATTGCTGGCATTATTGCTATTGCGGATACCGCCGCCGCCGATTCCGGCACTGTATTCGCCGCCTGTGGCGACAATAGTTCCGCCGGAGATGGTGATATTATTGCCATTGCTGTTACCTACGGTGCTACCGCCGCCGATGCCCGCACCACCTTTACCGCCGGTGGCATTCAGGCTGCCGGTGCCACCCTCTGGGGTGGTGACGGTCAGATTCCCGGTATTTTCCTTGTGTATACCGGCGTGATATTCGCCGCTCTGAACGCTGTTGTTCCCCGAGAGATTCAGGGTCACGTCGCCCTGGCCCTGTGTGGTGATGGCGGCTTCAGACTTTGAGCTTACGTCAATATTCACATTGTCCAGGGTCACCTTTGCGGTGGCGTTCGCCTCCGCTTTGATGGTGACAGTGTTCTCTGTCTTCCCGTTGCTGGTGATGACGGGATTTGGATCTTCTACTGGTGCAGCTCCCTGGGTAACAGTCTGGATCGTGCCCGTAGCATTGACGGTAATATCGCCCTTATCCAGATACCATGTATCCGCCAAAACAAAGCTGGGGATAAAGGCCCCCAGCAGCACCAGGGACAGCAGCCGTGTCGTGAGTTTTTTCATAAATATCATAAATATTCCTCCTTATGCCGGAAGGGGCCTTGTCTTGTACACTATAAGTATAACAAACAAAAGCCCGGGATTGCAAGGCTCTTTTCAATTTTGGAAGTCCTTACAAAATGGGGAGAATACTTTTGTACAATTCTTAGAAAGTGTCAGATTCAGCTTCTTTTTGACACAATAATCTATGATAGTTCTCTCATAACTTTAAAATTTAGGGTGGCGGGGCGGCGTGAAACATTACGGGAACAATGGGCGCAGAGGGATTGCGCATGTAGCGGCGGCAATCTGCCGCCATTGGCTGCAAGGCCTTTCGTGGTACATTTGAATTTGTAACAACCAACGCAAAAACGTATGTCATTCCGACCGCAGCGATGGCGGAGCAGAGGAATCCACCACGTTGGGTTGTGCTGCAACGCTTACGCAGACTGGGCAGAAATCCTCATTGCATAATCGTATAAATTGTGGTATACTGTATAAGAGTTTACACCCGGAGGCGTTTATGACTGAATTAACTGATTTTCAGCGGAAAACCGAAGAAATTTATCCCGGAATCTCCCTGCGCTTTTGGGAGCCCCTGGAAAAGCATACCTCCTTCCGCATTGGCGGCCCGGCAGAGGTGATGGCATTCCCGAAAAATTCCGGGGAATTGGGACAGCTTTTGAATAAGTCCGTTTTATTGGACTGCAAACCGGTTATTCTGGGAGCAGGAACCAACGTTCTGGCACCGGACGAGGGGCTGCGGGGGCTGGTGATCTGCCTGAAGGACTGCCTGGACGGGATTGTCCGGGTGGACGAAACCCATATCCGGGCCATGGCCGGAGTCACCATGACGCGGCTTGCCATGTTTGCAGCCCGGGAAGGACTTTCCGGACTGGAATTTGCCCATGGCATTCCCGGCTCCGTCGGCGGCGGTGTGTATATGAACGCCGGGGCCTATGGCGGGGAGATGGGCCGCGTCTGTGAGAGCGCAGAGCTCATGACTGCGGCGGGAGAAATCTACACCCTGCAGGGCGGCCAAATGGATTTTTCCTACCGACACAGCTGCCTGGAGAATTCGGGTGACATTGTGCTCAGCGCCCTGTTTTCCCTGACTCCCGATGATCCGGAGGCCATCAAGGGCCGCATGAAGGAGCTGCAGGCCAAGCGCTCTGCATCCCAGCCCTTGAATTATCCCAGCGCGGGGTCGGCCTTCAAGCGCCCGAAGCAGGGCTATGCTGCCGCACTGATCGATCAGGCAGGGCTGCGGGGCTACCGCGTGGGCAACGCCGCTATTTCCGAAAAGCATACGGGCTTTGCCGTGAACCTGGGCGGGGCCACTGCCGCAGAGGTCCGGCAGCTGCTGGAAGACGTGGCCAATATTGTTGAAGAGAATTCCGGCATTCGTCTGGAGCCGGAAATTCGCATCTGGTAAAGAGAAAGAGGGAACGCCATGCAATCCTTTTCCGCTTCCGCCAAGGCAGAGATAAGCCGGGAGTACCCCCAGGACGGCTGCTGCGCCCTGGCGGAGTGCTTCGGCATTCTGCTGTTCTGCAACTGCTTTCAGGACAGCCTGATCAAGATTATTACGGAAAGCCAGGACTTTGCCAAGCTTCTGCCGAAGCTTTTCCGCAAGGCCTTCGGCGTGAGCTTTGATACCCTCCCGGGGGAGGAAACCAAGGGAAAGCTGGTGTTTCAGATCACAGATCGGCAGAAAATCGCCGCCATTATGGAATCCTTTGGCTTTGCACCCAAGGATACGCTGGCGCTGCACATCAACCTGCCGGTTGTGGAGGAGGACTGCTGCAAGGCGGCCTTCCTGCGGGGGGCATTCCTGGCCGGGGGCAGCGTCACCAGCCCCAGCAAGGCCTACCACCTGGAATTTACAACGACCCACTTGAGCGTTGCCCGGGAGTGCGAGGCCCTGATTCATGAGACCGTGGGTTTTCCTGCCAAGGCGGCTGCCCGGGGCGGGGCGCAGGTGCTCTATCTCAAGCACAGCGATCTCATTTCCGATTTCCTTACCTTTTTGGGCGCGCCTGTGGCGGCCATGGGCATTATGGAGGCAAAGCTGGAAAAAGAGCTGAACAACAAGGTAAACCGCTGCTGCAACTGTGACGATGCCAATACCTCCAAGGTGGTGGAGGCAGCCCAGGAGCAGCTGGTGGCAATCCGCGTTCTGCGGGACCGTGGCCTGCTGGAAAAGCTGCCCCAGAAGATTGCCCAGGCGGCCCAGGCCCGGGAGAATAACCCGGAAGCCTCTCTTTCGGAGCTGGCGGCCATGATGGAGCCGCCTATTACCAAGCCGGCCATGAACCACCGGCTGCAGCGCATTGTCTCCATGGCAAAGGAGGTCACGCAATGAGCTTTGTACATCTGCACGTCCACAGCGAGTACAGTTTGCTGGACGGGGCCTGCCGCATTGACGGCATGATGGACCGGGTGAAGGAGCTGGGCCAGACGGCCGTGGCCATTACGGATCACGGCGTTATGTACGGCTGCATTGATTTCTACAAGGCGGCCAAGGCCGCAGGCATCAAGCCAATTATCGGCTGCGAGGTCTATATGGCCCGCAGGAAAATGACGGACCGGGTTCACGGGCTGGACAATGACCCCTACCACCTGGTTCTGCTGTGCGAAAATCAGAAGGGCTACGAGAACCTGTGCTATCTGGTGTCTGAGGCATTCCTGCACGGCTTCTACGGAAAGCCCCGGGTGGACCTGGAGCTGCTGGAGGGACACCATGAAGGGCTCATCGCCCTGTCTGCCTGCCTGGCCGGTGCCATCCCCCAGGCGCTTATGAATGAAAACTATGACGAGGCCAAGCGCATGGCTCTGGAGCTCTCCCGTATTTTTGGCCCGGAGCATTTTTATTTGGAAATGCAGGACCATGGCATTGACAAGCAGCGCCCCGTGAACCAGGGCCTGCAGCGGCTGGCGCGGGAAACGGGGCTGCCGCTGGTGGTCACCAACGATGCCCACTATCTGCGCCGGGAGGATGCGGATATGCAGGATGTGCTGCTGTGCATCCAGACCGGCAAGACGGTGGACGATCTGAACCGGATGCGTTTTGAAACCCAGGAATTCTATCTGAAAAGCGAGCAGGAGCTTCGCCAGCTGTTCCCGGGCTGCGACGAGGCCTTTGACAATACGGTGAAGATTGCCCAGATGTGCAATGTGGACTTTACGTTCCATGAGTACCATCTGCCGGCCTATCCGGTGCCGGAGGGCTACACCAACGAGGGGTATTTCCGGATGCTCTGCGAGAAGGGCTTTCAGGAGCGCTACCCGGATGCTCCCCAGGAATACCGGGAGCGCATGGAGTATGAGATCAATGTCATCAGCTCCATGGGCTATGTGAATTACTATCTGATCGTCTGGGATTTCATCCACTATGCCAAAAGCGTGGGCATTCCCGTCGGCCCGGGCCGTGGCTCCGGCGCGGGCTCCCTCGTGGCCTACTGCATCCATATTACGGAAGTAGACCCCATGAAATACGGCCTGATCTTCGAGCGCTTCCTGAACCCCGAGCGGGTGAGTATGCCCGATTTCGATACGGATTTCTGCCAGGAGCGCCGGGGCGAGGTCATTGACTATGTCTACAGAAAGTACGGCGCGGACAGAGTGGCCCAGATCGTTACCTTCGGCACCATGGCCGCCCGGGGTGCCATCCGTGACGTGGGCCGTGCACTGAATTTCACCTTTGCCGAAACCGATGTGGTGGCAAAGCTGGTCCCTGCCGGTCCCCATGTGACGCTGAAGGATGCCCTTCAGGAATCCCCCCGCTTCAAGGAGCTTTATGAGGGGGACGAGCGGGTCAAGAAGCTGATCGATACGGCCATGCGCCTGGAGGGAATGCCCCGGAACTCCTCCACACATGCTGCGGGCGTTGTCATTACGGCAAACCCCGTATGCAGCTATGTGCCCCTGTCCCGGAATGATGATACCATTGTCACCCAGTACACCATGACCACCATTGAGGAGCTGGGCCTGCTCAAAATGGACTTCCTGGGCCTGCGAAACCTGACGGTGATCCAGGATGCGGAAAAGCAGATTCAGAGGCTGGAGCCCGGCTTCTCCATAGCATCCATTCCGGACAACGACCCGGAGACCTTTCAAATGCTCTCGGACGGAAAAACCTCCGGCGTGTTCCAGATGGAGTCTGCCGGCATGACCGGCGTGTGCATCAGTATGCACCCCAGCTCCATTGAAGACATCACCGCTATTGTGGCCCTTTACCGTCCCGGTCCCATGGATTCCATCCCCAGATTTGTTGCCAACAAGCTGAATCCTGCCCAGGTGACCTATAAAACGCCCCTGCTGGAGCCTATTCTGCGGGTGACCTACGGCTGCATTGTCTACCAGGAGCAGGTCATTGAGATTTTCCGCAGCCTGGGCGGCTATACCATGGGCCAGGCGGACAACATCCGGCGGGCCATTTCCAAAAAGAAGCTGAAGGTCATTGAGGCGGAGCGAAAGGTTTTCGTCTATGGCGATGCATCTCAGGGAATCTCCGGTGCCATTGCCAAGGGGGTCAGTGAAAGCGCGGCCCAGTCGATTTACGATGAAATCGTGGATTTTGCCAACTATGCCTTTAACAAATCCCATGCCGTGTGCTATGCAGTGGTTTCCTATCAGACGGCCTATTTGAAGTGCCACTATCCCAGGCAGTATATGGCGGCGCTGATGACCTCTGTGCTGGATTCGTCCGTAAAGATCTCCGCCTATATTGCCGAGTGCCGGGAGCTGGGCATTGCCCTGCTTCCGCCGGATATCAACCACTCCGAGGACCATTTCTCCGTAGAGGAGGGGGGCATTCGCTTCGGCCTTGGGGCAGTGAAGAACATCGGCAGAGGGCTCATCCGCAGCATGGCTGCCAAGCGCCGGGAGGGCGGTCCTTTCCGCTCATTGCAGGACTTCCTGGAGCGCATGGACGATGGGGAACTGAACAAGCGGGCGGTGGAGAATCTGATCCGCTGCGGGGCAATGGACAGTCTGGGCTGCCACAGAAGCGAGCTCATCGGCGTGTACGATGCCATGATGGATTCCATCTCCTCCAGCCGCAAAAAGAACCTGGAGGGGCAGATGGGCCTGTTTTCCATGCTGGAAAACGAGAGCGCCGCAAAGATGGATATCCCGAAGCGGCCGGAATTCGATAAAGCCGAGCTTATGGCCATGGAGAAGGAGACCACCGGTATCTATCTTTCCGGGCATCCCATGGATGATTACCGAAAGCTGCTTAAAAACACCCATGTGATCCCCATTGGCGAGCTGATGGATGAGGAAAATCACTACGAGGACAATCAGATGGTCTCTGTGGCAGGCATTGTCCAGACTGTGAAGACCAAAAGCACCCGGAACAATTCCGTCATGGCCTATGTGACCGTGGAGGATGACACTGCTGCCATTGAAATGCTGGCTTTTTCCAGCGTTCTGAGCCAGTATGGGGAGCTGCTGAAAGAAAATGCGGCGGTGGTCATCACCGGCAGGCTGTCTCTGCGGGATGACAAGGAGCCCCAGATTCTGATCAACCGGGTTCGCCGCATTTCGGATTTCGCGGCCCAGCCGGAAAGACCGGAGATGCCGCGGCAGACACCCCAGGAGCCGCCCAAAAACAGGACGCTCTATTTGCGGCTTCCCGGGGAAGCGGGGAAGCTCTATCCCAAAATCCGGGCCATCCTCAATATGTTCCCGGGAACGGAAAAGGTTGTGCTGTTCTTTGAAGACACCCGCGCCCGCCGGGGCACCCAGTGCGAGCTGCGGGAGAATATGCTTGGGGAGCTGAGAAGCGTCCTGGGGGAAGAAAACGTTGTGGTGAAATGAGGGCGCACCCAATTGTCGTGCCTTCCGGTTACAAAGTGCTTTTCATTTTGAAAATTTGTGTTATAATAAAAACGTATGCGAAAAGAAAATGGTCATAGGGGAGCTGATGCCTTGAAAAAGAAAATACTGCTTTTGCTGCTTACCCTGCTGGTGTCGCTTCTGACCGGCTGCGGCTATCAGACGGTGGAGCAGATGTACTGCATCCCCCGCAGAACCGAGGAATATACCCTGCTGCAAAAGACCATTGAGGATGCCATGGAGGGCCTGGAGTTCGCTTCGCCCACCTATGGAGACAATCAGCAGGTGGTGCAAAGTGCCGACCTGGACGGGGACGGAAAACAGGAGTACATCGTTTTCGCCCGGGGCAATTCCGAGAAGCCCTTGAAAATCCTGGTGTTTCACGAGGCAGAGGACGGGGCTTACGTGCTCATGGAAATGCTCCAGATGAACGGCGCGGCCTTTGAACAGGTGGACTATGTGGATATGGACGGGAAGCCCGGCAGCGAGTTGGTGGTTGGCCGCCGCCTGAGCGACCAGATGATGCGGGTCGCCGCTGTTTTCTCTTTTGCCGATGGGCAGAGCGAGCAGCTGATCAATACCATCTATGCCAAGTTCTTCACCGCAGACATGGATGCCGACGGCAGCGCAGACCTGCTGGTGCTGCGGGAAGGGGAGACTGATGTGTCCTCCGGCAGCGCCGTGCTCTATACCTATGAAAACAGCGGCATTCTCCGCTCCAAGGAGATCCGGCTGTCTCAGCGAATCGAAAAAATGATGCGCGCGAAGGTCAGCCGCCTGCAAAGCGGGGAGACGGCCCTGTATCTTTCCAGCTCCATGAACGACAGCGCCATTGTCACCGATGTGCTGATGGTGAAGGACGGAGACCTGGTGAACCTCAACAACGGCAGCAAGCTGGCCTACAGCGTCCAGACGCTGCGCAACTATTACCTCTACATGGATGACATAGATGACGACGGGGTTATGGAGCTGCCCAGCCTGATGGATTTGCGGGCAGGTCCCAACCGGGCTGACGAAAAGCGGCAGCAGCTGGTCTATTGGTACGCCATCGACTCCGACGGCTATGAGATTAAGAAGCTGTTCACCTTCCACAATGTTGACGGCGGCTGGTATCTGCGGCTGGATTTGGACGCCATGACCGCAGAGCGCATGGCTGTGGAAAAAAACGGCAGCAGCTACACCTTCTACATATGGGACGAACAGAACGAGAGCGCCGCGCCGCTGTTTACCGTCTATTCCTTTACGGGAAAGGACCGGGAGCAGCTGTCCACGGACAACAACCGTTTCCCACTTTACAGAGGCGAAAATGTGGTGTACGCCGGAAAGCTGGAGGTTGGCTCCGGAATTTACGGCATTACCCAGGAGAGTCTGACGAAGGATTTTAGCCTGATCGGTGTGGACTGGAAACAGGAAGGATAAAGAGGATATGAAAAAAGTACTGATTTTGGAAGACGAAGTGAATATCCGCTCGTTTGTTGTGATCAATCTGCGGCGGGCCGGCTACGATGTCATTGAGGCGGGAACCGGCCAGGAGGCCCTGGACAGGCTCAACGAGAATCCGGACATTGGCGTGGCAATCCTGGACATTATGCTGCCGGATATCGATGGCTTCGAGGTCTGCCGCCGCATTCGGGCCACCAATAAGCAGATGGGCATCATCATGCTCACCGCCAGAACCCAGGAGATGGACAAGGTGACGGGCCTGATGACCGGGGCGGACGACTATGTGACCAAGCCCTTCTCTCCTGCGGAGTTGACCGCCCGAATTGATGCGCTCTACCGCCGCATCGGCGGGGACAGCGTCGCCAGCCCGGAGCTGCTGAGCCAGGGACCTTTTGTCATGAACACCCGGAATCACACCCTGGAAAAGAACGGCGAGCGCATTCGCCTGACCCAGGTGGAGTATGCAATTTTGAAGCTCTTCATGCAGAATCCTGGCAGAGCCCTTTCCCGGGAGGACATTCTGTCCGCAGTATGGGGCAAGGACTATGAGGGAGAGCTGAAAATCGTGGATGTGAACATCCGCCGCCTGCGCATCAAGATTGAGGATGATACGGCCAACCCCACCTATATCACAACGGTCTGGGGCCTTGGCTACAAGTGGGGCGCGTAAGACCCCATGAAACTGGAACTGAAAAAAATCGGCAATCTGCATAAGCGCTGGCTGACCAATATTACCCTGGTCATCGTGGCGGTGGGGCTGGTCTGCGTATCGGCCATTACAGCCTCCTACGCTGCCTATTGCTACAAAAATATGGATGCGGACCTGCAAAACCGTGCCCGCACCACTACGGATTACTTCAAAGAGGCCATTGGCCAGGACTACGACACCTTCTACCAGTCCTGCATTACCTATGCAGAGACCTTTGACCAGGCGGATACCCTGGAATTGCAGTTTATTGACCAGTATGGGAAAATCGTCGCCTCCTCCTATGGCACCTGGGCGGCGGCCTCCCCCAGAACGCCGGAGGTTCAGGAGGCCATCTCCACCCGGACCATTCAGCCCTTTGTGGGCAAAGACCCGGATACCGGCGAGCGGATTATGGCGGTGAGCAGCCCCATGATCTACAGCAATGGCCAGGTCATCGGCGTTCTGCGCTATGTGACCTCTACCTCTGTTATGGATCGCGGCATTGTCAGCACGGCTTTTATCAGCATTACGGTATTGGCGGCGGCCTTGGTGATCATTCTGCTGTTCAGCAGCTTCTTCATTCGCTCGGTCATGCTTCCTGTGGAGCAGATCACGGAAAAGGCAAAGCGCATTGCCAACGGCAGCTACGGTGCCCAGATCAAAACAAAATACAATGATGAAATTGCCGATTTGGCGGAGACCATCAATGAGATGTCCGTTAAGATCAGCCAGAATGAGAAGATGCAGGCGGAGTTTATTTCCCAGCTCTCCCATGAGCTGCGCACCCCACTGACCGTCATCAACGGCTGGAGCGAAACCCTGCTGGCAGACGAAAGCCTGGATGCCGATACGGCCCAGGGCCTGAAAATTATCTCCTCGGAAGCCAAGCGGCTGACGGAAATGGTTATGGAGCTGCTGGACTTTACCCGGCTGCAGGATGGCCGCATGACCCTGAACGTGGAGCAGACGGATATCCGCAGCGAGTTTGAGGACACCATCTTCATGTATGGCAGCCGCCTGGCCCAGGACGGCATTACCTTGGAATATCTGGAAAATGACGAGGATATCCCGGAAATTCCCTGCGACCCCAAGCGGCTGCGGCAGGTCTTCCTGAACATCCTGGACAATGCCGCCAAGCACGGCAAGGACGGCAAAAAAATCGAAGCCAGCATCGCCTATGAAAACGATCAGGTGGTGGTCCGCATCCGTGACCACGGCCCGGGGATTCCCGAGGACGAGCTGCCGCTGGTGAAGAAGAAGTTTTACAAGGGCAGCTCCAAGGCCAGAGGCACCGGCATTGGCCTGGCGGTCTGCGATGAGATCGTAGGCCTCCATGGCGGTACGCTTACCCTCGAAAATGCCGAGGGCGGCGGTACTCTGGTTACCATCGTGCTTCCTGCGACCCAGGAGTAAAGGGAAAGGACAGTTCATGAAAGAAAACCAAGAACCAAAAGAACAATTCAAAACCTCCATCGGCGGCCAGGCCCTGATTGAGGGAATCCTGATGCGGGGGCCGGAGAAGGATGCCATTGTGGTCCGTGGGGCAGACGGGCTCACCGTTGAGGTGTCAGACCGGAAGCTGAACCCCAAGGGTTCCTGGAAAAATCTCCCCTTTATCCGGGGCATTTTCAATTTCTTCGATGCCCAGGTGGTTGGCGTCAAGGCGCTGATGCGCTCCGCGGACCTGGCCCCTGAGGAGATGCAGGAGGAGCCCGGAAAGTTTGACCTGTGGCTGGAAAAGAGGCTGGGCAGCGAGCGCTTTCAGAAGGCGCTGGTCGGCATTGCGGTGGCTATGGGCCTGTGCCTGTCCATTGCGCTGTTTTTCCTGCTGCCCATGACGGTTGCCTCCTTCTTTGACAAGGCCATTTCCAGCATTCTGGTTTTGAATCTGCTGGAAGGCCTGATTCGTATGGTGATTTTCCTGGGGTATATGCTTCTGATTTCCAGAATGAAGGAAATGCGCCGGGTGTTCTCCTACCACGGAGCGGAGCACAAGACCATCCGCTGCTACGAGGCGGGGCTGCCGCTGACCGTGGAGAACGTCCGGAAAATGACCCGTTTCCACCCCCGCTGCGGAACCAGCTTCCTGCTGGTGATCATGGTCATTTCTATTCTGATTTTCTCCATTGCGTCCTCGCTGCTGCTGACCCTGTTTCCGGGGTTGAATGCTCTGCGGGGCAGCTTCGGCTACCGGCTGCTGATGATCGCCTTTAAGCTGCTGCTGCTGCCTTTGGTTGTGGGCATTACTTATGAAATCAACCGCTGGGCAGGCCGTCATGACAATGGCTTCACCAGAGTTCTGACTGCCCCGGGTATGCTGCTGCAGCACTTCACCACCAATGAGCCGGACGACAGCATGATCGAGGTGGGCATTACCGCCGTTCAGGCAGTTCTGCCCAGGGAAGCGGGGGCCGACCGGTGGTAGAGACATATGCAGAACTTTATCTGCACACCCGCCAGCGGCTAATGGAAGCAGAGACCCAGGAAGCCGCAGGCCCCATGGCCCGGGACATCATCAGCACCCTGCTGGGCCTGAGCCAGGAAACTTTTCTGGCGGAAAAGGACAGCCCCGTCAGTGAAATGCAGTGCCTGACCGTTGACCGGGCGGTGGACCGCTACTTAGGCGGAGAGCCCTTGCCCTATGTGCTGGGGGAGTGGACCTTTTATGGGCTGGACCTGTATGTGACCCCCGATGTGCTGATTCCCAGGGACGACACCTGTGCCGTGGCAGAGCTTGCCATTCACCGGGGGTTGTTCCTGGACAAAGACCCCAGAATTCTGGACCTGTGCTGCGGCTCCGGCTGCATCGGCCTGGCCGTCGCCAGCCGCCTGCGGGATGCCCGGGTGACGCTGGCGGACCTTTCGGGGCCCGCTTTGGCTGTGGCCCGGAAGAACATCCAGCGCAATCACATGGGCGGCCGGGTCAGCTGCGTTCAGCTGGATGCTACGGAAGCGCCGCCGGCATTTCTGGGAAAATTTGATATGATTGTCTCCAATCCGCCCTATGTGACGGGGGAGGAAATGGAGGTGCTTCCGGATTCCGTCCGGAACTATGAGCCCCACATGGCCCTCTTCGGCGGGGCGGACGGCCTGGACTTCTACCGGGCGATTACCAAGAATTACCGGGCGGTCCTGAAGCCCGGGGGCTTCCTGTGCTATGAGTTTGGCATGGGCCAGGGGGACGCGGTGTGCGCCATTCTGGAGGAAAACGGTTTCACGGTCCTGGAACGGACCTTGGATTATAACGAAAGAGAACGCGCCGTGCTGGCACAGTACGGCAGGAAAGGAATATGAACCATGGCTACAAAAAAGACTCCCTATGAAGCACCGGCTCCCGCCTCCGACAAGAAAAAGGCATTGCAAACAGCTCTGAGCCAGCTGGACAAGGCCTATGGCAAGGGCACTGTCATGCGCCTGGGCGACCGGCCCGAGATGAATGTGGAGGCCATCCCCACGGGCTCTCTGGCACTGGATGCCGCTCTCGGCATCGGCGGCGTGCCCAAGGGCAGAATCATTGAGATTTATGGCCCCGAATCCTCCGGTAAAACCACTCTGGCCCTGCACATTCTGGCAGAAGCCCAGAAGCGGGGCGGTGAAGTGGCCTTCGTGGACGCCGAGCACGCACTTGACCCCGTCTATGCGGCGGCCCTGGGGGTAGACATTGACAATCTGCTGGTGTCCCAGCCGGATACCGGTGAGCAGGCGCTGGAGATTACCGATGCCCTGGTCCGTTCCGGCGCTATCGATGCAGTCGTCGTAGACTCCGTGGCAGCCCTGGTGCCCAAGCAGGAAATCGAGGGCGAAATGGGCGACACTTTTGTGGGCCTTCAGGCCCGGCTGATGTCCCAGGCCCTTCGGAAGCTGGCCGGCACCATCAACAAGACCAACTGCGTGGTTATCTTCATCAACCAGCTGCGTATGAAGATCGGCGTTATGTACGGCAACCCCGAGACCACTACCGGCGGCAACGCCCTGAAGTTCTATGCTTCCGTCCGTCTGGATGTCCGCCGCATCGAGCAGATCAAGGAGGGCGGCAATGTCATCGGCAACAAGACCCGGGTCAAGGTTGTCAAGAACAAGGTTGCGCCTCCTTTCAAGGAAGCCATCTTCGATATCATGTATGGCCAGGGTATCTCCAAGTGGAGTGAGCTTATCGATTTGGCTGTGCAGATGGACATCATCCAGAAGAGCGGCAGCTGGTTCTCCATGGGCGATGAGCGCATCGGCCAGGGCAAGGACAGCGTAAAGGCCTATCTGCAGGAGCGGCCGGAGCTGGCCGAACAGGTGGAGGCCGAGGTCCGGGAGAATCTCTGGAAGATCTCCGGCGGCGCTCCCAAGGCTCCCGCAAAGGCTGCGGACAAGCCCATCGCCGTAGAGGCGGACGACTTCGCGGATGAGGATTGAGTACCTCAAGACCGCCCCGGATCGTGCAGGGCGCTATACCCTGGGCCTGGAGGACGGCTCCAAGCTGCTGCTCTACCGGCAGACCATTGAGGATTTCGGCCTGTATACGGGGCTGGAGCTGACGCAGGAGCAGTACAAGCGGCTTTTGGCCGCCGTTTCGGAGATGTCCGCCAAAATGCGGGCGGTGCGCATCGTCTCAGCGGCCAACGTGTCCAAGAAGGACCTGGAAAACAGGCTTGTCCAAAAGGGAGAAGACCCTGCCCAGGCCCAGAAAGCGGTTTCCTGGCTGTCGGAGCTGCATCTGATTGACGACAGCACCACGGCGGAGACCATTGTCCGCGCCTGCATCGCCAAGGGCTATGGCAGGTCCAGGGCAAAGCAGGTCCTCTATGAAAAACGGATTCCCCGGGAGCTTTGGGAAGCGGCCCTGGAGGATTATCCGGACCAGACGGAGAAAATAGCCGATTTTCTTCGGGCAAAATTGAAGGGTAGTCAAGACCCAAAACTGCAAAAGAAGGCCATCGACGCGCTTCTGCGCCGGGGCCACAGCTACGGCGCGATCCGGCAGGCCCTCAGCGAGCTTTCCTTAGATACAGATGATTTCCCGGAGGAAGAATAATGGCAACAATCGGATTTATTTCTCTTGGCTGCGCCAAGAATCAGGTGGACTGCGAACGGATGATGTTCCGGGTGCAGGAAGCCGGACATACGGTAAACGAGGGCGTCGCGGGCAGCGACGTGGTGGTGATCAATACCTGCGGCTTCATCGACTCAGCAAAAAGTGAGGCCATCGACTATATTTTGCAGACTGCCGCGCTGAAAGCGGAGGGCCAGGTGGGCAAAATTCTGGTGACAGGGTGCCTGTCCCAGCGCTACCAGGGGGATATCCTCCAGGAAATGCCCGAGGTGGACGGCGTTCTGGGCACCGGCAGCTATACCAAGATCGTTCCCGCCATTGAGCAGCTGCTCTCCGGCCACAAGGTTGTGGATTTTGGCTCCATTGACGCGCCGGAGGAGGAAGTGGGCCGGATGGTCACCACTCCCGAGCATTTCTCTTACATCAAGATTGCCGAGGGCTGCAACAACCGCTGCGCCTTCTGCATCATTCCCTATCTGCGAGGCAAGTACCGCAGCCGCCAGATGGACGACGTTTTGTACGAGGCCCGGGTTCTGGCAGCCAACGGTACCAAGGAGCTGATTGTAGTCGCCCAGGATACCAGCCGCTACGGCACGGATTTCCCGGAGCACAAGCGGCTGCTGCCGGAGCTGCTGCGGGAGCTGTGCAAAATCGAGGGCCTGCACTGGATTCGTGTGCACTATGTGTACCCCGATGAAATTGATGACGAGCTCATCGATGTGATTGCAAGCGAACCCAAAATCGTCAAGTACCTGGATATTCCCATTCAGCACTGCAATGACAAGATCCTCTCCACCATGCATCGCCGGGGGGACAAGAAGCTGATTGTGGACCTGTTTGCCAAGCTGCGCGCCAGAATTCCCGGCCTGGTGATCCGCACCAGCCTCATTGCCGGTCTGCCCGGCGAGGGCGAGGAGGAGTTCCAGGAGCTGTGCCAGTTCCTGCGGGACGAGAAAATGGAGCGGGTAGGAGCCTTTGTGTTCTCTCCGGAGGAGGGAACCCCGGCAGCCACCATGGACCACGTGGAGGAAGAGGTTGCCAAGGAGCGGGCGGAAACCCTGGAGATGATTCAGTCTCAGATCATGGACGAATACAATGCCGCCCAGATCGGCAAGACAATGGAAGTTTTGGTAGACGGCTACGATGAGGAGCAGGAGCAGTTCTACGGAAGAACCTATGCTGATTCTCCCGACATTGACGGGCGGGTCTGGATTGCCTCTGAGGAGCCTCTGCATGAGGGCGATTTTGTGAATGTGACCATCGACGGCTGTATTGACGGCGACCTGGCAGGCTACGTAGCGGAGGAAACGGTATGACAACTGCAAGTAAAATTACGCTTTTTCGGGTATTTCTGATTCCCGTTATGATGGTGACCCTGTACTTGAGCGGCGGCGTCAGCGGCACATGGATGTGGATCTCCCTGGCTATTTTCATTCTCGGCAGCCTCAGCGACTTTGTAGACGGGCAAATCGCCCGCCGCTGCAACCAGGTGACGGACTTCGGCAAGTTCCTGGACCCCCTGGCGGACAAGCTGCTGACCATAGCCGTCATGACGGTGTTCACCCAGTGGGGCCGGTTCCCCGCCTGGGCGCTGATGATCGTCCTCACCCGGGAGTTCGCCGTCACCGGATTGCGCCTGGTGGCCGCCCCCAAGGGTCGCGTCATCGCCGCCGCCTGGAGCGGAAAGGTGAAAACCGCCAGCACCATGGTGGGCCTGATCCTTTGGATGATGCTGCCGGAAAACACCATTGTGGGCCTCGTTGTTTCCGCCGTCATCGTGCTGACCACAGTTTATTCCGGCGTAGAGTATTTTATCAAGAATTGGAGCTGCCTCTGGGACTGATGCTTCCCAAGGCGCAAAACATCAGAACCTGCCCCTTTCCGGTAAATCCAAAGGCGGCAGGTCCTTTTTTACTTTTGGTGAAACAAATCCCGTTGCACAGTCGTATCCATAGTGAAAGGAGGTGGGGACCATGACTTCTTTGTTGCGTACGGACAGAGAAATCACGGAAATCTACGGAAGAAATGTGGATACGGTCTACCGTGTCTGTTATTCCTTTATGAGGAACAAGCCCGAGGCGGAGGATATGACCCAGGAGACCTTTCTGCGGCTAATCGCCTGTGGGAAAGCCTTTGAAAACCAACGGCATGAAAAAGCCTGGCTCATCGTTACGGCTTCCAATCTCTGTAAAGACCAGCTCAAGAGGTCTTACAGGCATGAGGAGGACTTGGAGCAGCACACAGAACTGGCGGCAGAATCGCCCCTGGGAGAAAACCCGGTGTTGGAGGCCATTCTCCGGCTGCCCATGGATTACAAAACGGTGGTATATCTCTATTACTACGAGGGCTATACCACCGGGGAAATCGCAAAAGCCCTCCATTGCCCTCAGCCTACGGTTCGAACCCGGCTTGCCCGTGCCAGAAAACAACTGAAATTCATGTTAGGCGGTGATTTGGAATGAAAAAACAGAGCATTCATCAGGCATACGATTCCATTACCCTGACCCAAAAGGAAAAGGATGCCATGCTTGAACAAATCCTGTCCGTATCCGGTCATCGGCCTACGGAAAGGAAAAGAACCATGAAGTATAAAAAGACACTGCTGCTTGCGGCCATCGTTGCCGCCATGGCGATTTTTATGGGCTGCGCCGTTGTGGCTCTGACCACCAAGCAATTAAAGCTGGATGAATACGAAACCACGGCCCCCGCCTGGATCGATGCTGACGGCCAGCGACACGAGGCACAGGAGGTAACGAAAACCGTTCTGTCCCTACAGGGTATTCAGGGAACGCCGGAGCAGATGGCTGCCAAGGAATGGTACGATTTTTGCAAGAGCTATGACCCGGACCATTCTATTTATATTGCCTCTGGCGGTAAATTCCAGGCCCCGGAGGAATATGGGGCTTACAATGTGTATTCCCAGGAAATGGTGAAGAAAATTGACGAAATTTCCCAAAAGTACGGCTTAAAGCTCATGGGCAGAAAGGGCCAGGCTTACCACTACGATTGGAAGCTGGGCTGGGATGCCCTTGGCATTCAGGAGCCGGTGATCTCCGGTGCGGAGGATACCTTTGATCTTCGGGGTTGTACCTTTTTTGAATCCGGCAGCTACTGCATTTATACAGGCTTTCATGTAACAGACCCGGCTTTTTCCTGGCAGCACCCCACCGATTTGGTTTTACACTGCAATAAAAAAGGCTTTATGGGGGACCAAATAGTCAGCCTGATCAACGGGACCACCACAAGGGAATGGACCTACAAAAGAAGCGACGGAAAAACGATCTTGATCGTGGTTTCCAATGACAAGCTCTATCTCATCTGTGACCGGGAGGATGCCTTCCTGTATGCGATTTTCCCTCCGGCCTATTACTTAAATAACGGAGACGGACCCAGGGAAGAAATGTCCGACAAGGATATTGAATGGCTGGCAGAGCATATTGATTTCTCGCTCCAGACCAAACAGCCGGATATGGATGCGGTGCTGCCTCTGCTTCAAAAGGAGGATGCCGAATATGACGCCCTTTTGGATGCGGATAATCCCTTTATCCAGGACAGCTACCGGAAGCTGTGGAAAGTTCTGGGGGCGGTAAAGGAATACACACTTATGGATTTGGATGGAGATGGGGTAGAGGAGTGCATCTTCTGGGACCAGTATGACAATCCGTCCCTTTACACCATGAAGGACGGAAAAACCGCCCCGGTGCATACCCAGGGAGAGAAACCCCTCGGCATCCATGGGGCAGTTACCCTCTGCGAAAACAATGTTTTGAAAACCTACGAGGAAGTGGGACAGGCCTATAAGCTCTACTGCATCTATACCGTGGAGCAGGGAACCCTGGTAGAGCAGAACCGGGTGGTCTATGACATTGCCAATGATGCCTGGGGCCTGAGCCTCAGTGGCATCCATATCGTCAAGACCCTCAGCCAGGAGGAAGCGGAGTCTATATTGAACGCCTACCGGGAGATTCCCCTGGAACGAAAGCCCATGGATGAGATGCCTGAGGACAACTGAACATACAACCGTTAGGAGGGGCTTGGCCCCTCCTAATTTTTGCTGGATTTTCTAGAACGACTGTGTTATAATGTCCTGGCATTTCCAAGGAAAGCGAGGACAATCCATGAACGATAAGGAAATCGGCGAGATTCGCCGCCATCTGCGCAGAGATCGCAGCAATATTACGAAAATCTATGGCTGCTTTGTCAATGACAACAAGGAGATCATTACGGAGTTCAGCCAGAGCACAGGCATTATGCCGGAAAACGAGGGGGACAAGTATTTTGCTCTCTTCAAGCGTGTGCTCTCCGGTGCTATCGGCAAGAATCTGATTGATATCACCTTCAAGACCTCCCAGGTGGCGGGCAGCCCCGAGCATAAGCTGCTCATGGACCTGCGGGAATCCAAGCTGGGGGATGACGAGCTGCTGCACAGCTTCTTCCAGAAGATCATTGACTCCGTGACCCTGGAGGGCAATTACCTGATTTTGATTGGCTGCGACAGTTACGATGTCCCATTTAAGGGCAAGGACGACCTTTCCGACTCGGATAAGTCCGAAGAGGTGTATACCTACTTCATCTGCGCCATCTGCCCCGTCAAGCAGACCAAGCCGAATCTGCACTATGTGCCCGAGGAGAAGCTTTTCCACGATGGGGCCATGAATCAGCCCGTCAGCGCCCCGGCGCTGGGCTTCTTGTTCCCGGCCTTTGACAACCGGGCAACCAATATCTACAACGCCCTGTACTATACCCACGACATCAAGGTGAGCCAGGATGCCCTGATCGAGGCCCTGTTCAATACCCCGGTGCCCATGCCCGCCGCCGAGCAGAAGAAGTGCTTCGAGGCCCTGCTGACCACGGCCCTGGGGGATGAGTGCAACCTGGACGTGGTCCAGACCGTCCATGACCAGTTGTGCCAGCGCATTGAGCTGCACAAGGAGGCAAAGGTCCCGGAACCTCTGATGATTGCCAAGGCGGATGTGAAGGAAGCCCTGGCCTCTTGCGGCGTGTCCGAAGAGCACCTGGCCAAGTTCAGCGTGGACTATGACGAGACCTTCGGCTTTGAGGCAGACCTGCACCCCAAGAACATCATCGACAGCAAGCGCTTTGAAATCAAGACTCCGGATGTGTCCATCAAGGTAGACCCCACCCGGAGCGATCTCATCGAGACCAGGGTCATCGGCGGCGTGAAGTACATCATGATCTGTGCCGATGAAAACGTGGAGGTCAATGGCGTCAGCATCCATATTGACCAGGAGCAGAAAGAGGCTGCCCAGGTGTAAGGCAGACAAGCAGAAAAAGGGGGTCAGGCGAAAGCCTGACCCCAAAAAATTTAGGACACGTTATTTCTCTTTGGACTTTTCAACGGCGTTGATGATGATCTGGGCGCACTGGTCAAAGCCCAAGGTGCTGGAGCGCAGGCACAGGTCGTAGTTCTGGGCCTGACCCCAGGTGCGGCCGGTGTAGTGCTGGTAGTTCACCCGGCGGCGCTTATCCTTTTCGTTCAGACGCTGCTCGGGGGTCTTGTCGGTTTCGCCGTAGAGCTCCACAATGTGCTTTTCCCGGAAATCCAGGTCTGCGCTGACATAGACGTGCAGTGCATCGGGGCGGTCCTTCAGGATGTAGTCTGCGTTCCGGCCCACAATGACACAGGGGCCTTTCTCAGCCAGCTCCAGAATGATGTTGCACTGGGCATTCCACAGATAGTCCGCCGTGGACAGGCCGTTCATGATCCCGGGAACGCCCTGGGGCGCGAAAGCGTAAGAGAATACGCTGCCGCTGGGGGAGTGCTCGGAATGCTCTTCCACGAACTTTGGCGCGAAGCCGGATTCTTTTGCAATATCTTCAACGAGTTTGCCGTCATAGAAAGGAATCCCCAGCTTATCCGCAACCAAATGGCCAATGGTACGTCCACCGGCACCAAACTCACGGCTAATGGTAATGATTTTCTTTTCCATAACATCGCCTCCAATGCGTTTTTTTGATACCTACATTATAGTCAATTTGACGGGAAAAGTCAATCCGTCATAGCCCCTGCTGGGAAAATTTACGAAAAGGTTTTCTTTTAACCAAGCTGAGCCAGGGCGCTGCGGATGCGGCTCTCCGTCCGCTCTTTGCCCAGCAGCTGCATGACGGTGTACAGGTCCGGGGAATTGGTCTTGCCGGTGACGGCCAGACGCAGGAAGGTGGACACATCGGCTACGGTGCCGGGGTAGGCTGCGGGGTCAAGCTTATAGGCCTTCATATCGGTGGTGAAGCCAATGGCCTCGGTGATGGCCTTGACCTTGTTGAACCAGATGGTGGAGTCATCCGCCATGTCGAAGCTCTCCAGGAACCGGTTCAGCACGTCTGCAATGACGGTCTTGCTAAACTTCTCATCGAAGACGGGCTTTTCCAGGTATTCATCGTAGAAGAAGCCCATGTAGTCTTTGGCATCCTTCCAGGTTGCCAGGTCCTTTCTGGGCTTTTTGCCGCCACGGCCGATGGCGAGAATCGCCTTGGCATAGGCGGGGTCTGCTTCCAGCTTTTCGGCAAAGTCCGGCTGGAACTCCTTGGCCCACTCGATCAGCTGGGTATAGACCTCCTCGGCGCTCATGCGGGAGATGACGTTCTTGCTGACGTCGATCAGCTTGGCATAGTCAAACAGAGAGCCTGCGGGGTTCAGCTTCTTGGGGCTGAAGGGGAAGGTGTCGATATCCGCATCGGGGTTGGCCCGCCGCCAGTCCTCAAAGTTGGAATTCAGCACGGTCATCAGGTATTCCCGCATGGCCTGTGTAGAGAAGCCCTCCGCCTTGTAGTAGGTCAGAGCCAGCTCGGGGTCTTTCCGCTTGGAGAGCTTCCGCTTGGAATTACCGTCCATTTTCATCAGCGGTCCAATGTGGACGTATTTCGGCAGCTTGAAGCCCAGGGCCTGGAACAGCTGGATGTGGAAGGGCAGGGTGGACAGCCACTCATCGCCCCGGACTACATGGGTAGTGCGCATCAGGTGGTCATCCACGGCGTGGGCGAAGTGATAGGTGGGAATGCCGTCGGATTTCAGCAGCACGTGGTCCACGTTGTTCTCCGTAATGGTCAGCTTGCCCTTTACCAGGTCGTCAAATTTGAACTGGTGCTCAATGGAGCCCGTAGAGCGGAAGCGGAGCACCCAGGGGTTGCCGGCGGCCAGCTGGGCCTGGATTTCCTCCATGCTCCGGTCCCGCCAGATGGCGTAAGGGCCATAGTAGCCGGTGGTTTCCTTGTTGGCCTCCTGCTTTTCCCGCATGGCGGTCAGCTCCTCTTCCGTGCAGAAGCAGGGGTAGGCCTTGCCCTCGGAGACCAGCTTCTTGGCATACACATGGTAAATATCCGCCCGCTGGCGCTGCCGGTAGGGGCCGTAGCTGCCGTTGTCGCCGTCGATGGTAGCGCCCTCGTCAAAGTGAATGTTGTAGTGCTTCAGAGATTCAATCAGAACCTCCACAGCCCCGGGAACCTCCCGCTTGGCATCGGTGTCCTCCACGCGAAGGAACAGTACGCCGCCCGACCGGTGGGCCATCCGCTCGGAGATCATGCCCTGCACCAGGTTGCCCAGGTGGACGAAGCCTGTGGGAGAGGGGGCCATGCGGGTCACGACGGCCCCTTCCGGCAGGTTCCGCTGGGGGAATCGCGCCTCCAGCTCCTCGGGGGTGGCGGTCACATCGGGAAACAGAAGATCAGCCAGTGCTTGATAATCCATAAAATCTACCTCTTTGTCATAAAAATCTAGCATAGAGTATACCATACCGGAGAGCAGAAATCAATTCAAAAGCGCTTGACTTTTCAAAAAGATGGTGCTACTATGTGTAAAAATCCATGGAGGTTTGGCAATGTTGCAGACTTTTGTTTCTTTTGCGGCATGGCGCGTCTGGGCTTGGCGGTCTTGGGACGAGCTTACATTGTCATGCCCGGATTTTTGAGGAGAATTCTCAAAAGAGGAAAAGGAATGATCGGTGTAGGCCATGAATGGGTCTGCACCGTTTTTTATTCTGAGAATCTCCTTGCACAACGACCGTTCATGTGATAAAATGAAAAAAATTGAAAAAGGAAGCGTTTGTTATGAGTGAAATAATACAGGAGAAGAAAAGAATGCTCTCCGGCATCAAGCCCTCCGGAGACCTGACCCTGGGCAGCTACCTGGGCGCTGTGAAGAACTGGGCCGAGCGGGCAGACGACTACGATTGCTTCTACTTCATGGCCGATCTGCACGCCATTACCGTCCGGCAGAACCCCGCAGATCTGCGCCGCCGCACCCTGGAGCAGCTGGCCCAGTACATCGCCTGCGGCCTCGACCCCGAGAAGAACACCCTGTTCATCCAGAGCCATGTGCACCAGCACGCAGAGTTGGGCTGGGTGCTGCAGTGCTATTCCATGTTCGGCGAGCTCAGCCGCATGACGCAGTTCAAGGACAAGTCTGCTAAGAATGCGGACAACATCAATGGCGGCCTGTTTTCCTATCCCAGCCTAATGGCGGCGGACATCCTGCTCTACCAGCCGGACCTGGTGCCCGTTGGCGAGGACCAGAAGCAGCACGTGGAACTGTGCCACACCATTGCCCGCCGGTTTAACGGTGTTTACGGCGACGTGTTCAAAATGCCGGAGCCTTTTGTGCCCAAGGTCGGCGCACGAATCATGAGCCTGACTAACCCCACCGCCAAAATGAGCAAGTCCGAAAATGAGGACACCGGCCGGATTATCCTCATGGACACTCCTGAGACCATCATGCGGCAGTTCAAGCGGGCCATTACGGATTCCGACACCGAGAACTGCGTCCGCTACGACAAGGAGAACAAGCCCGGCGTGTCGAACCTGATGACTATTTACTCCGCCTGCACCGGCAAGAGCTTCGAGACCATCGAAGCCGAATTCGCCGGCCAGGGCTACGGCGCTTTCAAGCCCGCCGTGGGCGAGGCCGTGGTGGAGACCCTGCGCCCCATCCGGGAGGAAGCAAGCCGCATCATGAAGGATAAGGCCTATCTGGAGCAGGTTTACAAGGCCGGCGCCGAAAAGGCCAGCTACGTTGCCGAAAAGACCCTGCGGAAGGTCTATAAGAAGGTTGGCTTTGTAGCCAAGTAACGGAAGCGAAGGAAAAGGAGGCGTTCCTATGACGCTGCGTGAAAGCCTGGAGAAGCTGGACAGTGCGCATTGGCGGAATGACAAGGTGAAAATCAGGCCGATCCTGACACAGGAGGATCTGGTTTACGCGATTTTCGACTGTGAGCTTACGCCGGAACAGCAGGAGCTTGTAAACCCCGCCGGGTTTTCCATCGGCAGGGCCTATCTGTTCCGGGAAAGAAACTTCCCCTGTCTCATCTGTACCGTGGAGGATGCGCCCATCGGGTTTATCAGTCTGTGCAAATGGCTGGCGGAGGGAGACGCGTATTCCTGGAGCTACTACATTGACCGGAGATATCAGGGAAAGGGCTACGGAAAAGCCGCCGCGCGGCTGGCAATTCATATTCTAAAGACAGCGGCCCCTGAAAAACCAATCAAGCTGTCTACGGAAGTGGAGAATACGAAGGCGCAGGCGCTGTATCAGTCGCTGGGATTTACAAGGCTGGATGAACTAGACGGCGATGATCTGGTATTTGCACTGTAGCCACCAGCATAGCAAAAGGCGTGACCACCGCGGTCACGCCTTTCGTTTATGGTTTCACAATGTTATCAGCCCTGCGTTCACCATTTCCTGCAGGCTCATGAGAATGCCCAGCTTGGCGTGGTACCAGGTCAGTCCGCCCTGGAAGTATACGGCGTAGGGCTCCCGGATGGGGCCGTCGGCGGAGAGCTCAATGGAGGAGCCTTGGACGAAGGCACCCGCCGCCATGATCACCTGATCGTCATAACCCGGCATATCCCAGGGCAGGGGGGTGGCGAAGGAATCCACCGGGGCCGCCTCCTGGATGCCCTTGCAGAAGGCGATCATGGCCTTCTCGCTGCCCAGCTCTACGGCCTGGATGATGTCGTGGCGGGATTCCGTGGCGTTGGGGACGCATTTGAAGCCCAGAGGCTCATACAGGTTCGCCGCAAAGACGGCACCCTTTTCCGCACCGGCGGTTACCGTGGGGGCCAGGAAGAAGCCCTGGAACAGGTCCTTCATGAGGCCTAAATTTGCGCCCACCTCCTGTCCCAGGCCGGGGGCGGAGAGCCGGTAGGCGCAGCGGGAGACACACTTGGCAGTGCCGCAGATATAGCCGCCGATGGGGGCCAGACCGCCGCCGGGGTTTTTGATGAGAGAACCGACGATCATGTCCGCGCCCACGTCAGACGGCTCCATGGTCTCTACGAATTCGCCGTAGCAGTTGTCCACCATGACGGTTACATCCGGCTTGCACTGCTTGCAGAAGGCGATGAGCTCGCCGATCTGGGCCACGGAGAAGGTGGGCCGGGTGGCGTAGCCCTTGGAGCGCTGGATGGTGATGAGCTTGGTCTTTTCATTGATGGCGGCCCGAATGCCGTCGTAGTCGAATGCGCCGCCCGGCAGCAGGTCCACCTGCCGGTAGCTGACACCGTATTCCTTCAGGGAGCAGGGGCTTTCCCGGATGCCGATGACCTCCTGCAATGTGTCGTAGGGCATCCCCACAGGGGACAGCAGCTCATCTCCCGGCAGCAGGTTGGCGCTGAGGGCTACGGTCAGGGCGTGGGTGCCGCAGGTGATCTGGGGCCGGACAAGGGCGGCTTCCGTATGGAATACGTCCGCATAGACCTTTTCCAGGGTATCCCGGCCCAGGTCGTCGTAGCCGTAGCCGGTGGTGGTTGTGAAGCAGGCGGCGGAAACCCGATTTTTCCGCATGGCATTTAAGACCTTCGCCTGGTTGTATTCCGCAATGGCGTCAATGGCCGCAAAGCGCTCTTTGAGACGCTCCAGCGCCTTTTCCCCATAGGCATAGACCCCGGGAGAAACGCCCATTTCCATATACATATTGATGAGTTCTTCCACAAAATTCACGCTTTCTCTTATTTTTTCAGACACTTGGAGCATTATACGAAGATTTCCGGGGAATGTCAATAGAATTGCAAAGAAATGTCTCCCGGCGTTGATCCGGGAGACAAAGTGTTTTTTAATCTCTTCTGCGGTTTCCTCTGTCGCCGAAGAGGACGATCAGCCGCAGCAGCTGGGCCAGGGCCGTGGCCGTGGCAGCGACGTAGGTCAGGGCGGCGGCCCGGAGGGTTTTCCTTGCGCCATTCTGCTCGTCCTCGGTTAAGAGTCCGGTTTGTTCAATGGCCACCATGGCCCGGTGGCTGGCGTTAAATTCCACAGGCAGGGTCACCAGCTGGAAAATCAGGGAAAGGCCGAAGCAGGCAATGCCCAGATAGACCAGTGCATAGGACAGGTCCCCGAAGGAGGAGATCAGCAGGCCGATGAGGATCAGGGGCATGGCCAGCTTGGAGCCTAGGCTGGTTGCGGGGATGACGGCGGCGCGGATGCGGATGGGGGTGTAGTCCTGGGCGTACTGCACGGCGTGCCCCGCTTCATGGCAGGCAACGCCGATGGCGGCGGTGGAGGTGCTGCCGTAGACGTCATCGGAGAGGCGGATGACGTTGGTTCTGGGGTCGTAATGGTCTGTCAGATTGCCGCTGATGCGTTCAATCCGCACACCGGAGACACCGTTGGCAGAGAGTACCTGGGCTGCGGCCTGGGCTCCGGTGAGCCCCCGGCGGGAATACTGCTGGGAATAGCGCTTGAAGGTGCTGTTCACATTGGCGCTGGCCCACAGCGAGAGAATCACGCAGGGCAGGACCAGGACGATATAGGTCCAGTCAAAGCCGTAATAATAGGGCATAAAACCACTCCTTACCAAATCTTTTCTCTATTTTACCCCAAAAGAAGTTGGATGGCAAGGCCTTTCCCGGGATCGGGTGCGAAGAATTTGTAAACATTTCTCGGAAAATGCTTTTGAAATGTTCATAGTTTATTCATTATTAACTTGCTAGGTACTGGTATACTGATTCTAAACGAATCAGAAACGAGTTGAAGTCCATGAAAGATCCAAAGAAACAACGGTATTTTTATGCCATGATGGCGGGGTTCGGCACCATCAGCCTCAGTGTGCTGTTTTTCTTCTTCCTGTACCGGCTCCAGGGTATCGGGAATGTGATCAGCCAGCTGAGTACCATTCTGGCCCCCTTTATCTATGGCGGCATCATTGCCTATTTGCTGCGGCCCATGTGCAATTCCCTGGAGGCCTTTTTCCAGCTGCGGCTGCCGAAAAAAATGCGCCGGTTTGCCAACGCCTTTGCGGTGGTCTTTTCCCTGATGGTGGGCGTTCTGGTTGTGTATGCTCTGATTACCATGGTGGTTCCTCAGCTGGTGGAGAGCGTTGTCACGCTCTGGAATGCACTGCCTACCAAGATGGAGCAGTTGGTGAATTGGGCCACGGAGACCTTCGGTAAGGACGAGCGGGTGGTGCAGTTCGTTGAGAAAAACTACAGAAGCTACTTTACGGATATTGACAAATGGGTGCAGGCCAATGTGATCCCCCAGGTTTCCAGTCTGGTGACCAATGTGGGCACCAGCGTTTGGCAGGTGCTGAAATTTGTGTACAATATCCTCATCGGCCTCATTGTTGCCGTGTATGTGCTCCATGGCAGGAAGCGCTTCGGTAAGCAGGCCCGGCTCATTGTCCGCAGCATATTCTCGGACCGGTGGGCCGATCGGATTCTGGAAGAGGTGGAATTCATCGACCGGATGTTCGGCGGCTTCATTGACGGAAAGATCATCGATTCTGCCATTGTGGGTGTGCTGTGCTATATCGGCTGTACCGTTTTGAAGATTCCCAGCGCCCTGCTTGTTTCGGTGATCGTGGGCGTGACCAATGTGATCCCCTTCTTCGGCCCGGTCATCGGCGCCGTTCCGTCAACACTGCTGATTCTGATTGACAGCCCTCTAAAGGCGCTGTGGTTTTTGATTTGGGTAATCGTTTTGCAGCAGCTGGATGGCAACGTCATCGGCCCCAAGATTCTGGGCAACCGGACGGGCCTATCCGGCTTCTGGGTCATGTTTTCCATCATCCTCTTCGGCGGCCTGTGGGGCATTGTGGGCATGATTATCTGTGTGCCCCTGTTCGCCGTGATCTATGATACTGTTCGCCGTCTGGTCCGCCGGGGTCTGCGCAGACGGAATCATACGGAGCTGTGGGACGAATACCGGGCGCAATTCCCGGATTCCGGTGCCGACAGCGCCGCAAAGGAGAAAAAACAAGAATGAATTACGCAACCATCAAAAATTGTGATATTGCCAACGGCCCCGGCGTGCGCATCAGCCTGTTTGTATCCGGCTGCACCCACCACTGTAAGGGCTGCTTCAATGAGGTGGCCTGGGATTTTGACTACGGCGAGCCCTTTACCCAGCAGACCATCCGGACCATTCTGGACATGATGAAGCCGGGTTACATCAAGGGCCTGACTCTGCTGGGCGGCGAACCCTTTGAGCCGGAGAATCAGGGACCGATTGTGGAGTTGCTGCGGCAGGTGAAAAAGGCCTATCCCCAGAAGAGCATCTGGGCCTTTTCCGGATATCTGTATGAAAAAATCACCTCCCACACCCTGGGAAACTGGGCGGTGACCCAGGAATTTTTAAGCTATCTGGATGTGCTGGTGGACGGCCCCTTTGTGGAAGAAAAGAAAAATCTGGCCTTGCGGTTCCGCGGGTCGGAGAATCAGAGATTGATTGATATGCCCGCTACCCTGGCTTCCGGAAAGATTGTGCTGTGGGAAGACTGGCAGGCGGAAGGAAAGGGCTTGAAGGAATGGAAAAAGTAGCGGTGAAGAAGCTGCGCCCCGGCGCGGTCATGCCGAAGTTCGGCTCCAAGGAGGCGGCAGGGGCAGATTTGTATGCCTGCCTGGAGGAAAGCGTCTCCATCGCCCCCGGGCAGACGGTGTTCATCCCCACAGGGCTTGCCATGGCCCTGCCGAGAGGCTATGTAGGCCTTGTCTATGCCCGCAGCGGCCTGGCCTGCAAGCAGGATCTGGCCCCGGCCAACAAGGTTGGCGTGATTGACAGCGACTACCGGGGGGAATTTATGATCGCCCTGCACAACCATGGCGCGAAGAGCCGCAGGGTTGCCAACGGGGACCGCATCGCCCAGCTGGTTGTGACGCCGGTGATTCAGCCTGTCTATTTTGAGGCCGATACCCTGGACGAAACCGACCGGGGCACCGGCGGCTTCGGTTCCACGGGGAAATAAAAGGAGGGACGCCCGATTTTGGAGCGTCCCTCCCTTGCATTAACGCTGTGCCTGGTTGGTTCCGTTGGTCTCCAAGGTTTCGCCCGTGGTTTCCTGGGCCTCGCCGTCCTGGGGCTGCGTGTCCAGGGGGCCGTTTCCATTGTCCATAGTTGTCTCGGGCTGCGTTGTGGGCATGGTGGTGGGCACGGTTGTTTGGGTTGCAGCCGTGGTGGCCGTGGTAGTGGGCACGGTGGTCATGCCGGAATTGCCGCCCCGACAGGCGGTAAACAGGCAGAGAACCAAAACCAGAAGCAGAGTGAATGGGAATCGCTTTTTCATTTTCTTCTCCTCCGAATCAATTGGATTCAGCGGTATTATTCCCAGCGCAAACAGGTTTAAGCAGAAAAAAGTGAAAAAAGATTTAAAGATTTTGTTGTTGCTATTTTCGTCGATTACCTGTATAATGTAGGGGCGTAACAAAAAACAAAAAGGGGAGTTTGTCTTGAAAAAGTTAACCGTGAAGAAGGACGCGCCCTGCATGGCGTGTCTGGCCTGTGTCAGCGCCTGCTCCACTGCGTTCTACAAGGAGTTCAACGAGGACTACAGCTGCATCCGTATCGTCTCCGGCAAGGACGGCGGTGCAAAGCCCAATGTCTGCATCCAGTGCGGCAAGTGCATGAAGGCCTGTGAGCACGATGCCATCACCCAGAACCCCAAGACCGGCGTGTACATGATCAACAAGAAGAACTGCGTGCGCTGCGGCAAGTGCGTTGAGGCCTGCCCCATGAAGGTCATGGTGCTGAAGGAAGAGAATCCTGCCTCCAAGTGCATCGCCTGCGGCATCTGCGCCAAGGCCTGCCCCATGGGTATCCTGGAAGTCGTCGAAAAGTAAGTTTCTCACAATTGGGCGGCCTTCCCGGCGGCCCAATTGCTTTTTCAGACATCCTATTTCCATACGCAAAATAAGCAAATTTTTTATCGGAGGAAAACAATGAGCAAAGGCGGACATTATTTGGCCCAGAAGCCGCAGAAGCCCCAAAAGCAGACCAAGACTTGGGTAATCGTTGTGGCGGTGATTCTGGCGGTGGTCCTGGTGGTGGGAGCACTGGCTGCATGGTTTGTGGTATCCAAAATGAACAAGATCAACCGGGCCGAGCGGGGCGACAACCAGCTCTCAGCGGAGGACATCGGCAAATACATGGTTGAGGAGACAACGGAGCCCACGGAGACTACCGCACCCCCAACCACCGAGGCAACGGAGCCCACAGAGGTGGGTTATGGCAAGCTGGGCAAGATCGTCAATTTCCTGCTGATCGGTCAGGATGCCCGGCCGGGAGAGGACAGCAAGAATTCCGACACGGTGCTGCTGGTATCCGTGAATAAGGAGACCAAGAAGATCACCATGATCTCCTTCCTGCGAGACAGCTTTGTGGTAATTCCAAAGGTCTATGATACCTATGGCAATGAGCACTCCGGTCAGACCAAGCTGACCCTGGCCTATGCCATGGGCTATAAGTGGGGCGGCGACCTGGGTGCCATGGAGATCATGGACCAGGTCATCGAACGGAACTTCGGCGCTGTGGTGGACTACAACGTGGAGATCAACCTGGATGCATTCGATGCCATTATCAACGCCGTGGGTTATATCACCGCGGACCTGGACGAGGACGAGGCGGCCTATATGAACGAGAAGTTCAAGGACTACCCGGACCGGAACTTTAAGGTGGGCGAAAACCGGCTGGACGGCTGGGCTGCGGAGGAATACGCCCGTATGCGCCACTCCAGCAATGCGGACAACGACTATAAGCGAACCGCCCGCCAGAGAACCGTTGTTTCTCAGGTCCTGGAACGGGTCAAGGGTATGAACGTGATGCAGATCAACGCCCTTGTAGATGAGCTTCTGGACAAGGTTTTGACGGATATGACCAATTCGGACATCACCACCTGCATCACAGAGCTGCTGCCCCTGCTGCCGGAGATGACAATGGATTCTCTCCAGTGCCCCAATGCGGACATGGACCTGTCCGGCAAGCTGATTGACCTGTTCAAGGACGGCAGCCCCGAGCAGAGCATACAGACCTTTACGGAATCCAAGGCCAAGGCAATTATCACTGCCATTACCGAGGACGATTGAGTGGTTTGCGCCGCCCGGAGGAGAAGACCCTTCGGGCGGCCTGTTTTTAGGAGGAAGCAATGAACAATCTGCTGATGTATCAAATCCCGCCGGAAAAATCCAGAATCATCAAGTCCATTGCCCTGCAGCATGGCTTCCGCATCCGGGTGGTACAGCCGGAGGAGGCGGGGGCTTCCGTAGGCGCACTGGCAGAGCTGCCTGGGGCGGCTCAGACGGGAAAGGGCAGCGCGGTGCCATTCGAGGACGAAATGCTGGTGCTGTGCAATGTTCCGAGGGATGCCTTCCACAGCTTCCTGGCTCAGCTTCGGGCAAGAAATGTGCCGGTGACGCTGAAAGCCGTGGTCACAGAGCACAATGCATCCTGGAGCTTTGCCAGACTTCACGAGAATCTGGTGGAGGAGCACGCGGCCATGCAGAAAAAAATGGAAAACAAAGCGTAATCAGGTGGAAGCACCCGAAGAAGGTTCCAAAGGCCTTTCTTCGGGTGCTTTTGTTTGCACGGCATTTTTAAGCCCCGCCATACATAGATTGTCCCAGAGAGGGGGGATGGGCCGTGGATACGTCCTGGGATTCCTTTTTGGGGGTGCTGCCGCCCTGGATGCGGGAGCAGGTGGATGCGCTTGGGGCCGGCTCTTTGCGGCAGCTGCGGCTGCGGCTGGGGAAGAGACCCGCGCTGGAGCTATTGGACCGGGTCTGGCGGCTGGACAGGCCTGTTGCGGACAAGGACCTGGAATACTGCGTCAATACGGCCAGCAGCTATTCCCCCTGGTCCGTTGCCTCTGCCCGGGAAGGGTTCCTCACCATTGCCGGCGGTCACCGCATGGGGGTGTGCGGGGAGACGGTGACGGAAGGGGGGCGCGTTACGGGGTTTCGCCGCATCAGCTCCCTGTGTCTGCGGGTGGCCCGGGATATCCGGGGCATTGCCCCGGCGGAAAGTGCAGATCTTGGGTCTGTGCTGATTCTGGGCGCCCCAGGATGGGGCAAGACCACCCTGCTGCGGGACCTGTGCCGCTGCCTTGCGAAGGGTGCCGCCGTGGCTGTGGTGGACAGCCGGGGAGAGCTGTTTCCACCGGGCTTTCAGACCGGGGAGGGGCTGGACGTGCTTTCCGGCTGCGAAAAAGAAATCGGCATTACCATGGTTCTGCGAACCATGGCGCCCGACTATATTGCCGTAGATGAGATCACCGCCGAGGCCGATGCCCGGGCGCTGGTCCGTGCGGGGGGCTGCGGGGTGAAGCTTTTGGCAACCGCCCACGGCAGCGCCCTGGAGGATCTGGCCCGGCGGCCCTGCTACCGGCTGCTGCTGGAGGCGGGGGTGTTTCAGACGGTGGTGCTGCTCAATGAACGCAAGACGTATCGCTTGGAAAGGATGGAACCATGGAGTACAAATGGATCGGTGCAATTCTGGTCATCGGCGGCTGCGGCGGATTTGGCTTCTCCGTAGCCGGGGAGGCAATGCGCCAGGAGCGGCTGCTGCGGCAGCTGCTGGAAAATCTGGATTTTATGGAAAGCGAGCTGCGCTACCGGCTGACGGCGCTGCCGGAGCTTTTCCAGCTGTGCGCCCTGCGGTCCGGCGGGTGTCTCAGGCGGCTGTTCCTGGACCTTGCGGGAGCGCTGGATGCCCACAGTGGCTCCGATGTGGAGCAGTGCCTGCGGACAAGCCTGGATAAGCAGCCGGGAATTCCCATGCGGCTGCGAAAGCGTATCTGGCAGCTCGGCAGAACCCTGGGCCGCTTTGACCTGGATGGGCAGCTGCGGGGCATTGAAAGCGCCCGGGAGGGATGCCGCCGGGAGCTGCGGGAGCTGGAGCGGAATCGGCAGCAGCGCCTGCGCAGCTACAGAACCCTGGGCCTCTGCGCCGGGGCGGCTCTGGCGATTCTGCTGCTGTAGGCTATGGATATTGACCTGATTTTTAAGATTGCCGCCATCGGCATTATTGTCTCCATTTTGAATCAGGTGCTGTCCCGCTCCGGCAGAGAGGAGCAGGCCACCATGACCACGCTGGCGGGGCTGGTGGTCGTGCTGATGATGGTGGCGCAGAAGATCGCGGAGCTGTTTGACCTGGTGAAGACGCTGTTTGAATTCTGATGGAGCTGTATTTTAAGGGAGCTGCCGGAATTTTGCTGGCGGCGGTGCTGGGCCTGGCGCTGCAGAAGCAGGAAAAGGACTTGTCGGCGGTGCTCACGGCGGCGGTGATCGCCATGGCTGCTGTGCTCATGCTGCGCCTGCTGGAGCCGGTGACGGAGCTGCTGCGGCAGTTGGAGCAGGTGGGAAATCTGCGGTCCGATGCTCTGGAGCTGCTGCTGAAGGCGGCGGGCATTGGGCTGACGGCAGAGGTGGCGGGGCTTGTCTGCGCCGATGCGGGAAACGCCGCCCTTGCCAAGATGCTGCGCCTGCTGGGTACGGCAGCCATTCTCTGCCTGTCTGTGCCCATGTTTACGGCGCTGCTGGAATGTATCACGGAAATGGTGGGGTACGGATGAGAAAGGTCTGCCTTGGTCTGCTGCTGTGCTGCTTTTTGATTCTTCCCGTGTCCGGGGAGATGGCGGCCCCGCCGGTACCGGAAGCGGGGGAGAGGCTTATGCCCGCACAGAATCAGAGCTTTTCTCAGGGCCTTCGGCAGATTGCAGGGGAGCTGCTGCCCCTGCTGCGGCCGGAGCTTGCCCGGGGCCTGGCCTCCGGGGCGGGACTGGTAGCGCTGTGCCTGCTGCTGGCCCTCTTCCCGGCAGAGGAAACGGGCAGCACTGCAGATCTGGCAGGGGCCGTGGCCATAGCCGCGCTGCTCATGGGAAATGCCCACAGCATGATTCGCATGGCGGCGGAGACGGTGACGGAAATGAGCGAATATGAAAAGCTGCTGCTGCCGGTGGTGACGGCGGCCATGGCGGCACAGGGAGGCGTAAATTCTGCCACGGCGCTCTATGCGGGCTCCGCCTTTTTCAATACGGTGCTCAGCGCCTTGCTGGGAAAGTTGCTGCTGCCGGTCCAGTATCTTTTCCTGGGTGCGGCAACGGCAGGGGCGGCGCTGGGAAATGACACTTTAAAGGCACTGAAAAACAGCATCCGGGACATGATTCTCTGGTGCATGAAGACCCTTTTGTCCCTTTTTACGGCCTATCTCGGCATTACCGGGGTAGTTACGGGGGCCACGGATGCGGCGCTGACCAAGGCTGCAAAGACCACCATCTCCACGATGATCCCAATTGTGGGCGGGATTCTCTCCGATGCCTCGGAGGCGGTGCTGGTGGGGGCCGGGGTGCTGCGCAGCAGCCTGGGGCTGTATGGGATTTTTGCCATTCTGGCGGTGTTTTTAGAGCCCTTCGGAAAGATCGGGGTGCAGTACCTGATTCTCAAGGGTGCCCAGACCGTGTGCGCTCTGTTCGGAACCAAGCGGAGTGTGGAGCTCATCGGTGACTTCGCCGAGGTTATGCGGATGCTGCTGGCCATTACGGGCGGGCTCTGTCTGTTGCTGCTGGTGAGCTCGGTGTGCTTTTTGAAGGGGGTGGGCTGATGGCCGGGAAATACGTGCTGTCGCTGGTGACGGCGGCCCTGATCGGGGGCATTGTCACGGGCTTTTTCCCGGATGGCAGCTTCCGCCGCCTGCTGCGGCTGCTGTGCGGCGTATTCCTGCTGACCGTGGTCCTGGCCCCTGTTTCGGCGCTGGAAATGCCGGATTTGGACAGCTGGCTCGCGGGTCTGGATATGGATGCCTGGGACGCGGTGCAGCAGGGAGAGGACTATGTGGCACTTCGGCGAAGAGAGGGCATATGTGAACGGCTGGAAGCATATATCTTGGACAAAGCCGCAGCGCTTGGGGCGGATGTCAGCGCGCGGTTCACCCTGGATGAGCAGGACCTGCCCCGGACCGTCACCCTGACAGGCTCCTGCACCCCGGCGCAGAAGCAGGCTTTGGCAAGGGTTCTGGCAGAGGACCTGGGAATTCCGGAGGAACGTCAGATATGGCAGTGAAGGACATCCGTGCGGTTGTAAAAAAGTACCGGGGCGCGGTGCTGGTGCTGCTGTGCGGCATTGCGCTGATGTGTCTGCCCCGGCAGCAAGAGACAAAGAAGGCTGCTGTGCCGGAAGAGCAGCAGCAGACTCTGGAGCAGGCGCTGGAAAAGATTCTGTCCCAGGTTTCCGGGGCGGGAGAGGTTCGGGTGCTGCTGTCCGGGCAGCTTTCGGAGACAAAACGCTACCAGACGGACGATACCCAGTCCGGCAGCGGGGAGCTGCGGCAGGAGACGGTGATCCTCACCGGGGAGAACCGGGTGCAGACGGCCCTGGTGCGGCAGACCGAGGCGGCCACCTACCGTGGGGCCATCGTGGTGTGCCAGGGTGCGGAGAACCCGAAGGTTGCGCTGTCCGTCGTGCAGGCGGTGGCTGCGGTTACGGGATTGTCAACCAACCGAATTACGGTGCTGAAAATGAAGTAGGGGGGCTTTTTTGTGAAAATCTGGAAGAAGAATCTCATTGCGGCGGCGATCCTGGTGACGGTGTGCGCGGGCATCTATGTCAATTGGCTCTATGCCGGGGACAGCAAGACCCAAAGCCTGGACAATACCCTGGACAGCCAGAAGGTTATGAGCGACGATACGCTGGAGCTCAGCGAGGACATGTCCGCCGTCATGGCGGGCACGGCGGATGAGACCACCGGCGACAGCTATTTTGCTTCGGTGCGCCTGTCCCGCCAGCAGGCCAGAGACGAGGCCATCAACCTTTTGCAGGAGGCAGCCAGCGTCTCCGGAGACAGCAAGGCGGCGGAATCCGCAGCGGACCTGGAGGACATCGTCCAGACGGCCCTCAGTGAAGCTCAGATCGAGAGTCTGATCATCGCCAAGGGCTATGCCGACTGCGTGGCCTATATGACAAACGACGGCATCTCCGTTGCGGTCTCTGCGCCGGAGGGAGGATTGCAGCAGCAGGATGTGGCGGTGATTGCGGACGTGGTCATGTCCCAGTCCGGCTACGGCCTGGACAGCATCCGGGTGGTGGAGGTCCGCTAATCCCCGGAAAAACAGTACGAGCCCCTGCTTTCGCTTGAAAAGCAGGGGCTCATGCATTATAGGCTGCTGAGTGCGCCGTCGATGGCCTCTTTCACAAAGACGTAGCGGTGCTCCGGCCGTCCTCTGCCGAGGGACTGGGGCAGAGGCAGGGGCTTCACAAGGCCCAGACCGTAGAGCTTTTGCAAAATTCGGCGGGCGCTGCGCAGGGTAATGCCCATCAGGGGCGCAAGCTCGGCCGCCGTCAGCACGGTATCCGCGTCGTTGCGGTACAGCCCCACCAGGCGCAGCAGATTGGTATTGTCAATGCCCAGCCGATGGGCCAGCTGGGCGGGGGTTCCGTCCTGATAGCTGTAGCGCACGGACTGCCCCCGGCTCAGAGGCCCGGTCAGCACTTCCGGCTCGCCGCTGACGAGAAAACCCTCGTTCAGGCCGTAGCGGGTGCTTTCCAGCAGGGCGCGCTCTGCGTGGTATTGGCTGGTCTGCTCGCTGGGGTGGATGCCGAAGCCCACGGAAAAGGGAAAGGAAAGGCCCTTGCGCAGAATGGTCATGATTTTTTGCAGGTTCAGTGCCGTGCACTCCTCGCTTGGCAGGGTAGCGTGGGCAACAAAGCGGTCAAAGCTGTGGTCAATGCTGAAAGAAAGACCGTGCTCCTTGCGGAAGTCCACCAGAAATTTGTAGAGCGTGGCCGTGCGGTATTCCCGCTCCTCTTCGGAAAGCCCGTCCTCTCCGGGAATGTGGATGATCACGGTGACGACGCTGCTGGCCCGCAGAGTTTTCAGCCGCTCCCGGTTCACGGCCTCGTTGATGGCGCCGAAGACCATCTTTTCCGTGGGGTTCACCGGTTCATAGGGAATGCCCAGCTTTTCCCACTGCTGCAAATTGTTGATACTGCGGCTGACAACGCAGTCGATTTTCCCTGCTTGCCACAGTTCGTTGCCCCGTTGGGTGATGTGGGCATAGTCGTATACGGGCTCCTCGAAAAAATAGGGCAGCTGCTCCGGGGGCAGATAGTCCTGGATATTCAGGTAATTGTTCTGCGGCGTCAGAAAATCCAGGTACAGCCGGTTCAGTGCCACTTCCGGGTGCCGCAGATGAAATTGGAGCAGGATGCTCAGCACATCCGCAATGCTGTAGACCGTAAAAAAGCAGGGAATGGGGCAGTCCGGGTAGTGCCGGTGCATATAGTGATAGCCGAGTTCCCCGGAAAAGAGGATGATGTCGCAGCTATCCTTACATTCGGCATAGATTTCGTCAATGTCCGTCAGGCTGTCATAGGTATAGGAGCGGAAGGCACAGTCGAAGTCATGGTCCGTAATGACCTTTTGAATGGTTTCCAGAAAACGAAGCGGGGTGACGATTGCGACAGTGATCATTTCTGCACGCTCCTTCCAAGATATGGCTACAGTATACCACGAATTGTCAAATTTTCAATGGATTTATGGGAATGCAGCCAGGAAGAGGGTTGCGTTTTGCTGTTTTATGTTATAATAACGATTAAATAGAGATAAAATCGGCGATAGACGCTATGTCCACTCCTATTGTGTTCGCCTTGCGCCTGTGGGAGAAGAGACGGCGTTAACCATGCCGTCGCCAGATTTGATGACCCCATCAATCAGCGCATCTGCCGGGAGCGGGAGCAGGTTTTTCTGGACTATGTGGCCCGGTGGCATGAATCCGGCGATGACTGTGGCCTTCAGATCAAACGCGCGCTGCGGGTGTAACCGAATTTTTGAATAAAACTGCATAGAAGCTGCTGCCTTTTTCGGCGGCAGCTTTTTACATAATTGTGAAAAAAGCAACAATTATGTGAACTATTTGACAAAAAGCCCATTGTTTTGTAAAATATCCGAAAAAAAGAAAAGGAAGTTGGCCTATTGAGACGAATCGGAATTTGCGCATTTTTGCTGCTGTGGCTGCTATCGGCCCTGCCTGGGGTTGCCTGGGCGGACGGGGAGATAGAGCTTGCATCCGAGGCGGCTATTTTGATGGATGCCGAGACGGGGCAGATTTTGTATGCAAAGAATGTCAAGGAGCGGCTGTACCCCGCCAGTATTACCAAGGTGATGACGGGGCTGCTGGCCCTGGAAGCGCTGGATGCCGGGCAGATGCTGACGGTTTCTCAGGAGGCGGTGAATCAGGTGCCCAGAACCTCCTCCCATATCTCGCTGCAGCCCGGGGAAGAGCTGACCGTGGCGGATGCCGTGTATGCACTGGCCATTTCCTCTGCCAACGATGCGGCGAACGTTCTGGCAGAGAGGGTCAGCGGCAGCATCGAGACCTTTGCCCAGCGGATGAACGAGCGCGCAGCAGAGCTGGGGGCGCTGGATACTCATTTTGTCAACCCCAACGGTCTGCCCAACAGCGAGCACTATACCACCGCCTACGATATGGCGCAGATCACCGCAGAAGCCTTGAAAAATCCGGATTTTCTGCTGTATTTCGGAAGCGGCGCCTATGAGATGCCCGCAACAAATATCTCCCAGGCCCGTTCTCTGGTCTGCAAGAATCAGTTCATTGACGGGGAGCGGTCCTGTTCCGGGCTCCTGTTCAGCAAAACGGGCTGGACAACCAGTGCTCAGGGAACGCTGGTCACTGCTGCCAGAAGAGACGGCATTACACTGATTGCCGTGACGCTGAAGTCCCCCATGCTGGAGGATAAGTATGAGGACACCCAGGCTCTGCTGGACTACGGTTTTTCGGGCTTTGAGAAGCTGACCGTAGATGAGGCCTTTGTATTTGCCCAGCTCCGGGAGCAGGGGATGGACAGGGACGCGGAGCTGGTGGATTTTGAGCCATATTCCCTGCTGATTCCCCGGGATGCGGAAGCGCGCCTGGTTGTGCCCGGGGGCATTGACCCGGATTCCGGCGTGAGCACGTTGCCTGTGTCCCTCGTGGTCCACAGAGAGGACGGGGCAGAGCAGGTCTTGGCGGACAGTCTGCTGAATCTCTCCTTTTCAGAAGCGGAAGACACATTCTACGCCGTCCAGACCCAAGCCGCAGAGCCGGTAAAGAGAAGCTATACGCTTGCCGTTTGCCTCCCCCTTGCAGCCTTGGCCATCGGCGCCGGGAAACTGGTTCTTCGGAAAAAGAAGCGAAAACAGTGACGAATGGGAAAACAGATAGTTGTTGACAAATCAACAACTATCTGTTATACTCCGAGATGTTGATTTTACAACAAGGAGATAGCCTATGGAACAGCGGTTTGAAACCTTTACGGTGCTGATCAACAGAATCGGCCGCAGCATCAAGCGGCTAAAGGCCGGGCAGATGGCGCAGCTGGAGCTGAAGGGGCCTTATGTGTCCTGCCTGTATTATCTCTATCGCTGCGGTCCGATGACGGCGGCAGAGCTGTGCGAACGCTGCGATGAGGATAAGGCGGCCATTTCCAGGTCCCTGGATTCTCTGGAGCGGGGAGGCTATTTGCAGCCTCAGGCGGGGAAAAAATACAAGAGCAAGCTCCTGCTGACGGATCTGGGCAGGCAGACCGGGGAAGAGGTCTCCGGCAGAATTGAGCGGATTTTGCTGTCCGCCGGTGCAGGCCTGACAGAGCAGGAGCGGCAGATTATGTACGGCGCCTTGGAAAAAATCAGCGTGAATCTGGAAAAAATCGAAAAGGAGCTATAAAAACGTGTGTGTTCGGATTATCGTGGATTCCTCTACGGATGTCAGTGAAAAATATCGGGAAAAAATCCAATTTGTGCCCTTGACCGTCCGGTTTGGGGATAAGGAATATCTGGATGGGGTGGAGCTTTCCAAGCATCAATTCTATGAAATGCTGGTGGAAAGCGATGTGCTGCCCACTACCAGTCAGGCAACTCCTGCCGTGTTTGCGGACTGCTTTGAAGCCATTGCCTCTGCGGGGGACAGCGCCGTGGTGATCACCCTTTCCTCCAAGCTCTCCGGAACCTACCAGAGCGCGGTCCTGGCGGCGGAGGATTACCCGAATATCTATGTGGTGGACAGTCAGTCTGTTGCCATTGGCACCGGCGTGCTGGCCCAGTATGCGGTAGAGCTGGCGCAGCAGGGCATGGGTGCAGAGGAAATTGCACAGGTGCTGACGCAGCAGCGGGAGAAGGTCTGTGTGGTGGCCCTGCTGGATACCCTGGAATACCTGAAAAAAGGCGGCAGAATTTCCAAAACCGTGGCCTTCGCCGGGGGCGTGCTGAATATTAAGCCGGTTGTCACCGTCCAGGACGGCGCGGTTGCTCTGATCGGCAAGGCCAGAGGCTCCCGCAACGGAAACAACCTGCTGGTGGAGAAGATCCGTGAGGCAGGAGGCGTGGATTTTGAAAGGCCGGTGCTGCTGGGCTACACGGGCCTTTCTTCCGCGCTGCTGGAAAAGTATGTAGACGACTCCAAGGCACTGTGGGCGGACCATGTGGATAAGCTGGATGGCTGTCTGCTGTGCAGCGTCATCGGCACTCACGCTGGCCCCGGGGCCGTAGCCGTGGCTTTTTTTAGAAAGGGATAAGCCCCGCAACTGCCACTTGATTTTTTTACGGGAAACTGATATACTGTTTACGTTTGATACGTGGAGAGTTACTCAAGTGGTCGAAGAGGCGTGACTCGAAATCTCGTAGGGCGTGGAAGCGTCGCCAGGGTTCAAATCCCTGACTCTCCGCCAAGGCTGGCAAAGGATAATAGAGGATGGAGATTTAGAATGGTCTATTTCTCTGTTATCTGTTGTCCTTTGCCTTTTATTTTTGGAAAGAGGGAACAGTGTGGAAAAGAGAAAAACGACGACAAGAGATATGACCCAGGGCAATATCGTCAAGCAGGTATTGCTGTTTGCTCTGCCGCTGATGCTGGGCAATGTATTCCAGATGCTCTATAATACGGTGGATTCCGTGGTTGTGGGACAGTTTGTCAGCACCCAGGCCCTGGCGGCGGTGGGCTCTACGACCATGATTGTCAATATGCTGGTGTTCTTTTTCAATGGCTTTTCCATAGGCGCCAGCGTGGTCATCGGCATCCACTTTGGCGCCAAGAATATGGAGAAGCTCCATAAGGCGGTGGAGACCACCATTGCCGCAACGTTTGTCATGTGTGTGGCGTTCACCGTGATCGGCTATGTGGGCGTTGTGCCCATGCTCCGGCTGATGTCCACCCCGGAGGACGTATTTCCGGAGGCGACGGAGTACCTGCACATCTATTTTGCGGGCTTCTCCGGTCTGCTCATCTATAATATGGGATCTGCCGTGCTGCGCTCCGTGGGAGATACCACAAGGCCTTTGTATTTTCTGGTGCTGACCAGCGTGCTGAATATCATTCTGGACCTGGTCTTTGTGCTGATGTTCCATATGGGCATTGCGGGCGTTGCCTATGCTACGATTCTTTCCCAGTTCATCTCTGCCGGACTGATTCTGTGGCTGCTGACGGCCTCGAAGGACATCTACCGCCTGACCTGGAATGATCTGGCCATTGACGGGGCCATTATGAAGCACATCTTCTCTGTGGGCCTGCCTGCAGGTATCCAGTCCGTCATTACGGCCTTTTCCAATGTGTTCGTGCAGTCCTATGTCAATTCCTTCGGCTCCAGCTGCATGGCCGGATGGAGCTGCTACAACAAGCTGGACCAGTTCATTATGCTGCCCATGCAGAGCATGGCCATGGCCTCCACCACCTTTGTCAGCCAGAACATCGGCGCGCAGAAGATCAAGCGCGCGGAGAAGGGCACCTATATTACCATCGGCCTGACGCTGCTGATCACCGGTGTGATCATTGCGCTGCTGGAAATCTTTGCGGCTCCCTCTGTGGAGCTGTTCTCCCAAGATCCGGACGTGGTCCGTTTCGGCGTGTTGTTTATCCGCGCAAACGTGTGGTTCCTGCTGTTTAACTGCGTGAACCATGTTTTGGCCGGTGCGCTGCGTGGCATGGGAGACTCTAAAGGGCCTATGCTGATTATGATTCTGACTTTTGTGGCCGTGCGTCAGACCTATTTGTTTATTATGACCCGCTATATTGTCAATACGCCCTTGAGCGTGGGCGTCGGCTATCCCGTGGGCTGGGTGAGCTGCTGCATTGTGGAGACGGTTTATTTCCTCCTCCGTCGGAAGCGCCTGCTGTACGGAAAGGCAGAAATCCTGGAAACCGTCTGAGTGAGGGAAGAAAACGTGACTTTTTCGTATAAACGGTTCTTGAACCTGCCGAAGCCCACGAAGGAGGACTTCCGGGGGGACCGGGAGCGCATCCTGGATGCGCTGAACATGCCGGATGCTTCTATGACTCTGGAGGCCCTGCGGTCCCTGTATCCGCTGACAGCCCAGGCAGACTATGCCGTTACGGTGACCCTTTGCCCCAGGGACCGGGGCTCGGATGTCATCCGGGTAGAGCCGGGGGATACAACGCACCGGCTTCTGGGCCTGGCGCTGGACATCGGCAGCACCACTCTGGAAATGGAGCTGGTGGATATGCTGACGGGACAGGTCCTTCGAAATGTGGGCTGCGTGAACAGCCAAGTGTCCTTCGGCCTGAACATTCTGGACCGCATCCTTGCCGTAAAGGAAAACCGGGAGAATCTGGAGGCGCTGCGGCTGCTGGTGATCGGGGATATCAACCGCCTGATCGAAGAGGTAACCGTGGGGCTTGCGGAGTCGGAGGAGATTTCGGCCCTGACCGTGGGGGGCAACACCACCATGATTCACTTCTTCCTGGGCTGCGATCCCTGGCTGGTGTTTCAGAACCCCTATGCGCCGGTGTTTTTCGACCCGGGCATTCATTCCGCCCGGGAGCTGGGGCTCAGCCTGTGCTGTAATGTGTTCTGCTTCCCGGCTAAGGCCAATTATCTGGGCGGCGATATTACGGCGGGGCTGCTGCTGACGGACCTGGACACAGGGGAGAAGCCCTCCATTTTCCTGGACATCGGCACCAACGGCGAGCTGTGTCTGGGCTGCCGGGAGTTTCTGCTCATGGGCGCCGGGGCGGCAGGGCCTGCCCTGGAGGGCTTCGGCAGCCGCTACGGAATGCGGGCGGAACCCGGGGCCATCCGGCATATGCACATTGCCGACGACGGCAGTATTCAGCTGGATGTGATCGGCGGGGGAGAGCCCGTGGGTATCTGCGGCACGGGGATTTTCGATCTGATTGCCCAGTGCTATCTGCGGGGCATTATCTCCGGGGACGGCACGGTGAATCGGGAGCAGAAGGGCTTTACCACGGAGGTCTGGGATGAAACCGCCGAGCGCTCGGTTCCCGCTGTGGTGTATTACGAAAAGGCGGATAAGAAGCTCTATTTTACGGAGCCGGACATTCGGGAATTTATCCGCTGCAAGGCGGCGGCCCATACCATGGTGGCAACGCTGCTGGAATACTGCGGCCTTGGTTTGGACGATATTGACCATATCTACCTGGCGGGAGGCTTCGGAACCCATATTGACCTGGAATCCGCCGTGACCGTTGGCATTTACCCGGATGTGGATCGGAAGAAAATGGTCTTGCTGGGCAATACATCCCTTGCCGGGGCAAAAAAGCTCCTGCTGGATGCGGGGCAGATGGCGCGGGTGCGGCATTTTCTGGAGAGCAGCGAGTATCTGCACTTTTCGGAGATGGAGCGTTTCCCGGAGAACATGGTGGCGGCGGAGTTTATTCCCCACACGGACGGTCGTCTCTATCCCAGTGTCAAACGGCATCCGCTGCAAAAATAGTTTGGAAAATTCTATTTTTCCCCTTTACAGAAGAAAAACTTTCGGATATAATGCCCTTATCTATGCAATCTATGAAAAGTGAGATTTTTCTATGAATATTGAGTTTGATACCTATAAGCAGAAGCTGAACGACTGCCGCCCTGCCCTGGACGGTCTGGCAGAATCCCTGAATATGACCGGTATGCGCAATGAGCTGGAGCGGCTCCATGCCATGCAGGAGGCCCCCGGCTTCTGGGACGACCCCGAGAAGAGCCAGAAGGTCGCCATTAAGGTCAAGCAGACCGAGGCAAAGATCGAGCGCTACGAGAAGATGGTTGCCTCCTGGGACGACATGATGACCATCTGCGAAATGGCCGCCGAGGAAGACGACGACTCCATGCTCGACGAGTTGAAGCAGAGCTTTGAGGTCCTGGAGGAGCAGATGGAGACCTGCCGCCTGGAAACCCTGCTCACCGGCCACTACGACAAGAACAATGCCCTTATGAGCTTCCACGCCGGTGCAGGCGGAACGGAAGCCCAGGACTGGTGCCAGATGCTCTACCGGATGTATACCCGCTGGGCAGAGCGCCACGGCTTCACCTACAAGATTCTCGACTATCTGGAAGGAGACGAGGCAGGCCTCAAGTCTGCCGACATCATGATCGAGGGCGAGAACGCCTATGGCTTCCTGAAGGGGGAGAACGGCGTCCACCGTCTGGTCCGCGTGTCTCCCTTTGATGCCAACGCCCGCCGCCAGACCTCCTTCTCCGCAATTGAGGTCATTCCCGAGATTGAGGACGACAGCCAGGATATCGAGATTCGTCCTGAGGACTATGAGATGCAGGTCTATCGCTCCTCCGGCGCAGGCGGCCAGCACATCAACAAGACCTCTTCCGCCGTCCGTCTGATTCACAAAGCCACGGGCATTGTGGTGTCCTGCCAGACCGAGCGTAGCCAGTTCCAGAACAAGGAGACATGTCTGAAAATGCTGCGCTCCAAGCTGGTGGAAATCAAGGAGCGGGAGCACCTGGACAAGATTTCCGACATCAAGGGTGTCCAGCAGAAGATCGAGTGGGGCAGCCAGATCCGCAACTATGTGTTCATGCCCTATACCCTGGTGAAGGATACCCGCACCGGCTGCGAGACCTCCAATGTAAACGCAGTGATGGACGGTGCCCTTGACCCCTTCATTGAGAGCTATCTGAACTGCCTGGCCACGGGAAATTGGGTGCAGAAATAAGCTTCCGGAAGGTTTTTTCCGAAAAGTACCGGAATAAAGCTTGCATTTTGCGTTTCTGTGTGCTATACTTGATAGGCTAATCGAGGTCTGCTGCTGTGCAGACAATATACCGTTCGCATTCCGCGAATCAGCGGAGGGAGGTTTGTCACGATGAATGTTTTGGAGACGATTCTGGTGGTTCTGGAAGCCATTGCCAGCGTTGCCCTGATTGTGGTTGTTCTGCTGCAGTCCGGCAAGGAAGCAGGTCTGTCCGGCGTACTGTCCGGCTCTTCCGATTCCTACCTGAGCAAGAATAAGAACGCCGGCCTGGACCATGTCCTCGCGTCCTCTACCAAGTGGATCGCGATTGCTTGGATTCTGCTGGCCCTGGCTCTGAGCCTGGTGTGATTCGAGAATAAATGAACATAAGACCATGGAGTGCTTTCCATGGTCTTTGTCATTTTTGCCCAGTGACTTTTGAAGATCTTCGTGGTAGTATAAAGAAAACGTATGAAGGAGCGTGCTGCTATGTCTGAAAGAAAATTGCAGGGCCTGGAGCCCGAGAGCGTATTCCGTTATTTTGAAGAAATATGCGCCATCCCCCATGGGAGCCGCAATACAAAGGCCATCAGCGACTACCTGGTTTCCTTTGCGAAGGCCCACGGCCTTCGCTATCGCCAGGATGAGAGCAACAATGTGGTGATCTTTGTCCCCGGCACCTGCGGCCTGGAAGACCACGAGAGCGTCATTTTGCAGGGCCATATGGATATGGTCTGCGAAAAGGACGCCGGCTGCCCCCTGGATATGGCTGTGGATGGTCTGGACATGACCCATGATGGATGCTGCATCTTTGCCAAGGGAACCACCCTGGGCGGTGATGACGGCATTGCCGTGGCCTATGCCCTGGCCATTCTGGACGACAATACCATTGCGCACCCGCCTCTGGAGGTGATCATTACCGTGGACGAGGAGATCGGGATGCTGGGTGCCGCAGCCATGGACCTGGCGGATGTGAAGGGCCGAACCATGCTGAATCTGGACAGCGAGGATGAGGGTATTTTCACCGTCTCCTGTGCAGGCGGCGCAACCTGTACCGTCTCCCTGAACGCCGAGCGGAAGGCTGTCTACGGTCCCTGCGTGCGCCTCAGCGTGGAGGGCCTCCGGGGCGGCCACTCCGGCGCGGAGATCCACAAAAACCGGGCCAATGCCAACAAGGTCATGGGCGATTTCCTGGGCCGCATCCAGAAGCTCATGCCCCTGTGCCTGACCTCTTTCTCCGGCGGCAGCAAGGACAACGCCATCCCCCGGGCCTGCCAGGCGACGGTGGTTGCCATGGGCATCGGCCTGGAGCGCATCAACGATATTGCCGCCCAGCTGCAGCAGGAGGTCCGGGAAACCTACGACGAGCCCGAGGCCCTGGTGCAGGCCTTTGACGTGGACGCTCTGGGCGGAAACGCCCTGACCACCGCAGCCACGGCCGATGTGATTTCCCTGCTCTGCGCGGCCCCCAACGGTGTGCAGGCCTATTGCCCGGATATGCCGGAACTGGTGCAGACCAGCCTGAACCTGGGCATTGCCAAGCTGGGGGACCGGTTTACGGCCACCTTCTCCGTCCGCAGCTCCGTCAATGCGGAGAAAGAGGGACTGATCACCAAACTGAAAGAGCTTGCAGATTTCTATAATGGCACCTACAGCCAGTCCGGCACCTATCCCGCCTGGGAATTCAAGAAGGATTCCCGGCTTCGGGATGTGATGGTCCCCATCTATACCCGGATGTTCGGCAAGGAGCCCAAGGTTCTGGCCATCCATGCGGGGCTGGAATGCGGTCTGCTGGGCGACAAGCTGCCCGGGCTGGACTGCGTCTCCATCGGCCCGCAGATGCACGACATCCACACCAGCCGGGAAAAGCTGGAAATCGCTTCCACAAAGCGCACCTGGGACTTCCTGCTGGAGGTCTTAAAGGCTCTGTAAGCCCCACAGGCGCTCCAGGAGCGCACATGCAAAAGTATACCCCCGGCTTTCCGCGTCATGCGGAAGCCGGGGGTTCTGTTTCGTGAAATGCCGACAGCCTTATGTTTTGCTTACTCGGCGGACAGCCAAACGAGAACGGCACATTCCTGCTCTTGAAGCCTGGAGGCGTAGTTCCCAAAATCCTTATTGTCGAACCGGAAGAGGAAGAAGCCGCCGTCGCCGTGGTCGAAGAGCATGGCGCGGAGCAGAACTTTGGTGTCTTCGGACAGATCGATGGTCTTATCACCCTGCCAATCCAGGCTGTCCAGCAGATAGCTCTGCTCCGGCAGGACGATAAGGGCACCATGGCTTTCTTCCCCGGGGGATGTGACGGCCAGAATCGAAGAGCGGAGGGTAGTGGTGCCTGCATTGCCGAGCTCATGGATGAGAGTAAGCTGCACTTTTTTTGTGTCCGCCGGAAGATTCATAGGAATGCTCTGAGTGCAGGTACCGTTCTCCCAGAGCTCGACATGGATGGTAACGTTCTGAACAAATGTGCCGGTGTGCAGCTGAATGGATGCCCCTTGCTCCCCAAAAGTGTTGCTCTCATAGCTTGTGACCTTCATGTAGTCGCCTACCCGTACCGGATTTGTCAGAAATACTGCCGCAAGGACCAGGCAAATGGCCAGCGCAGCGACAAATGCATATTTTGCGGGCTTGCGATAGTTCAGAATACTTTTGATGCGCTGCTTGACGCCGATTTCCCCAAAGGCCAGAGGGCAGGCCGTGATGAAGCCCCTCGGCATGGAGCAGGCCAGAAGGGCTCTGGAATAGGCCTGCTTCTGTGCGGCAGCCATTGCCGAAATGACTGCTTCGTCACAGGCAAGCTCCATATCCCGGCAGAAGAACAGATAGCCAACCCAAACCATGGGATTGAACCAGTGGATGCTCAGCAGCAGAAAGCCCAGGCTCTTCCACCAGTGATCCCCACGCCGAATATGGGTGCGCTCGTGGGCGATGACGCAATTGATTTGCTCCTCGGCAATATCCGATGGAAGGTAGATTTTTGGCTTCACAAGTCTCAGAACGAAGGGGGAGGGGATATGGTCACAGAGGTATATATTGCCCCTGTACAAGATACGTTCCCGCGTCCTTCTTTGGATATGCAGGAAGCTCACTGCGGCATAGAGGAGCATAAGGGCCGCACCGATGGACCAGAGGGTCATGACCGTGGGCAGATAGAGCTTCGCTGCGGAGAAGGTCACAGTGGGGCCGTCTCCCGCGCTCTGGAGCAGGGCTGCTGGAATTTCCAAAATGGGTTTCTCTGTTTTCTCGTTATAGCGCACATATTCAAGTTGCCCGTTGTGATAGGCTCCAATGTGGTTGAAAACGGAGAGACTGCTGGAAAGCATAAAGGGGCAGCACAGCCGCAGGGCGACAAATAGCCAGAGAACACACAGATATTTTTTCGGAAGCTTCCGGAATACCATCCGCAGCACCAGAACGACGCCAATGAGAATAGCCGAGGCGGCGCTCATATTCAATAGCTTTACAAATGCACCGTACATGTTATTGCCCTCCCATCCTGTGGATCATATCCTGAATCTCGGCAAGCTCTGTTTCCGAGAGCTTTTTCCGCTTAGTAAAGGCCGCCAGAAAAGCGGGCAGGGAGCCACCGAAGGTGTCCTCCACGAATTTTTCGCTTTGAGCTGCGGCATATTCCTCCTTGGTCATGCGGGAAGTGACCGTGCCGTTTTCATTTTGGAAAATCCCCTTGTCGCACAGCCGTTTCAGGACCGTATACGTGGTGGATTTTTTCCAGCCCAGCTCTTCTCCGCACAGCGCCACCAGCGCCCGGGAAGAGAGGGGCTCATGCGTCCAGATCAGGTCCGCAAACCGCGCCTCTACAGCGCCAAGATGCAAATCGTCCATTGAAATTCCTCCTCTTGGTCTACATATTGTAGATTTATATAGTCTACATCGCTTAGACCGAAATGTCAAGGGCATTCAAGAAGAATTAAGAACCTTTGATGTTGCGCAGCACAGTGCCATGCTGTATAATGAAATCAAAATCTATGGAAGGGTGTTTGACCATGGGTGAAAAGCACAAGTGGACTCCGGAAGAGGTGCAGTTCTGGTACCGCGGACGGAAAAGCCAGAACTATTGCAACCCGGAGGATACAAACTGGGTGGTTCGCAAGCCCCGCAGCCTGGGATGGACTATGAATCTTGCCAATAAGAAGACCTGGTGGTTTCTGGCGGGTGTGGCCTGCGTGATGCTGCTGATCGTTACGGTGCAGAAGAACAGGAACCGCTCCATCGGCATCATCGGTGGTGCGGACGGCCCAACGGTCATCTATGTGTCCGATAAAAAGGAATCGCAAACACCCACCGGCTACCCGTCCGACAGCGTCCAACGGCCCCAGATCATGTATGACGGGGCAATCTATCTATATGGCGGCAGCGGCTTTGACGGTTCTTTGCCACAGGGATGTGTCCAAGTGGGAAGCGTTCAGACCGTGGACAATGCCAATGCGCCCGCAGAAGACTTCGCCGGAAGCCGGGTAGAGGCAGGGCAGAAAATCTACGCTCTGCCCGGAAACAGCGGCAGCATCTATGTGGAATACACAGACGGATTTGCGGAATTTGTCCTGGAAGGAGCCTCAAAATAGCCCCTGCAAAGACTCTTTGCGTGACATTTTTACGCCTCTGTGCTATTCTGGAGCCAAAGGAGGCGGGACGCTATGCGCGATATCGGAAAGAACATTCGCTACTATCGGGAGAAAAAGGGTTACAGCCAGGAGCAGCTGGCGCAGCTGCTGTTTGTGACCAGGCAGACGGTTTCCAACTATGAAACGGGAGTTTCCCATAGTTAAAGATACCACACCAAATATGATGAACCCACGCTTATACACTACCAGCTATAATAAACCGCAAGGACAGCAATTTGATGATACTGCTGTCCTTTCTTTTATAAAATTGCAGTACACATAAAAAAGCTGTAAAATGATAAATATATTTGTCCTTGTAACAATTCTCGGACATTTGCCTGTTATACTATCTGCA